>Ga0157363_1006308_pt1:0-10000 | contig 11135 bp, 4 predicted proteins | sample AttsexASBM1_FD_111477 | JGI IMG/M metagenome (GOLD analysis project Ga0157363, IMG submission 111477) | Fungus gardens microbial communities from leaf cutter ant in Ribeirão Preto, State of São Paulo, Brazil - Atta sexdens ASBM1 | ecosystem: Host-associated > Fungi > Mycelium >...
AACATTTCCTTTTGTATAATATTACAAAGGAACAAAGAAACGCAACACAGAAAGTATTTTACTAAATTATCTAAAAATTTAGATATAAATCTAAAAATAATTTTGATGGATCATCAAAATATTGATTTAGGACACTTAAACAGATTGTTAAACTATCAAAATTTTCTATAACATTATTCATTATGCTTGAGAGATCTCTACGTAATTATTTTGATAGACCAACAATAGTTTACCAACAATACCAACAATATATTATTTTCAGATCTGTGTCCAATTAAATTTTTATATTTTAATAAAATCATTTTTTCTCGAGTATACGTATAGGATAATATAATCATCGAAAAGATTTGATAATCAATCGACATTGTTTATATTTAATAATAGATATGAACATATTATATCATATATTTCAAAATTATCTTTACGTGGAATGTTACGTATTGTTTACACAAATCTTTTTCATGTTAGACAACGTGCAACAATGTAAAATGTATAAATTATTAAAAATTGGCTAACACAGTATAGAAAAAAGTTATTGAGTTTTATGATTGTTAATATATTTGACTTTAATATTGATAAATAAAAATATAAGCAAGATAGAAGCTTTAATGCAGTGCAACGAGAAAGAACATAGACTTCGATGATCCATAGATTGTTTTACATAAATGATACATAAAACATATAGTTTATGTAGTTTACATTGAATACACGTAGAGGAAAATTATTTATATTTTACGCATAAACACACAAGACTTGAAGAGAAGGAGGAAGGTTCGATGATGCACCGACGAAACTTGGCGAAAACTCCTCGAGCGAAAGAATCTTCGCTTTAATGCCTAACGAACATGATATGCTCTGTCTCTCTATTTTGCCTCTCCATCTTATGATAACGGTACCAATCTGATGGTCCATCTGTTATCGGTATTAGCGCGCGATCTACCGGGTGTGTCCGCCGTCGTGCGTGATTTAAATCCTCGTTGGGATAATCACGTTAAGTATACGATAGAGCCCGCAGCTCGTAATTCACTATTGATTTCCTTCGTGTATCATCGGCAATCGCCTTATTGGATTTACGAGGACCCCTACCGTTCGTGCGATTGCTTGTTACAGTGATTAGGCTGGGAATACAAAGATTTCTTTCTTGCTAATTTTAGCGCGATCTTCTGCGTAGAAGCTCAGATTCTCACCTAAGTGCCTATTGCCTAGAGATCATTTTATATCTTTATTTAACATTCGGTGAACAACAAGGATAAAATGATATCTTCGTGATATTTAGATGGGAGAATCCTGAACATAGCCGAGGATGTTACGTACGTATATCCGTCTGGGTATCTCTGTAAAAGATCAGCTGGACAAGTTTATAGTAAGACGCGATAAGACTCTTTCCGTATTAAGACAGTAACACGCGATAAAATTGTACTCGACCTAGTTTCACTACGAACTAACATGATCTCAGAAATCTTCAGCATCAGCTCGTAAACTATGATCAAAAATGAAGATGTATACGATAAAGTATCTCGCAATCTTTATAATCTGCTAATTTTACAAAGTTTAAATGAAATTTGCTACGTCAATTAAAGATTTGATAGCACATTTTCGTCTTTTAAATATGAAATTACGTTACATACTGTTTTAAAATAAATCAAGACAATTTTTTGTATAGTTGACAGTCTCTAGTTTTTTTTATCAGAGATAGATATATTGATACAGAAGTACTTTTAATTAATTACTTTTAATAATACATTTTTGTGTATCAGTTCCAGGATATGCGAGAGACAGAGAGATGCCAACAGGCATAACGACAGGAACGAAGACGATGATGAGGACGAGAATCCTCTGGGAAAATGGCCTCACGCCCTCAGTTCGACCTTCGCGTGTCTCGGCTGCACTCTGGGACTCTTTAACATCAGCAGATTCGCTATTCTTAGCATACAATTTGGAGGTGAGCGTCATAACACGTGCGCCACGTCAGCCACAAAGATGCCGCAAACTGGCATCAGGGCCACCGCAACTTGCCTTATGCTATCTCATGTTAGAGTCTTTACTTTAACACATAGCCATCCGTAAGACATAACGTAAGAAATGGAAAGCACCTATATTCTTTACAACTTTTAGAGTGAATTGTCACTCTGAGGAGTGACATCTTATTCTTAAAGATTCAAAATTGAGTCATTCTTTTTCAAGACTGGCTCAATTTTCATTCTTTTGAGTGAGATTTCACTCCAAAGAATTTAGGGAGTATGTTATGTTCTTTTTTTGTTACTTACTATGGATGGCTACATGTTGAATACAAGGCTCTGACATAAAATAATATAACACGCTGTGACAACATTCCTGCAATCTCGAAGGATTTCGTTAAAAAATTCCACCGGATTTCTTCTCTCGCGACGTAAGATGGTCATACGCGCGGGATGAGAAGACTTTTGACGCGCATGATTTTTTCACGGGACGATTTCAGGGAGAAACTGAGACCGGTCTCGTTACGACATGATCAGATTTCGATATTCTTAGCATGCAAAAAATGCTACCTCCGTATTTACTCATGACTGGCGAAATTTATACGCAGTACTGGCAATCGAATTTATTACGGCTCTCAGTGAAATTGTAGAGTTCTCATGACGTATGCGGCGCCAACGAAATAAGACCTTCCGAAAGCGAACAAGAACCGACAAAATTGCCGCGCCGTGCCGTTAATATTAATTCATATCGCAGCATGCCTTTCGTAATGTCAATAATTAGTTCCACGGTTATTTACGAGAATAATGACCGATTTATTGAAGAAACGATCGGATACCCACGTCCAACATTTCTCAATCGTAAGACGTTTTCCTTCGTCTCTCACGAAGGATTCTTCTTTATCTTTCTATTTGCCGATGCTATTTTAATTTTATTTGTACTGGATTTATCCATTAAAGCCACATATACTACTTATTAATTTAATTTATTTTATTAATTTATTCTTTATCTACTTCTCTTTTTACAGCAAACTTCATGATACAGTTCCTGATCTTATCCCTCATACTAGGCATCCCGTTGTTAACATTACAAGTATGTCTTGGACAAAGATTGGCAGCCGGTTCCGTGGACATGTGGAGTATATCTCCGATTTGTCAAGGCGTCGGGATAGCTCTGCTCGTCGCGCAGGCATTTATCGGTGTCTACAGTATAGTCGGTGTATCGTGGATGTTTGTGTTCTTCAGGTAAATTCTTGATGTGAAAATACATCTGAAACATATTTCTTTACCTTCCATTTGTAATCTGGGTGTCATTTACATATTCAAGTAAAATGACGTGAAGAGTAATTCTAAATTTTTCTACATATTTTGGAAGTCTACTCTCTAAATTTTTTTTTTGGAGTGGAATCTCACTCTAAAATATGAAAATTGAGTCAGTTTTGAAAAAAGAGAGAGACTCAATTTTCAGTCTTTAAAAGAGATTTTACTCTTCAGAGTCACTTTAAAAGTTTTAGAGAGTAGAAGAATAAAAATTTGGACAAGAAAAATCCAGATTGCAAATGGAGAGAATAAAAATATGATTTCACAAGAAGAATTAAATTAATGCCAAACTATGTGTGCGATTCATAATTTGTTATTTGTATGAGATTTATGAACAGTTTGAATAATCATATTCGTCAAATTCAGAAAAATTATCTACACTATTTACTTTATCTACTCTATTTATTCGTGTTTATATATATTAATTTTAATGCGTTTATGTTAATAAAATAGTGAAAATATTACTTTTGATTAAGTTAATTGAAGTTTGATCGATATCATTTTAAGTTTTGATGAAATTTAACGAACATATTTGTATTTGAATTTGCATATTTCAAGTTTAGTAGGTCAAGAAGAAATAATGAAACTCACAAACCCTAGAGACACGTTCTAGAAACAATGTGAAATTAATATACATTTATGCTCTCAACGCGATGATCTCAATAACTCTTTGGAGTCTCTGGGCTCCTCCGTCAGTGGATGCAATATCAAAATGCCATGCCGTGTTGATCAAGTAGGACAAATACATTGATTGCAGAGATTCATTCATAACGAAGCAGGACAAATATCGATGGGCGGAGCCATTTCTTCTCTATCGAGAGGACAACCGTTTCACACACAACATCACCGCTTCGTACAAATTACACGAGACTGTTCCGGATTATTTCAGCGGTGCTGTATTGCAAAGACATCATTTGATTGACTCTAATCCTGGTGTCGTCACATTGAAGTTCCAAGTGGCCTTCAATTTAGCCGTTGTGTGGATGATTGTGTTTGTTTCACTGAGTAAAGGTGAATTTTCTTTTTTAAAAAAAAGGGACATGAAAATTTTTTTATACTAGTTTCTTTCACTAGCTTTTTGTGACATTCTTTTTTAACGTATTGATTTTTATAAAATAAAAAAAAGGAATATTGAAAGATCTAATTAAAGAATTGGAAAACGTTAATTTTTGTATGATGCGTAGAGAGGGAAAATTTTATCGCTATTACTATTGTATTTCACATGACCTTAAACCATCATCTTGGTTCAATGCATTGCAAAAGATTTAATTTTGATCATTTCTATTTAGGACTGAGATCTTACGGAAAAGTTGTATACGTTTTCACACTAGCGCCCGTGTTTGGCACGTTAGTCCTTTGCGCGAAACTGATCGGACTTATTCCGCCGGGCTCGTTCCACCAACTTTTCCCTGCCACTGTTTGGAGCGAATTCTTTATTAATGGGAAGTCATGGGTGGCTGCCTCGAACGAGGTCTTCCTCACATGGGGTTTACTCGGTGCGGCCGCTATGCAGGTATTGTCGCTTACAATCTTATGATGATTATTTTAACGAGCACAATTTACTTTCTCCTATGATTATTCTTTGATTTGCCGTAACACTTAAACAATGCAATCGGTAGTTGCTCATTGGAATACATTGAATTACTGCCAATTTCAGATAGCGGCTCATAACAAGCACAAGCATCTCCTACAGCGCGATATAAGTCTCGTGGTAATCTTGACGTTTGTGGTCCTCTTTCTCGCGGCTTTCCTCGCGAATACGTGCGTACAAATCCTCAGGCTTCACGGCTACATCTACACTACTAGTTCTTTCGGTAAACAGCCGTTTTGTATTAGTAAGAGTAATCGGAAATATTGCACGGGATGCATTCGCACAAGTTATAATTCTCGGATGATTTCACAGAGAGAATATCAGGGTATACGTTTATGAGGCTTGCCAATGATCCAGCACCACCAGGATATAGTATCACGCCAGAGAGATTCATGTCTCACGCATCGTTTCTTCTTGGACAACGCGTAATACGACCTGGCGTCGACACAAGTACCGAGTCCGGATACCAGGTGTTACGGTTAGCCACTGAATTGGTGCCTTCGACACTGGCATTGTTAGGCACTGAACAGGTGTCGCCGTTCTGGGCAGTCCTGTTTTATTTCATTCTCATTTTATTTGGAATCGCACAACAGGTACATAAGTTTCCTCGTATACTCGATGTAAGAGATACTTTAAATAAGATTCTATAACTATACGATTAAAAAATATAATCGTCACCTTAGTGGGAAATATATAATCAAGAAACTATACTTAAAAAGTTTTGTCAATATTTTAGCTGGCGATCTGGCATTGTGTAATAACTGGTATAATGGCGATCAATACGAAAATGATGAAGCTCTGGGAGACTACGATCACGTTTTTTAGCTGCGCTTGTGGTTACATACTCGGATTACCTATGGCTACGGAGGTATGTTGGAATTTGTTAAATTCAATGATGATAACAGATGTTTGATAAATTTATTACCTTACTATTATTTAGCAGAAAACGTGATTGTACTCGACACACGCAAATATTTCCGTTATTAATTAAACGTATATGAGTCACATGAAAATACCACACTTTCATTTACGCAGTATGTTAACATGTTACGTGCGTGATTCAGCTATGTAACTTGGGTATATCTATAATATTATCTCTGTCTTTGGATAAGGTTCTTATCAGATAGAGCGTACAATCTTTCATTCCAGAGAATTGTTATCAGCACTTCATTTTAGTTCGCTCCGGCATATTAATATTGCAAGTGAAGCATATTAGTATCGTATAGTGCGTCCGTATTAAAACGGAAGATGAGTAATAACGTTCATTCGGTAGTGCGTCGCAGTGTGCCTTGCTATTTTTGTAATGAATTTTTGGAAGAGAAATATTTAACGGAGCATATAACACATTGCGCGGCGGTCTTGGAGGAATGTCCGAACAAATGTGGAGTTTACGTTCCTCGCAGGAACCTGGAAGTACACGAGAAAATATGCAACAAGGGAACATCGATGAGAAACAGTCAAATAAAGGATATCCAAGATTCGGTGTGGAAAGAAAAAGTATTCTCGGTACTGACATTGTTGCGTTTAGCTATCGATCAGGGGGAAAAAGAGCGGATTCATTTGCAGGATGATCTCTCTAGAAATTTAAGTCTATTGCATTCTCAACAGGAATCTTTCGCCGCATTGCAATTGAATATCGAGGAAGCGGTCAAAGAATTTCGCAATAACCACACAGCATTGAATCGGAGATTAAATACTCTGGAGATGATCACTGACGATATACAGCATTGCACTACCTTGAATTTACGACAAATCTCTGAGCAGCTAAAATTATTGGAGGGAGAATTGACTGACGAGCAAGGCAAACACGAGTGCACGCCAAACGATTGGTTCCAGGAATTGAAAGACGTGAAAACATTCGTCGCTAAGGAGAGCGTACATGCGAGCGATATGTGGCAGGAACATTCGCAACATATCAACGATTTGAAATTGGAATTGGAAATGAGATGTAAGAATATGAAGGAAGTAATATCCAAACATGATACTTTAACAGAAAGGGTGAATAGCTTATCGGAAGAAATCTGTAAGCACGCTGAGAGCGTGGCCAAACGGAAATTGGAGATAAAAGGTTTAAAGTTTCAAATGAAGGAAAATTTAAAATATATTGAGGAGCTAATAGCAGAGAACTGTAGACCGGAACCATCGTTGAGTTCATGTTCCTGCGAAAGTGTGGAGAGTGCTTCAACGAATGGCCATATTATATGGCGAATCGATCGTTACAAAGAAAAAATGAGTGAGGCAAAGGAAAGTGATCGCGCGCTCTATAGTCCGATATTTCACAACAAGGAATATGGTTACACTCTGAGAATGGAATTGTTTTTGAACGGTAGAGGACAGTGGAAGGATCGTCACATTATCGGATGTTTGCGCGTAGAAAATGGAAAGTGGGATCCCTTACTGGATTGGCCCTGCATTCTTAGAGCTATCGTAAATCTACGAGACCAAGATAATCCTGCAAACGATGTTAGAAAAATGGTGAAGACCGTGGGCCGAGATAAAGATGTCTCGGATCCTGATAAGGAATCTGAACTGTATATGTTTATTCCCCATACTATATTGAGCAGATATTCCGGTTATACTAAAAATAACATTATATTTTTGGATATACAAGTGAAGGATATAAAGACGAGTGTTTCGACAATATCATTAGTGTAGCTTAATAAACTGTAATAGTTTTAATGACAAAATTGATGATGATAATAAACGGTAATCACGTTAATAAGAATATTATATATATTTATTATATTTACTATTACTAAAACAATAGAAATTATCCAATTACCGTCTTAACCATTAAAACTAAAAAAAAAATACTTTTATTTTTATATGTATATTTTCATAATAATTCTAATAAATGTACTGCTACTAAATTATTATTGTATAAATGTATTACTCTAAATTATCTTCATTATATATTGTCATTGTGTGTGTTTGCAGTTGGGTATTTATGTTGTGTACTATCTCGATTACACCGTCGGCGGGGCATGGTGGATAATATTTTTGTATCTAATACAAATCGTCGCTCTGTTCGCGATCCGTGGGCGACCACACTCCGGCGAAGCAGTCGTCGCCGAGTTATTCCCACCAAGTGGACGATATCTCAAGTACTGGGCCGCCCCTCTCCTCTCCTTCACATGGACTGTTGTTCTCCCCCTTACTTTGGTGGTAAGTCAGTTCTTCTTAGACACGACGAAGCTATTGGGTCACAGCACGATGCGTATCATCGTTATTATATTCCGTAGGCTCTGAGTATTATAGTATTCAAGAGCGGTGACTTCTGGGAATTGTATTCTTATCGTCGCACGAGCAAAGATTACTGGGTTGCATGGGCAAGGCAACTTGGAACGGCGATTCAACTGACACCGATACTCATAATACCGGTAGTGTCTATCATACAGGCGTGTCGGTACTTGAATAACGGACCACCCGATATATTCGATGTAAGTATTCCTGCTTGCAGAGTATGATACGGTTATTACCTGACACTCCCTCCTGTGTACAATGTCTGTATGCTATTAACAGTATTAGCGTACGCTAATTAATGACTAACATATCTATTACTATCTCTTTCTGTTCTTGCTGACAATAGAGCGAACAGGTGGCAGTAACAATAAATCATTGTGAACAATGTAACGGCGTAAGTTCTCATTAATTTCTTTTTGTGTTAATGTTGTACGTGTCGTAGCGGCATTACTTTGCGATATGTATTAATAATATTCCGTAAATAAAAAGTAACAGTATAGTATAACATTACATCAACATTATAATTTCCCACTTAACAATATATAATTTAATAGAACATATAACACTTCATTGTGTTGAATAGAAAATTATAACATTATAATGTTACTGTTTTCGATGTTTATTGGGATTAGTTTAATAAGTCATTGTACAAGTAATTATACATAAAGTTGTAGATATAAAATATATAAAATATATAAAAATATATAAAATATATAAAAAATTTATAAAATATATAAATATATAAAAACACATTGAATAAAGTGTACCGTGTTCGTCTTCAACAGTCGTCGTTGAAACAATCTGTTTGATCTTTGCAGAGAATTCAATTGCTTTGTCGGCCGATGGATCCAGAAGATCCTCGCGATGCTCAGACTCAAATTGGAAACGACACCAGCACCAGCTTGCACGGAAACGGCATTTTACCCACCGCGACCACGGAGATACCTTTCGAGGATCCGCCGCCGAAGTATACACCTCCGCCTAGCTATACTACGGCGACCGGAGCACGGATCGCGAAGATGCTGCGGCAAAGCTTCCGACGAAGCGTGCGGAGGATCGCGAACGTGTTGGGGGAGAGCAGCGCGCCGCGACAGAGACCGGCGTTGCAGCCACCGCCTCCTGATTATGCGACCGTCCTGGTGGAGATGAACCAGAGCAGCGCGCAGATGTCGCATGATCACGTTGCGATCCACGTGTTATCGGAGCCGCGGCCGGACGTGACGAATACTGGTGATAGCCGGCATGGCAGGGATGTGTCGGCGATCGAACGTCGTCATCGGCCGAACACTATCGACCGCGCCAGCAAGATCGGCATCGCAAGCAGATCGCGCACAATCGAACGCACTCACTCGACGATCGACCACGGTCGCCGATGTGCGAACGCTACCACGAACACCCTGTCCGGTTCGAACTTAACGGCTGCCGACGTGGCGAATCTACTTCGTAGCAGTATACGCAGGGGCACCACGAGGACACAACATTCCTTACGTAGGAGCTTCTGCCATGAGGCACCAACGATGGCGGCGTCCGTCGAAAATCTAGTCGAAGCCGCTGCACCTATCGGCGAGGACTCCTTAATCTTATCGAAGGATACGCCTCTAGTCCCTGATGAACAGATCGGCGACCGCAATCGCCGCGATGGCGACGATCACGACGATGGCAACGACGGCGAGGAGAAAAAGACTGCAAGCGAAATGGAAAGTTCCGTTTCTGTGATATAGACTGATACATCGGTTTGCACGAAATCGGCATTTTGAGTCGGGTGACATCAGTTATTGATTTAATGATTCGTTGCCCCTCTCTCTTTAAACTGTAATTTCTACTTGTAATATATAGATGGAGAAAAGACTTTATTAATCATAATCGATATCGACAGCGACGCAATTTGTTC
>Ga0157363_1006309_pt1 | contig 11135 bp, 13 predicted proteins | sample AttsexASBM1_FD_111477 | JGI IMG/M metagenome (GOLD analysis project Ga0157363, IMG submission 111477) | Fungus gardens microbial communities from leaf cutter ant in Ribeirão Preto, State of São Paulo, Brazil - Atta sexdens ASBM1 | ecosystem: Host-associated > Fungi > Mycelium > Unclassified ...
CATTAGGGTTTAATGCGCCCCGTTGCCCGGATAGCTCAGTCGGTAGAGCAGGGGATTGAAAATCCCCGTGTCCGTGGTTCGATTCCGCGTCCGGGCACCAACATTCTGAAAACCCAGCTTATGGCTGGGTTTTTGCTTTTCTGCGTTTGTCGTTTTCAAAACTTAATCCCTTAGCCCCCTCAACTTGATTATGTCCCACTTTAAGGACTTAACTCACTTTTAATCCTCATAAAGTGCTATATAAGGGACTCTACAATGCATCCCTTTATCATGGCAATGATCCGATAGAGTCCTATACTTTGGACATTAAACGCATGACCGACGATAAAGTGTCTACATTGGGACTTTAAAGATATGACTACTCCTTCCGCATCTGCACTGGCTGAAGAAATTGGCCAGCGACTCAAGCAAGCCCGTCTAAATCGTGACTTAACGCAGACGGAGGTTGCTGAGCGCGCAGGTGTTGCACGTAAGTCTGTGCTCAATGCTGAAAAAGGAAAAGTGCCGTTCGATGTCTTTATCGCCATCATGGTAGCGTTGGATCTCACCGAAAAGCTGGAGCTGTTTCTGCCGCGTCAGGAGATATCCCCGATTCAACTTGCAAAGCTGCAGGGTAAACAAAGGCGGAGAGCTTCAGGGCAACGAAAAGATAAACCGCTCAGGGAGGAGAAATCAGAATGGTAATGGAAGTTATCAATGTTACCTATGCACAACAAGAAGTGGGTGCTTTCTGCAAAGCCGCTGTCTTAGATATTTAAACAGCATCAATGAACATAATCGCATCAAGATAAGCTGCAGGATGCCTCACGGCATCCTCAAACGACCTGCAACCGAAAATCTTCACCATTCATCCAAATTAAATAGAGAAACTTATTAATGTTAAAGCAGAAAAGTTCGCCCATCGCCCGTAGGTAGTTCAACGTTCAAGCTCAGCTTTCCGCCTAATGCCTCAACATACTTTTTTAGGCTTGAGAGTTTTATATCATCGCCCCGGGCTTCAATAGCTGCTATGGCTGGCTGTGAAACGCCCATTTTCTCGGCTAACTGTACTTGTGAGAGCTCAAGCTCTTCGCGTAAGTGTCGTAATTGAACCTCAATAATTTTATCTGCGACTTTAGCCTTAATTCTCTTCTGTGATTCTGGAGATCGTTGTGCAATGAGTTCTTCCAGTTTAGGCATGTATTATTCCTCTCAAATGCTTGCTGTATTCTTGATCTGCTAATTTGATCATTGATCGGTAAAACCGCTTCTGATTGATCCCCGTTTTGTCCCCTGCACACAAGACGATCCCCTTCCTTCTGGGATCGAATGCGAAGAACGCCCGAACAGGTCTACCATTACTTTGCACGCGCAATTCTTTCATGTTTGCATATTGAGAACCGATGATGGTGTCTACATCAGGCCGCCCTAAATGAGGGCCGAAGATTTTCAACACTTCCAGGCTTGCGAGTACATCTTCAATCATTTCATCATCCTGCGCTTTTAGCCACGCTGCAAAATGCTCCGTTGTATCAACGCTCCAGTTGTTCAAAAGTCCCTCACATGAACTGTAGTTTATACGCCTTGGATATAAACTAGAAGTTATATTTGAAGCTTACCCTTTTTCAATACCTGAACGCTTAAGTGAGTTTGAAATAATGTTGAACTGAGATACATCGCGAATAAAACTGCAAACAGCCTGCAAAGTGCAGTTAGTCATAGGTACCGCCCCTAAAGCTCAGAACCCATGAGCAGCATTCATAAGCTCATGCCAATTGCCCCTACAGTCACAAGAGTCTTTCCCCGCTATGCTTGCCGCATCAGTCATTCCTCAAGGCGGGAGACACAATGAAAGAGATTATGGTGGTTATCGGTGCAGGTGCGATTGGACAAGCCATCGCGCGTCGCGTGAGTCAGGGCAAAACTGTGCTGCTGGCAGACCTCAATTCGAGAAACTGTGCGGCTGCCGCACAAACCTTACGTGATGCCGGCTTTACGGTAGAAACCAGCCAGGTCGATGTCAGTTCGCGCCAATCGATTCAACATCTGGTGCAGCAGGCCACTGCGCTGGGTGTTATCAAAGGAGTGATTCACTCGGCAGGAGTCTCGCCTTCTCAAGCCAGCCCCGCCACCATTTTACAAGTCGATCTTTACGGTACTGCCGTGGTGCTGGAAGAGTTCGGTCCGCACATGGCGTCAGGCGGTTGCGGAATCGTGATTGCCTCGCAATCCGGCCATCGACTGCCTGCGCTCACGGTTGAACAAAATGAAGCGTTAGCCATCACGCCAACAGAGGATTTGCTCAGCTTGCCATTTTTGCTGAACACCGCTTTCAGTGATCCTCTGCTGGCCTATCAATATGCCAAACGCGGAAATGCTCTGCGAGTGATGGCCCAAGCGGCGAAATGGGGCCAGCGAGGCGCGCGCGTCAACAGCATCAGCCCCGGCATCATCTTTACACCCTTAGCGAATGATGAACTAAATGGCCCACGCGGCGCCGGCTATCGCAATATGCTGGCAAAATCACCCGTGGGTCGCGGCGGCACCGCCGACGAAGTTGCAGCGCTGGCAGCCCTCATAATGGGACCAGAAGGCGGCTACATCAGCGGCAGTGATTTTCTGATGGATGGCGGCGTGACGGCATCTTATTGGTATGGTGATTTGAAGCCTTGATTAATTTTTCCGCCGGAGTTAAAAACCGGCGGAAATTTAAAAACAACTCTCCAGCCATATTATTAATATATGCCACCATAACAAAACCCAATAAAATTAATTATCAGCAAGTTAAAAGGTAGCCTGATAATATTTCGTGATCCTCACTTCGTTAGCCGTAACACAAGATCCGTAACACGATAAATTCCCGTATTCTTGCTCAAACAGAACAATAACCTCCAATCACAGACTGTAATTTACGGTCTGGATTCCCCTACTCTGTTAATTACACCCGGAGTTTATCATGGCTGAAGAGACAATGGCTTTGACCTGGTATAAGCGGCTTAATCGCCAGCAATGGAAAGCCTTTTGGGCGGCCTGGATGGGCTATATGCTGGACGGATTTGACTTCGTCATTATCACATTAGTGCTTACCGAAATAATGGCGGAATTTAAAGTCAGCACTGCCGAAGCGGCTGCATTAATTTCGGCAGCCTTTATCCTGCGTTGGTTCGGCGGTTTAGCGCTCGGTGCCATGGGCGATAAATACGGGCGTAAAAGTGCCATGATCACCAGCATTATATTATTTGCTGGTGGCACCTTTGCCTGCGGTATTGCACCGAATTACACATGGATGTTTGTTGCACGTATTTTAGTCGGTATTGGTATGGCGGGAGAATATGGCACCAGCTCGGCTTATGCCATCGAAACCTGGCCAAAAGATATGCGCAATAAAGCCAGTGCATTCCTTAATTCGGGATTTTCTGCAGGCGCGATCTTGTCGGTGTTAGCCTACAGCTGGATTGTGCCGCTGTGGGGCTGGCGCGCACTCTTTTATCTCGGCATCATCCCGGTGTTTTTTGCTTTGTGGCTACGCCGTGCCATTCCGGAAGCTGAAGAGTGGGCAGCGGCAAAAGCCAGGGCGACCACACCCACCCTCACCATGGTAGATACCCTTTTCCGTGGCCCCAATCGTAAAAGCAACGTTCTCAACATCTTGTTGGGAGTGCTCGCGGCGGCGGCACTTTACATCTGTTTCGACCATCAAAGCTCAGGACTTGTCATCGCAGCATTAGCGCTGATCACCGCTGGCATATTTATTCGTTTTCTGGTGCAAAGCGGGGGAGATCGCTGGCCCACCAGCTTGATGCTCACGGTCACTATCGTCTGCGTATTTTTGTATGGCTGGCCGATTCACGCTCTTTTACCAACCTATCTGAAAACCGATCTGCATTACTCACCTGAAGTGGTGGCACTGGTATTTTCCTTCAGCCGCTTTGGTATGGGCCTCGGGTGCTGCGTGGCGGGGATTGCGGCCGATCGCATCGGCACGCGTAAAACCTATGTACTCAGCCTGCTGGTCGCCCAGGTGCTGATCATCCCGGTATTTATGCTCAACGGCTCAAACGTCTGGCTGCTATGCCTGCTGATCTTCCTGCAGCAGCTGTTTAGCCAGGGAGTGGGTGGCCTGCTGGCGAAAATGATCAGCGGCTATTTTGATACCGAGCAGCGTGCCGCCAATCTTAGCTTTATCTACAACATCGGTTCACTGGGAGGCGCATTGGCGCCGGTGCTTGGTGCACTGATTGCCCAACACGCATCGCTTGGCGGCGCACTGGGCGGGCTTTCCTTTGGCCTGACCTTCGTGGTGATGCTGCTGATTGGTTTTGATATGCCTTCGCGCGTGCAGCGTTGGTTAAAACCACAAGCCATACGTCATTACGACACCGTTGATGGCACGCCACTTTCCGGTGCATTCACCCGTGAAGATCGCGCCAATTCTTCTCTTACCCCTATAAATCCCAGCAAATCCTGACAGGAGAAATAAAATGACCGCAGGAAATCGTATTTATTTACGCCGTCCCTCCGATGCCGAACCGTTACTGGAAGCGTTCCGCCGTTTACCCGCGGCGGTAGTCGCCGACTGCATGAGTCGCTTGCCTGCGCTATCGGCAGAGATCAGCCTGAAAACGGCGCCTAAAGCCCCCATCATGTGCGGCCTGGCAGTGACCGTGAAGGCACGCTCTGGCGATAACCTGATGTTGCATAAAGCGCTGGATATGGCCGGGCCGAACGATGTCATCATCCTGTCGAATGAGGGTGACCGCAGCCAATCATTGATGGGTGAAGTGATGGCCACTTATGCCAGACAGCGTGGTATGGAAGGCATCGTGCTGGACGGCCCGGTGCGTGATATTGAGGGCTTATCACGTATGGATTTCCCGATTTATGCCGCCGGACATACGCCAGGTGGCCCTTTCAAAGATGGCCCAGGCGAAATCAACGTGCCGATTGCCTGCGGTAAAATTCACGTTTCACCTGGCGATATCGTATTAGGCGATGCCGACGGCGTGATCGTCATTCCCCGGCAGGACGCCGCGCGCATTCTCGAAGCAGCACAAGCTTACTTGATCGTCGATGAACACAACTTTGAGCTGGCGAAAACCGGTTCTCTGGAACGCGGTTGGCTGGCGGAAGCACTGCAAAACAAGCAGGTGGAAATTATCGATGATGTTTATCGGTAAGCGCACGAGCGCTGTGTTATCCAGGTCGCCCGCTATGGCGACCTGGTATTGCAAACTGCGCAGCGGCTAACACACCGCATCACGGTGTACTGCTCACCATCGCCAATTTGCGCTGACGGTTTTCACGCCATACCGCAAAGATTCCTGCCAGTGCCACAATCGATGCACCGAAGAGGGTTGTCGTGCCTGGCAGACTATTAAGGAACAGATAGCCAATCAGCATCGACCACACCAGCGTAGTGTAATCAAACGGTGCCAGCAGCGAGGCATCAGCATAGCGCAGGCTGAGTGTCACCAGAATCTGTGCCAGACCGCCAAATAAACCACAGCCCACCAACAGCAGCCACTGCAAGCCAGTGGGCTTTATCCAGCCGAAAAATGCCGTTGCCAGGCCAATCAACGTCGTCATCAGCGAAAAATAAAACACGATCGCGCCCGGTTTTTCGATGCCATTCAAAAAACGGATTTGCACATTCGAGGTGGCCGTACAGAGTGCGGCAATCAATGCAAAAGCAACACCAAGGCTGGCCGTGGTACTGCTGGCGCCACCTGCCAGCACGCCGCCGCTAGCCGCAAGACTGGAGGAGAGCATAATCAGGATACCCGACAATCCCACCACGACAGCGACCCAGCGCGACATGCGCACCCGCTCCTTCAACAGCATCGCGGCCATAATCACGGTAAACAACGGTGCGGCATAACTCAGTGCCGTGGCATCAGCCAGCGAGATGTACACCAGCGCCAGATAGTTAAAATACATGCCGCCGGTGCCGGAGAAACCGCGAATGAAGTGGCCAAACAGATTACGTGTCTTAAGATTCTCCAGCACGTTCCCCTGCACTTTCAGCCAGATTAACAGGGGAAATAGCGCAATAAAGCTGCGGAAAAAAATCACTTCGCCGGTGGGAACGGCACCGTTCAGACCTTTGACACAGGCCAGCATCAGCGTGGCGCACAGTGCGGCGAATATCTTTAATAACACGCCTAATCGGGGATTCATGCTCTCACTCTTCTCTCTCTACCACGTGCAATCGGCGGGGTTGCCGAGAGGACAACGCGGCTTACACTAGGGAGAAAAATGTGCGCTGGATAACACTTTTTCGCTCTGCCTGAATAGAAATAACTTATCGCCATCGGTCATATCATTTCCCTATTGCATAACACGCTTTCCCTCTTTTTCGCCGCAAAACAAAGCCGATATAGTCCAGAAAAGCGAGATTTTGCGCTCCTAAGCAGTATCCACCATTGAGGGAATGCACATGACCATGAAAAGAGTGACCACCATTGGCTTGGCAATGCTGCCGTTGCTGGCTGTTTCGGCGGCGCAGGCAGATATGATGGCGAACATTAAATCGAGCGGTGAATTGAAATGCGCCGTTTACTCCGACGTACCGCCCTTCTCTTCGCCGGATCCACAAACGCGCCAGCTGGCTGGCATGGATATCGACCTGTGTCACGCTCTGGCCAAGCAGATGAACGTCAAACTGACTCTGGTGCCGACCTCTGTTGAAGCGCGTATCGCGGTGATCGCCACCGGCCGTGCCGATGTGTTGATTGCTAACCTGGCCTACACCAAAACGCGTGGTAATCAGATCCAGTTCAGCGATCCTTACTACGTGGCGAAAGAGATGCTGCTGGTGAAAGCGCCGCTGGCAGATAAACCACTGGACTATTTCAAAGGGAAACGTATCAGCGCCACCAAGGGCACCACGTCAGAGCAATCGATCCACATCAAAGGCGGTAAAGCCGTCACCTTCCAGGATTCTGCCTCCGCCTTCCTGGCGCTGGAGCAGAACAAATCAGTTGGCTTTGTCACTAACACCATGACCGGGATGAAAACCATCGCCCAGGCGAAAAAAGACGGCATCAATCTGGCGATGGTGAAAGAGCCGATGGCGCTGGAACCGATTGGTGTCGGCATGAAAAAGGATGAACCTGCCCTGCTGGCCAGCGTTAACAGCGGCCTGAAAGCGATGGACGACGATGGCACCATCGACAAAATCTGGAACACCTGGATTGGGCCAAATACCGAATACAAAATGGTGCGTGAAGAGCGCGTACAACCGCTCTCCAGCCTGAAATTTGAACCACTGGAATAATCATGCCCGTGATGTCGCACTCTGATATCCAGCCCGCCAGCGCATCTGCGCTGGCTTGTTCCTCTTCGATTACGCTCTCAACCATCGGGGCCCGTGCGTGGCTGGTGGAAGCACCGGGTGGATTTGATCTTTCCGCCCAGCGACGCGTCTGGTCATTAGCGCGTTTGCTTCAGGCGGATGAGGCGGTTGAGGCCCTGATCCCCGGCGTCACCAATCTGCTGGTGCTGTTCCGACACATCCCCGAGGACGAAGCGGCCATACGTGCCTCGCTGCATGCCGCCTGGGATCAAGCGCAGGCGATCAGTCCGCAGGGCAAACTGATTGAAATCCCGGTCTATTACGGCGGCGAGCACGCCACCGATCTGGATGCGGTTTGTCGTCATACCGGATTCAGCGCACGCGAAGTGGTGCGCCGTCACCATCAAAGCGAATACACCGTGTTTGCTCTTGGCAGCGCGCCGGGCTTTGGTTACTTGCATGGACTCGATCCGCAATTAGCCACGCCACGCAAGAAAGTCCCCTCGCTCAGCATGTTGAAAGGCACCGTTACCATTGGCGGCGCCCAGGCAGGTGTCTCTGCACTGACCGGCCCCAACGGCTGGAACGCCATCGGTTTTGCCGAGCTGGAAGTGTTTGATCCAATGGCAGAATCCCCCGCGCTAATGGCACCGGGCGATCGTATCCGTTTTCTGCCGCAGAGGATTGAACTGTGATCGAAATTGAACAGAGCGGCGCCCTGAACACGGTTCAGGATCTGGGGCGTTTCAACTTCCGCCATATGGGCGTCTCGGTGAGTGGTGTGATGGATCCGCTGGCACTGCGCGCCGGAAATCTGCTGCTCGGCAATGAAGAAAATGCCGCCGCCATTGAAGTTCAGCTGTTCCCATTTCGTGTGCGTTTTTTGCAGGACAGCAGCATTGCGGTAACAGGTGCGGATTGTCGCGCCACTTTAGACGGTGCGCCGTTGCTGCCCTGGTGGGGCTGCGGCGTGCGTGCCGGACAGGTGCTGGAAATGCGTTACCCGCGCAGTGGTGCACGCGGTTATCTCTGTATTGCAGGCGGCATTGATGTGCCAATGGTGCTGGGTTCGCGCAGCACGGCACTTCGTGGTGGCTTTGGTGGCCTGGAAGGCCGCCCGCTGCAGCGTGGCGATCGGTTGGCGCTGGGTGAAACACAGGCTTCCCCGTTGCCCAGCTGCGGTATTGGCATTGAGCCGCCCGACAGCGCCCTGCGTGCACATTTCCCGCGTAACAGCGCAGGTGAGATTCAGTTGCGCGCCATTCCATCCGGCGAATATCCCTTGTTTGCTGCCGATGCCGGTCGCTTCTGGCAGCAATCATGGCAGGTCTCCAATCAAAGCAATCGCACCGGATATCGACTGGCGGGCGATCCGATTTTCCCGTCAAAAACCATTGAGATGCGTTCTTACGGGCTGATTCCCGGCATTGTGCAGGTGCCGCCCGGCGGCGAGCCGATCATTCAGCTCAGCGATGCCAACACGGCGGGCGGTTATCCCAAGATCGCCGGGGTGATTGAGCAGGATCTGTGGCGTTTAGGACAGGTATTACCCGGCCAATCGATCCAGCTGATCCAGAGCGATACGCGTGAGGCCATCGCCATCGAGCAACAGGTCGCAGGCTGGCTGAGCCGCTTACGTGTGAGCTGCCCACCGCTGCGTAAAGCGTTAACCGCATAATTTTCCGAAGGAACCCAAACCATGAAGATTGATGTGAACTCCGATATGGGCGAAGGCTTCGGCGTTTATCAACTGTGCGATGACGCCGCGCTGATGAAAGTGGTCTCCTCAGCTAATATCGCCTGCGGATTCCACGCCGGCGATCCGGCGATCATGACCCGAATGGTGCGACTGGCGAAAGAGAATGGTGTCGGCATTGGTGCGCATCCTGGCTTGCCCGATCGCCAGGGCTTTGGTCGTCGCGAGCTGCCGTTCAGTGCCGAAGAGATCTGCCAGCAGGTCGCTTATCAACTCGGCGCGCTGACAGCGATTGCTCAGGCAGAAGGCACGAAGGTGTCGCACTTCAGCTTCCACGCTGCGATGGGCAATATCGTCAATCGCGACGAGGCATTAGCGCAGCAGGTCATGACGCTCGTCGCCCGTATCAATGCAGATCTGATTGTGTTCGCACAACCCGATACCATCATTGAGCGAGCGGCACAGGCAGCGGGCCTGAAAACCCTGACGCTGTTCCTCGCCGACCGCGCTTACGATGCTCAAGGGCGCTTAGTGCCGCGCGGCATTGCCGGCTCGGTGATCAAAGAGGAAGCGGCGCTGCGTGCCCGCGTGCTGCAGTTCCTGCAGCATGGCACCGTCACCACCTTCGAAGGGGAAGTGATAGCCGTGCGTGCCCGGTCGATCCTGGTGCACAGCGATACGCCAGGCTCCCTGGCCCTCGCCACCATCGTACGCAGTGAAATCGAAGCCAGCGGCCATCAGGTGGCGCCGGCGGCAGAGGTGCTTGCTCAATAAGTTTTTTTGAATCGCCCAAATAAAAATGGCTGCCTTATCGGCAGTCATTTTTTTCGCCTTCCTTTTAACGACAGCCAGCGCAGAATGCCGCAATACGATCGCAGCCCGTCTCTAAGCGCTCCATGCTGGTGGCGTAGGACAAGCGGAAGTACGGGCTCATGCCATAAGCCGCACCCTGCACCGTCACCACGTGTTGCTCTTCAATCAGCGCCAGCACAAAATCGGCATCGTTGCTGATGAAGCGTCCACCGGCACTGGTCTTGCCGATCAGCCCTTCAATGTTCACAAACAGATAAAATGCGCCTTCTGGCTTATGGCAGCGCAGGCCATCAATCGAGGTCAGACGCTCCAGCACGTAATCACGACGTTCACGGTAAATGCGCGCGCGCTCTTGCAACAAATCCTGCGGGCCTTCCAGCACCGCCACCGCTGCCGCCTGTGTCAACGTACACACACCGCCGCTGTTCTGCGTGTTCACATTGCTCATGGCTTTAATCAGCGGTGCAGGACCGCCGCAAAAGCCCAGACGCCAGCCTGTCATCGAATAGGCTTTCGAGACGCCGTTCACTGTCAGTACACGGTCATACAGGCGCGGTTCAACCTGCGCCAGGGTATAGAAACGCACATCGTCATAGATCAGATGTTCATAGATATCATCCGTCATGATCCACACCTGCGGATGGCGCAGCAGCACGTCACCCAGCGCCTGCAACTCGGCTTTGCTGGCCACCGAACCGGTTGGGTTGCTCGGATAGTTCAGCAGCAGCCATTTGGTCTTGTCAGTGATCGCCGCATCCAGATCCGCAGGCAGTGGTATAAAGCCATTCTCCTGCGCACACGGCAGCGGCACCGGAACACCACCGGCAAATTTCACGATATCGGCATAGCTGATCCATGACGGCGTCGGGATCACCACTTCATCGCCCGGATTGATGGTCGCCAGGATGGCGTTAAAGATGATCTGCTTAGCGCCACCGGCCGTCAGAATCTGGCTGACGTCATACTCCAGTTGGTTATCCCGTTTGAATTTCAGCTGGATAGCTTTGCGCAGCGCAGGCGTACCGTCGGTCGGTGGATAGCGCGTGTCGCCCGCGCGTGCAGCGGCATACGCGGCTTCAATCGCATGTTCCGGCGTGGGGAAATCCGGTTCGCCGGTAGAAAGTGCTACCACATCAACGCCCTGCGCCGCGAGATCGCGCGCTTTTTGGGTCATGGCAACGGAGGCGGAAACGGTCACATTCTTTAAACGATCGGCTATCTCGGGCATGTTCAATCCTGGGTTCGGGGGATGTCAGTTTTCCCTGAGCATAGGATTAGGGCCGAAGCCACGGATAATAGTGCTTTGTTGTGGTGATATAACACAAAGCGATGACTGGACCGACTGCACACTTC
>Ga0157363_1006310_pt1 | contig 11135 bp, 5 predicted proteins | sample AttsexASBM1_FD_111477 | JGI IMG/M metagenome (GOLD analysis project Ga0157363, IMG submission 111477) | Fungus gardens microbial communities from leaf cutter ant in Ribeirão Preto, State of São Paulo, Brazil - Atta sexdens ASBM1 | ecosystem: Host-associated > Fungi > Mycelium > Unclassified ...
GTGTGTGTGTGTGTGTGTGTGTATACATATATATATACATATACTTATATACATGTGCGTCACGCTAGCAATCTATCCATTGTCAACGAGAACAAAAGCGTATGACTTACCTTCTCAAGACACTCCTGGCCGATGGCCTTCGGGTCGACCTGTACCTCGAGGATAACGGAGTTGGCCTGACTGACGAGGCACCACATCTTCGCGATCGCTCCTCCCTCGGCGATGTTCGAATCTGCGTCGAATTAATCCCTCGCCGTACTAAAGCCCGGCGACTCTCCTCTTCACAAGAACCAATATGCACTCTTATCGCAACCGACGTTTACAACGAAAACGAAGACAATAATGAAGATGACGTTAATGACAATAACAACGGTCTCTCGTTATCCGGATACGCGGCTGGTCGGCGACCGGTCGTCCCCGGAGGTACGTTCTTTGTCATAACAAAACTTCAAAAGCTACGTACGTGCACAGCTGTCACTGCGACGGGCTCGCGCGTTATGACTACGTACGACGTCGACAACGTGCTCGTTCTCGTATCGGAGACCGAACGTGGCTCGTCGGCTTCCATTTCTCGGCACGGAATGGCACACGCACTAACCGCTCGTCGCCGCCGCGGGTCAGTTCGCGAAATCGAATCGCTCTCCGGCCGCTCGATCGAGTGGCGCTAGCGCCGCAGCTGACACTACCGTCGAGACTGGCACACGAACACAGATACAAGCAAGCGGAGGAGTGGAGCACGTACCGACGCGACGTATCGTCGAGTACGCGGCGCGTCGGCAAGAGGAGGGAGAGAGGGGAGGCGATGCCACGACGGGAGTTAAGTACAGCTGATCATCCCTACTATGACGCGTGGCGCGGCGCGGCGCGCATGGGCGCCCCCCACCAGTGGCGCACGCAACGGTCGCGGTCGTAACGTTGATGCATCACGCGTAAACAAACGTGCGGGACGAACTTTGGAATCGTTGTTTTATGTCTGAAGCCTGCAAAATGCTCTCATTTATAATTTAAATCAGGTTTCAAAGCGGAATTCTATTTGTAATTTTGTACTTTGTACACGTACGTACATTCTGATTCTTTAAACGCTTCTCTCGCATCACCGGCATTGTCTGAAATAGAAAAGAAAGTATAAAAAACCGTTATTCCCTCTAAATTTAAAGCAATAAATCTATTTATAAAACGAAATTTCTAACTAATTAATATAATATGTTGTCGAATTTATGTATATTAAATAACAAAATTTATCTATGTTATAATACGATAATAAAATAATATACTTATGTCAATTATCAATTAAATTAATCGAATTTTGGTCAAACTTTTGGTTCACTTTAACAATTGACGACAAAGAGACAAAATAACAAATAAGAAATAGACAAAATAGTTACAGTGTTATGGAACGTGCAAATACTCGGTAAAAAATTTTTGAATATGTACGAACATACATAAACACGCATAAATATTTATAAACATGTATAATTATATATGAAATATGTCCTTTTTTCTTTTGTAAAATTACTTTTCAGTGTAATAGAAATAATAATAGTAATATACTCTTATTATTTCTATTACACTGAAAAGTAATTTTACAAAAGAAAAAAGGACATATTTCATATATAATTATACATGTTTATAAATAGTTACGCGTTTTTATGTATGTTTATACATATTCATACGTATTGATGACAAATTTTTTATAATACAAATATATAATATAAATCGAATATAATAAAAATCAGTTCGGAAATTCACTGACCGGATTGTAGTCGAGCTAAGTACGTTCTCAGCTATACCTGAAACAATAATATGTTCTAATTAATTTAATCAATTATAAATTTTATTGCACACTCATTTCTTGATTATTTCGTTATTTCAAGAAGTGTTTGAATATTTAGCAAATATTTTATACGTGACGCGTAAAAAATATATATTTTTAAAAATATTTTAATGAATCTTTCGCAAATAACCGCAATCGTATAGACGCGTCATTGTAATTATGTACATATTAATTTAAAATGAATTAATCTTAATAATTAATATAATTAATTCAAGACTTTCTAATGAATAATTATAATAATTATTAATATAGTTAATTCATGAGATAAATAATTAACTTAACAGCTCACCAGCTAAGGTAAAGTACTTTCATCTTCTCGCAATCATTGTTTCATCTCAGAAACATTTCTTCTCAGAAAACGCTCGCGTGAATCCCAGAAAACGATAAACGGAAACGAACCTACTACGCACAATTTCGAAACTTGATTCGTGCACTTTACCGTTGAACAAACTCATATTCATACCGCCATGTTGAAATATCAATATGAATCAATATGAATCAAGCTTTGTTCCGCGATATTTCTGTAGCAAATGATTTCGTTAGACGCATATTTATGATGATCTATTTCTTTGACACATTACGTCTCTGACATCGATCGCGTCCCGAAAAAAACGACTCGGTATTGCGCGCCCAAAACAGGGATCGACACTCTCCTTCTCATTTCGATGTTTATATCAAGGCACGGTCTCGATTATATACGACGAACTCGTAATAGTTACACACTCGTCGGTTTAATTGGCACTTCCGACACAAATTCGCACCTATAATGCGTTCTTAATGGACAAATTCGCGATTAATCACGGAGCAACTGCCTTCTCCATCCGAAAAATCTACCAAACTGTCATGGCGGCCGGACAGTCGCGTATAATTGAGAAAATTTGAAATGTGAACATTTGAATTAGTAGAAGTCAGATGCTTTTTTTGCACTTCTCAGTAAGCTGTATATCGATTCATTCAATGTTCTTTATAAGGATGAACGTGAATAGACATGTGAAAAGTATAAAAGACGCGAAGAAAGAAAAGTAGAAAATATTTATATTCCAAATTGGCGCGAAGGACGTTACCAGTTACATTTATAAGTCTGTTCTAAAATAGTAGTGTGTTGGCGTACGTAAACTGGTCAGCCAATCAAATTCTCTGTACAGGCCGATATTTATAGTCAGTTCTTATTTCAAGATTTTAAATAGATAAGTAGACAAACAGATAAATAGACTAAATAATGTTTTAAAATGCTAATAACTGGTCGAGTCTTATCTTTAAAATGGTCTTAAGTACAGTTTTAAAATGTCATAAGCCAATCAGAAGTCTTTATTGTATTAGTATCTTAGATATTACTTAAGATCTTAAAATAAGAACGGACTAATGCTTTTCTTATTTTAAGATCATTTAAAATTGGCTTATGACATCTTAAAAACTACAATTAAGACGATCTTAAATATAAGAATTGATTATAAATACCGAACATAGATATAGTCAATTTTTAGGTATAAAATTGTTTTATCTTTAATGATGTGACTAAACGCTCTCGATTGTAGTCAGTAACTCTTATTTAAGAAACTTTATTTAAAATTTTTTCATTGAGCTGATATTTCTGACTATTTTATTTTAAAAAAGTCATAAAAAATATTATAGACAGGAGAAACCAACGAAATACATTATTTTTTTGCTACATTTTTTATATAGAAATATTTATTTTTAAAGTCTTGAAAGTATTTTTAAAAGAATGTATGGATTTGGATTTCAGTAAAAAAGTTATATATAATATATAATTTAGGACAAGAAAATTATATAATTACAAATTCTATTATAATTTGACATTAATAGTAAATAAAAAGAGCGAAAAATCATACATTTTGGGTTTTTCTTTTCTTTTTTACATTTTAATTGTGAGATTAATTCGATAATACGTATATATATGTATAACGATAATTGTGCAATTGCTGTACCAAGAGAGGAATTAGCTTGAACTTGTAATTGTAAATTATAAAGCAGCGTGCATATAAATGCTGAAACCATGAAGGAAGATCGACGTATCATCAAATTTTCATGCGTCATTAATAATCGACAAAACCGATAACGTGGTTATTGATCGAGGTTTAACGAATCTCTCAATATTTCATCGCGACAGTTCTTTGAATATTCCTAATCGAATCTGCAAATTCGGCGGCACGTATGGAGGAAAAAAGATTATATAACATAAACCGAAAACGAAACGCTTATATAATCAAATAGAATATATCTTCGTTACAATACACATTGTAAATTCAGTAGATACTTTTTTTTAGTTTTATTTTTTGAAAACGTAAGAATTCTCCTCTCATTAGTATTTTATATATATATATATATATATATATATATATATATATATATATACATACATATATGTGTATCTTTTCAAGATCAACATTATATCGAGCATGTTGTCAATTCTGAAAATAGTATATGAAAAGATCGAAAAATCATACAATTTGGGTTTTTCTTTCCTTTTTTTATATTTTGAACACTAATACTGTACAGACAACCAACCAGCTCACAGAGATAAGGATACACATGTAAGGCAAAGCTGCCCATCTCGCAAGATTAACAGAGATTTAAAACGTTCTCGCTAAAAGATGAGAAGTCTAAATATTGCTACATCGTCGCGTGGTTCACCATCGACTGGGAGCATGTCCGTGAACCGCGAGAGGTTGTAGGGAAAAATCTTAAAGCGCGTCCTCGATGTAACAGAATCATGGAATGACATCTAATGGCATACACTGAACGACATATACAATTCCATCACCCCAAATCGCTTTAATCGTATCTTAACAATCGCATATTGTCCCGATGTGTCTAGGCCTTGACGCATCGGGTCAAAGTACTCCGTTGAATTCACGTTATTTTTTTTTTCTTTTCTCTTTGTTATGATGCAACTACATTACAGCAATTCTCAAACTGTCCGAATACGTGCTGGTGAAAAGCTCAGCGGTAATAACAATACGATTACATTTATTGTCGTGTAGCAACTGCGGGAGAAAAGAATTCTAATAGTAGTTTGAGTATCACTGCCTATACAGCTACATTGTATACAGTTTATCAGATAAAATATAACATGTCATACGATATAACAGCGATAAATACATATTGAGATATGGTGAACAGTAATATTATTTAATATATATTTATAGAGCGTAAGATGTATCATATTTATAGCTATATTGGATGCAATTCTTGTGGCTTAGACCTCAATGCGGTAATTACTGTGCAGTTCCGGCTTGATATCGTACACCAAGTCCAAGATTTTAAGCATGACCTAAATTACACAAAGAGTCGACATTGTAGTTTCTCATATATATGTGTTTCATTTATCGATTAAATGTACACATAGCGAACTTACCGTGCTTTTGTGCACAGCAACGGTCTGATTCATTTCTTCTATCTTAAGTCGCGTATCTGCCTCGATACGCGCAGCTACATCCTCTTTTGAACCCATGTGCTACCAATAATATTATTATTATGTCGTTGATCAATTTAAATATTGAAACTTAAATCTAACAAAAATCTCAATATAAGGAAAACGACACTTACCTTGGCTTCAAAGTCACGGAACTGTTTTTCTCGTTCCTGTCGATATTTCTCAATTTCATCCTGGGCTTCTTCTTTAGCTTGCTTCAGACGACGTGCCTTGCCTATGAAAATGAAAGGGAGATTACATGTTAACAGAATATTATTATATATTATAGAACAAACACTTCAACTTAACCAAGTTAGGACATTTATACAATAAAGCAAAAGATCAAAGAATTGGAACTTCAGTAAACAAAGTTAGACACAGATAAATAACATTCAATAAATGCCTGAATTCGCATGAATATGAATGAGTGTGATCAATGATAACATAAATAGATCACACGTAGGTTAAGATGTTCTCCTTATCAAGTGCAATTTCGCGAATTATTGGACGATACAGTTAAAAGTGATTTCTCTATAGACTTCGCGGCTCAGGAAAAAAAGGTAAAAAATTCGTTATGACGCGTCAAATTCAGAAAAAGAAAAAGTGACTAAAAGATTACGGTGATCACGGTTAACACATCACGTCGCAACATATATTTTTTTCTTCCTCCCCCGAAATATTTCAGCGCGACTTGCTGACGAGTGCACTTACGTTTTCTGGCATCCGAGACTTTCTCGGCAGCGCGTTTTTCGGCGGCCAGAAGCTGCTGAATTCCCTGCGTCTGGCTAGCCATCTTTGCGAGTCGGGAACGGCGAGCTCTGTCACGAATCGATCATATGACTTTGGAGCTTCCGTCCTCTGCCCCGCCTTAAACGACGGCGCTCCGTATCTCGTGCCCGTTCACGTGGTTCCACTCTAGCAGAGAGAAACTTGAGAAACAAGCCTTTTTCCTGTTATCGAAATCACTTCTACACTACCGCCAGTACATCCATTTTCAGTTTGAAAACTATGTGACTATATATATTTTCTGACACTACCGATAAAATCGTATCATCGAAGATAGATGTGGTTCGTCTCTGTAATACATCTTCAGGACAGAAATGTGCCGATTATCCACAGAAGGGATAGTTTAATAGGTCCTTAAACGAAAAAATTTTAATTTCGCATCTGCTACAGAAAAAATAAAAGTTGTTGAATTTTAAACGAAACTGAAAATTCAAACAAGTTAATTTAGTGAATTTTGTCTTATATATAATATTTATCTTGTAATATCTTATAAAATTACGAAGTTATGTATCTCTATGCAAATTTTCAGCCCGTATTTACAAATGTAATTACTAGTATAATTCTCTATAATTACTAGCAATTATAGAGACTTTTAATAAATTTAATCTTTTCTAAATAAATATTGTCAATTTAAGATATAATTTAACAAAAACGAACTATAGATACCCTCCATCATCCCAGCCAATTTTATCGGCAATCCTCTTTTCTTTGTAAGTATACTCACCCATAAAACAAACAAGCTACTAATAAATTTAATAGCTCGTTTTTGCAGGTAAGTATATCTTTAATTAATTTATTTTTGTATTTTGTGTTTAATTATTTTGTGTTTAATTATATTGTGTTTAATTTGTTATATTTTGCTAATGAAATTGCAATAACTTTTTAAATATTATTCTTTATTGTATTATCCTTTAGAGAATACGATATTACAATTATAATTATTATTTATAATACAATATATACAATTATCAATGCTGTTCAAAATATAATAAAATGATAACATAAGAGCAAAATTAACAAATTTTTGTAATGTGGGATTATACGAAAACGTTGAAAATACATACGATAACACAAATTTTTCTAAACCAATGTTTAATGAAATATTGATAAACGTAGAAGAAATACTAACAACAATTAGATCGTATTTACTAATATTTAATTACTAATATTTAATTACTTACTATTAATTAAATATTTATTATTAATTTGCGAATATAAAATTTAATAATATTGCGATAAAAAGTCATTAATATATTTATAACAGTACTTTCATCGCGTTCAAGATAAATCTCAATAATTTTATCAAAATCCCTTCGCCTCGTAGTATGCTGATTAGTATTCGAAACAAAGAAGAATAACCTTCATAATGGAAAGCGAACTTAATATATTTTGATTCTATGTAAATTTCACAAAATCCATTTGCAATGAAAAGTTAAGCAATTCGTCAAATACCAGTGATCTTGTTACAGAATTGCAGTGAATCCCGAATCTTTCAGACTACTTAACGATAGTAATAATAAATAATTTTGGTATCATGTCAATTACATTACAATTACCATTTTTATCATAGCTTTAATATAATATTAAAATTCGCGAGAAAATGTTCTGCCACACGTGACTAAAAACATCTTTTATTAAAAATAAACGGATAGAAACGGATAAACACTTATGCAGGTAGCATATATATAATGATTACGAAGGAATATATTTAATAATAATAAAATACATGCGTTATTGTAATTTTTTATATATATGGGTATAAAAATTTCTCGGGTACCAACTGTTCGAGATGAGCCGAAATCGATAATAAAAGGATTTTAAAAAACATTTATACTAAAAAATTTATTATATAAAATTTAACAATTCTGTATTTTTCAAAAATTACAATTATTAATATCCTACTAATAGGGTATTCATTCGACTTATCTTGAATTTTTTGTTCCCACACATTTAAAATTCAACTTATGTAATCACGATAACATTGTTAATTATAAAAAATTTTGAAAAAAGTTATGTAAATATCGACAAAAATCAATATTCGTTAAATATAACTTCATAATATCTGCATATATTTTATCATAAAAAAAGAGCATGTATTTTATTATAGAAAAGTGTGTATATACAAATAAATTAATAATTAAAAATATTCTGCAATGGCGGGATGTCCAATACCTAAAAATGATTTTAAAACAACAGTTAGAAAATTAAATATACACATTCGTAATCATATTTTTATTAGAGCAATCATCGAAAAATTACAAACAAATTATTTGCATAAAATTAAATTTGTTTAAATTTATTTAATAATTGTTTACTTAATAATTTGAATGTAAACAAATAATAATTATATATCCATATCAATCATATAATACCATAATATATTTCTATTGTTATTAAGACTATTATTAACATTATTATTATTAGTGGAAGAACATTTAATAAACATTTAATAAAAGAAAGCAAAATTTATATGCTAAAATATATCACTGAATTTATGTTACAACTTGACTTTAAAATACGTAGCAATTATCATTGACTCATTAACAAAATTATTATTAGTAACTGCAAACGAGAAAATTCGGGATTAATTCTAATCTTGCATAAGAATCTCCAAAGAGACATCAAACTGAACTTCATGAAAAGCGACAAGGAATAATTCTTCATGATAAAAATAATTTCGACTTTCCATTGGTACAAAGTATTGGTCCACGTAATCACTGGCATCCATCTGACGCGAGAGCGATATGAGATCTTTGCATATAATAAATTTCATTAAAATAAACTTGTAATTTTATAATGTTAAAAATGTAAATATCGAAAGCAAGTAAGAGTTATAATATTTAACCATTGTTTCAGTCAAAACTCCAATCTTTATGACTTATTTAATAAATTTGTACTAGATACGAAGAAAAAATGACAATTATTCTAAACATCAATTTTTAATAAGTATAACTTCTTATTAAAATTATTAATGACTTATTGATATACAAAATAAAATTTAAATAAAAAAATAGTTACAATTCTAAATTTAAATATTTATCAAACATCAAATCATTAAATTAAATTAATATCAAATATTAAATCAATAAACAATTTTTGTTATTATATTTCGTCGATTTCGTATAATTTACATCAATTACGCAACAATTTATTACGACAAAATAAATGCTATTTGTATTGAATAGATATTCAATAAGGATATATATATTTAGTAAATGTACAATTAATTAGTAAATCCAGGAAAAAAAATGTTTTATGTATAATTATATATAATTATATAAAATTATACATAATCATATAAAAAATTGACATATTTTATATACAATTATATATTTAGCTGCGACGCCTCAGACTTGCATTCGGTTCTTTTTCTACAGTGCACGTGACATATGCTATAATATGAAAGCACTCCAATTTGCATTCCGAACGTAGCTTATATATAAAATATGTCTATACACATAACATTTTTTTCCGGGAATCGTTGTGTAAATTACAAAAGTAAGTATGATTAGCATTCATCTGGACATAGTTTACATAAATTTCATATTACGTACCTAATATTATTATACATTTATATATAAGTTACTGAAGTTAATTACAGTAGTAACGCGTTGCATAATTTGTACATGTATAGAATTTTACAAAAAAGTTTAATTTTAGGGTAACTGAAAATTTAATAAAATTTGAAATTAATTTAGCTTAGTTTTATATTCGATAATTGGAACAGGATTCTGACAATTAAATAAAACTTAAAAGCAATTTAAAATTTTATTCAATTTTTAATCCCTCATTTCCAATTATCAAGTGAATATATATATATATGACGTATTTAATCCTACTTGTTCATACTTATCATCCTATATAGACCTTAACTACCGTCCATACTTATTGTCCTACCTACCCGTTTCATGCCTATTATCTATCTATCTTCATCCGTATATTCCTACCTATTATATTACTTCATAAATGTGTAATAACACCGCGAATATATAATATACGATAATGGCTGCGTTCAAAGAAAGTAGAAGAAAGTAGATTGTAAAATTCTTCAATACGATTCATTCTTGCTTTTAGTTTCTTATGAATTTAAATGAATTTATAAACCAATTACACAGAAGAATTTTACAACAGTTGCAAAGTTGTTTTCACTGCTGAACACAGCTAATGTCTAACCATATGTCCTATCGCGTACTAATAAACTCAGTGGGATAACCTAATCGCGATCATACTAATAATAAATAAGCAATAAGCAATAATATAATTAAAACAAGCTCTTTCAATATTTAAAATGTAAAAAAAAATTAATAAATAACAGGACTAATAAGAGTCAGCGTAGATAATTAAGCACAAGTTTTGTAAATTTTTTTTAATCTATCAAACTTGCGCTTGATTATCCACTCTGTCTCTCATTAATGTTATAATTGCCCTGTTGTTTATTGGTTTTTTTTTGTATTTTAAATAACTCAAAAAATATAAGAACTCACAATTTGCGAGCAAATTACCCTCCCGAATATTCAGTTTACTTTTTACAAACTTAGATTGGTGTCACACACCAACCTACCTCTCAATGAGTAGAAGATCTAAAATCGAGAGATTCTCTTCTTTCTTCTGGCCAGATTGAACTCACCTTTCGTTGCTCCTGGCCAACATTCTAGCTTCATGAGCCAAAAATCGACAACAAGGAGAAACACTCCTTTTCGCTGCCGACTGCTGCCAACTAATATCATCGGCAATAAGCGTAAGACTTTACGCTTTTATATGATACGCGGAACACGAACGCGTCGCGAAGAAGCCATCATATTAATAAAATAGACTAAATATAAACAATTATTATTAATAATAATAGTAACAATTCTATTAATATACAAATAAATTTCGCGTTTATTTTCTATTCGCGTTTATTCAAAATAAAAAATATAAATATTCAACTAAATATAAACCTAAATTTAAAAAAGCTTCGTGTCAATAATGTTTTTATTTCAAGAGTCTCGAATATTATGAAACTAAATTAAATTGCTTTATATAAATTTTATAATGTAATCAAAAAGATTTATTTAAAAATAAATGACTTATTTAAAAATA
>Ga0157363_1006311_pt1 | contig 11133 bp, 6 predicted proteins | sample AttsexASBM1_FD_111477 | JGI IMG/M metagenome (GOLD analysis project Ga0157363, IMG submission 111477) | Fungus gardens microbial communities from leaf cutter ant in Ribeirão Preto, State of São Paulo, Brazil - Atta sexdens ASBM1 | ecosystem: Host-associated > Fungi > Mycelium > Unclassified ...
GTACAATCTCGTTATAGACTTTCTCGAACATGTCGCAAAAGAAATATTAGATACTTTCGTATCGCAAAAATAATCGCACTGGCCAAAAATATGATTCTTGTGTGTGTGTGTGTGTGTGTGTGTGTGTGTGTGTGTGTGTGTGTGTGTGTGTGTGTGTATCATCTAATGCTCGTCACTGCATTCAAAAATCACAATATCTGCGACGCCATCGAAAAACGACCTACAAAAATGATCGTTTTGAGTCATTACGTTCGCTTAGTAATACGTAACGAGAGAGCAAAGTTAAACACGCAGATGCAACAAAATGTACATTCCATAGGTCTTTCAGTAGTCCTAAAATAATTCTACTTAGCAGCCTTGTTTTATGCTAAATGAAATATAAATACCATAAAATCATGGAGTTGCTAGAGTTAACAGATAAAACTAATTGAGCGCGTGAAAGCTCTGTTGTAAGATTGGCAAAGAAACTTTCAACCTCCTATACATCGCCAAGTCTTGTTCTAATGCAGATGACTAAAGATGCAGATCAATTGTCGTACACGACGCATTTTTAATCGAATGGACGCCTTTGAATCGATCACTAGTAAGAGATAAATGTGCTCCCTCACATATAAAAATATCAGCAAAAATACAACATCCTCAATAATTTATTTGTGGTGTCGTCAATTATCTACATTTACCTAAATTATACATATATATGATTATATATTTATAATATATAAAATTTATATATATAATTTAATATTATATATATAATTATAAATTATATATATATGCACACATATACATACTTATTTATATTTATAATTTTGTGATTTCCTGCCACACATGATATAGCACTCTATAAATCGTATACTTGTCAATCTCGCAGGTTTATACATACGCATTATTTAGTCCGTATCCGCAAATAGAGTTCATCGATCTTCGTTTTTGCTACCGTTTTTTTTTTCTACTAATCAATTCGTCATTATAACATATCTCATCATAAAATTACTTCCCGTGAGTCATTATAGCGCTGATATACTCATAAAAACGCACTTTCTCACCGCCGCGAAAGAAAGTTTTACTCCAGTATACGTAACATTATACAGAATTGATTTTCATACATACAATTATCTTTTTGGATGGCACTGTAGATTCTGACTTTACGCTTAAATAGTCGTTTAGCGTATCGGTTTCACGCTCATGAAAATTATCTTTAAAGATAATAATATTAGCCCGGTAAACAGTATATCAAATGTAATATCGAAACAAACAACATTTTCCTTCCTTTAAATGAATCCTGCTCAAAAGGGCATTGTGGAGTTCCCGCATGCTATATAGTATTTTTCAGCAAATTCAATAAATAATTTACAAAACTCCATTACACTCTTTTATCTAATATTTCACTAAATTAAAACTAAATCCAGTCGCAGGAGTAGGCCATTTCACGTACCTATACAACGCACACACAGGCACACACACACATGCACACGCATTCTCTTTATCCTGATTTTTAAATATATATTATTTTTAAATATATAAACATATAAATCTACTCCTGCTTCTTCTTTATTAACTCTGCATTAAGCCAAACGGAACTAGAATCAAACCTCAGCTCATGTCTCCGAGATCCTGCACAATCGTCGATCCTGTCGTTATTTGATTTCGCAAGCTGGAAGCAACCTTGAAACTTCACGCTACGTTCCATCTTCGAACGCATTTGCATTCTCTCACGAGTAGCTCTTCCATCTCCATTTAATATTCTGCGCTGATCTTCTTTTCTTGTGAGTGTATTCTTCTGTATTAGCGTTTCGGAACTTCTCTTCATCCTGACATCGTTCCGACTCCATCCTGATGCATCCTGCTAACTTGTTTATCTTCTTCTTTTTTTCTCCTATAAGTGTGCACGTACTTTTGCTTTCACTAGTCATGTAACAAGTCGATATTCGGTCTAGACAACGAGCGGTCATCAATCGTTGTTCATATCCTTCAATTCGGTATATGCAATCCGCTTTCGGTACAGATTGCTACCGCTCGACAGCACGTTCCTCTTGTTCGTCGACGGACCGGGCGTGTAATAATGTCGCCTCTTGTACATGACTAGCCTGTGAAAAAAAAAACTAGTTAAGATATCTGTATGTGGTGATTAATTTCCTACAAAAAATATATATATATTAAACGAGCGTTGCTTTCATTTAGTAAATTATAATTTATTATAATTAACAATAATATCAATCATTTATTATTAAAGAAATAATATGATATTAAATAATCTTTGATTATCGTCCATGCGTGCATTGTTTTGTTGTAATTCTGTGATCAGATTTCTATTACAGTTATTATAATTAATGATTACTGTAATTATATTAGAAATTATACCAAAATATCTTTGTAAAAGTGCTGTGCGTAGTTAATTTTTTCAAATACTAAGATGTATGTTCCATCTACTGTGGAGTATATCTTTCTTTCGGTTAAAAAAAATATACAATTTATTAAAAACATAAAACAAATTTTATTTTTCTCTTATTTTAAAACGTTAATTCACAATTCCAAACACAGATTCTTTTTAAAATATCATTTGAAGTGTCAAGTTCTCATAAATTTAAATAAAAGTCTCATTTTTCACAGGAGCAATCTCACTTTCACATTTTTATCGCGATCGAAAAAAATTTACCACAATTTCTGTTTCTTTTTAATTTATTATATAATAAACTAAATAATCTTTCGCTCTCGAAAATAATTCTTTCGCCTACTGCGCAATGTCCGTTCGTCTTCGCATCTTTATAAACACAAATGGCTCGGTGTGTATGGGATTACCACGTTTTATCAGTACAATCGCAGGTCAGTCCTTGAGCACGATCTAACGCTGGCAGGAATTTGCGCAAAAAGTTTGAATAGCAAATGCAGTCACGCCTACATCACGTGTATTGTTCACTGACGGCCATTCGTTTCCTCCTTTTTCTCTGCACCAGCACGTATGCTGGTGCTGGCAATTGTATCGGTACATTCACGGGAGATACTGATAGCTACATGCAGCTAGTAGCTTCATCACACCTATCGTAATAACGTCGAAACCATAGCTATGTGTTTTTCATGTAGTGACATACATCCGGAGTGTCTAAAAATTCTTCGCGTTATTCTAACGACAAGAAATATTGTAATTAACGCGAATAAAGAAGTAAGGCTTTATTCTTTCCGATGTAGTATTTCTTGTTTATTTTGTGAGTATTATAGTTTCTCTCTCCAAAGAAAAATTTCATTTAAGGTATATTTAATTTTGAGGAGCCTAAAGTCTAAATACTTAATTTAAATCGTAAGATATTTACTAGATATTCAGGTAAGTAATTAAAAAATAAACGACTTGGAAATTTAGTCATATTTTAAAGTGCGTATAATTTTCAAATTTTTTCCCGGATAAAATTAAATCTCTTAATTCAAGAAAAAAATTTGATTCTACAAAAATTTATATCTTTATACACTTGAAACTTGAGAAACTTTTCTTCTTTGAATTAAATTTTTTTTAAAGAGAACGTTTTCGAATACTTCTCTGTCTTCTGGTATATTTTGGGTCACCCTGTATAATCATCACGACTCGAATATTATCTACATAATTACTATTGATGGTACATTAAGCTCCACCGAAGGTGCGCGAAAACTTCCACTCGCGATGAAATGATAATTATTGCTGTAACAAAAGACTCTTCGAATGCTATCTATCGAAAGGAATATCCTTATGTACAAATTGACAATGCATTCTTATGTAAACATTTAAAAATATACACACATCTATTCTTTAAATACACATAAAAAAACAAATACAGATTACTCATACATAATTACATTTAATTTCTAGTATCGTGTTAATACCGGAAAATACTAGTTTAACAAATTCATCTCGTAAATGCAATTCCTTCACAACTGATCCTTGACAAATCCGGTTGCTCATTAAGCGCAGACTTACCAAACAGAACGAAGGAGTGTATTTATCCGATCTAGTTTCGACGAATGTATCTGGAATGTTTCTTTTTTTTAAATAATTATACTTTACGGATATGTTACAGAATAACGTAAACGGCTGCATGCAATACTCGGTACATTGCAGGATGGGTTTACATATAGACATTCGATTTATTTATTTTATTGAAGTTATTGTTCAGGGAGCTGGACTTGGATGCAGGGAGCATGCATAACACATATTACTTTGCACAAACAGCTGTGGGAAAAGGAGAAATGGTATCCGATTAATAAAAACAATTATCTCGAGTATTGTTATATAATTACGACTGGAAAAAAAGGGCAAGACAAACGCGAGTTCTGTATACACTCATGCGTTATTAAATATCGCTCGGCTATAATGAAGTTCTAAAAAGTGGCGGTACTTCTTCTGGACTAAAAACGTAAAGTAATCGGCGAATAATTCATTAATGCTGTTTGCGCTAATTAATAATTTTACAATCAAATAAATTATCAAGTTGTGTCAATATTTAAATGTATATGTAATTATATTAGAGATCTCCATATTTTACAAATAAACTATCTTAAACAATTATATGATAAATTTCTTTTTTTAAATATGTTCCTTAAATTTCTTATATTCTTTATTTTTCTTTAGAATTTATTCAATAGATTCAACGAATGCAGACATAGTAATTTTCAAGATCATAGTTCTAATATTTTGCTCCAATATTTATAAGTATATTGCGTATATGTCGAGCTCACAAAATTACTACAAGAGGAATGATCGCGAATGGGCAAGAGAGGATTATAAAATATAGAGGCGGCAATTCGCGAATTGAAAGCAAACTATCTGTCATCGTTATGGACTATCAACCGTCAACGGTCGTTCGTTCATTGTCCATCATCTCGCGCTTTCCTCAACTCGTTTAATACTTCGTGTTATCCGTCCGTTTTAGATTCAAGTTATATATAAGGCACTCTTCGAGTAACGACGAAGATTAGAGGAGTAATTTTGGCGACGCCGAACCTTCACGATGTCGTTATTGCGACTCATAAAAATAAGATGGCTAGGCGCCGTACGCATAACTGACTAGATGAGTCCACTCGTCTCTCAGAAGAGAGAGAAAGAGAGAGAGAGAGAGAGAGAGAGAGAGAGTGGAATCTTTCCGTTGTATTTTTTATTTTGTAACTAGTCTTGCTGCAAACTGTTCCCTTAATTTTCTCATTTTCTTACCTTTATATCTTTCCTTTTTCCTGTCAAGGAACCTTATTCTGAGGAATCGGTCTCCGGAAAATCTTGGAGACGTTGATATTTTTGTTTGTTACATAGATATGCGCGATATAATAATTTATCTATCCTAATAATACTAGTACAGTAGTGTATCAATGGCTAATCTCAAAATAAAATATAATATACAGCAGTTTATATATATATACGTATCGTAGAGACTAAATTCAAGATATCGCCTGCGGTATTTTTAAAGATTTAGATCTAAAGATAAAGAATAAATTCCTGCAATGGAAGGATAATAGAACATAATTCGACCAGCGAAATAGTTCGTTAAATGATCACAGAATATACCTCATAACAGCGCACGTCTGATGGAGCGATTAAGTAATAGACGATTGTCTAGCGATAATAGATCCTGTCTACGTTAGTCGTCAGTGAGAAGAGCCAAGACATTCCTATAAATAATATAACGACATAATTCCATAACTAGAAGAAGGTACATGTTTGCAAATATGTTTAGGCATACTGGCGATATACTCTTAGAGACAATCTCAGAGATAATACGTACTACAGTACAGATATTTTCAGTAAAATAATCATGAAGCATGAGGAATGTCAAAAGTGCGGAATGGTAGATACAATATCATATGATATCATAATAAATTTAAACAACAGTAAGTACGGTATCAATGACATATCGCAAGTAAGGCAACAAAGATGCATGTCCCTTCTAAAATGTTACTTAAATGCAAATAATATCGTTAATATATAATATATCCTGTGGCTTATAGAATATTCTTTGGAAGCATGTGTGGCAAAAGAATAAAAATGACGCTGTTTTCGAGGCCCTCTCGCATACTTGGCATGTCTTACAATAATATAAGAAGAACAGTGCCCGCACTTGCTTCTATTTGGTCCTTTTATACCCGTTTTACGCTCTCTTCCTCGATCGTTCGATTATTAAATCATACAAACGAGCGAGAAAAAAGAGTGAAAATATTATTTAGATCAATTTCCGTTTCTTCAAGACTGGAAGTATCTACTATCATCGATACGTATCGATTTTTCTAATGTATTTTTTCGCGAATTTTATGCTAGCTGATTAGGTCACATGGATGTCTGAAACAGAAAGCAAAAAATATACTTTTAATTTAAGTGTGTACTACTACTATTAATTAATGGAAAAGACTTGGATTTTATAAGTTTATAAGAAATAAGCTGTTATAAATTAGGTTTAATTACAAAAATGTGAGTAAGTCTTTCTCATTGTTCTTTTTTTTTTTTGTAAAGACTTAATTCTATCAGTTCGACACTCACCTCACCCTATAAATCCTGCTGCTAATGTTATGATGATACCTAGAAGCCCGGTTAGCATTTGACCAGCTGGTGAAATGACTGGCGGTGCAGACGCCGCATTCTCAACTACGGCGTCTGCCGAAAAGTAATCCTCCGCGGTCAACCTGTCACCATACTTATCCAACAATATCATAACGAGTCCATTTGACCAGCCGAAACCAAGTTGTACTTCGTACTCACCTCCACTACCATGGCCACCCGAGACCGTCGCGTCGTACTGCAAAATTCCATTTATTTTCATTTTAGAAATTTATTCAGAAGACAATTGCATAAACAAAAATTTAGAAAAAATTTTTTTTTATCGAACGATTTAACATTTTCGACAATTTTAAATAATTTTAAATAATTTTAAATAATTTTATTTTTTAATTGCGACATGAGTTTTTGTTTTCAAAATTGGAATGTACATAAATTTATATTTTTTCATTTCATTCTTTCTTATTTTCCTTGTTGTCTTTTCATCAGAACCTTACTTTACCTTTTCGAACATGCTGTGAGTCTCATTGAAAGCCTTATAGTTGCTACGGACCCATCTCTGGCTAATCTCGTAGGCTAGTCTCTGCGCCCATGGGTCGCCTGTGTTATTCAACGACATGATGAAGAAATACTGGAGAGGAGGCCACGCATTGGGATAGTCCCATTGTTCACCGGAATGTTCTAATGTCGTTGGTATGCCGCCCTGATTTAACATGATCTGATTTTTTTCGAGGTACTTAAGCACCTTCGACACGTATTCAGTTCTCTTAGAAGTGTCATAGCAGTCCGTCCAGAGTGGCAAAATATTAGTCGGATAAAAGTAGTCTCGCTTGATGTCGTTCAATATATCGTAATCCAACCAGACACCCACCTCCTCGTGCCACAATACCATCTTGATCGCCTCTTTCCATTTTGCAGCCAAGTCATCATAATATGCGGCCTTTGTCTCATTGCCCATCTGACGATTGTACTGCGCCAGCAGTATAGCGTTTCGATATAAGAAGGTATTCAGATCGACCGGAATTATAGATCTGGTCTTGAGATTTGTTAGATTACCTGAAATCCATCTGGCTATCAGCCTCTAGTTCTCTTTTACAAGCTAAGTTGTTCTTACGAGTTGCCGTTATATCGAAGCGCAATTCATTACGACCACTTTAAAAAATAAGTTAAATCGAATTTTCAATTTCATTATGATGGAATTGAGCGAGGTAGAGGCAGTTTAAATGCTGTGCAAAAAGAAATGACACGATCTAACGATTTCAGTTGCAATACGCAGTTTTTGCGAAAATCAATTTTAGAGTACCGATGCCTCGAACATTGCTTTCACTTAAGAAACGAGCTAGAGGACCTTGAAGTGCGCGTAGATCTCATTGAAGATACGGTGTTTAATGTGGAATAGCATGATAATTGTGGGTAATGCTGCTCGTGTATGTGTAATACATCATTATAGCTTCGGTTCAATCTATTAAAAAAATTTATGAACAAACAGGATTGCGCTCTTAGCTTCTTTTAGTATATGGTAGTAGTTTCTAATGAGCATCATGGATAATCAAAGAATCTGCACGCAAAAAAATTATTTAATGCGGAACTTCCTACATTCTATTTTTATATATAATTATTTTATATATAAACATACGTCTATTTTATATATAAACATACGTCTATTTTATATATATCTGTTTCTTCCTTATTAAATAACAGATATTATCATTATTGAGCTTCTATAATTCTGTCGCCTCTGTGACAATAACACTTTATTTAACCATCAAAGTTATTTTAAACCGTACTCATAAACTCGCGTGTAATACTACTGCACCCAACATCGCTCATCCATAAAGACCTTTATTTTCCTCGCGCGGGAAGCAATTATAGGAATGATAATTACCCTTGTTGGTACCCTCGTGTACGAACCATCGACTGGAAAAATCCCATCCGGACTCGGCCGCCGTTTTCAATTCCGAATAATAATTGTCCTTCTCTTCGGCGGTTCGAAAACTTTGGCTCGTCAGATAGTCCTCCCTGATCAGCAAATCGCGAGGTTAAAAAATCGAAGGATGGAATCAATTGTCAAAATTGACGTCAAAAGTGATAGTAGCATTACTAATTACTAATAGAACTCAAAAAATTAATGTTGATTTCGTGTAGTTCGTAAGAGACTAGAATCTCTTGTGAACAATTAAAAAAAAAAGTATTGCGCACTAAAATTAACGCTTATAAACTGACGTAAAGATAATAAGCATAAGTCTCGTCAAGAATAATATCTTCGCGTATATATACTTCAATACTCATTTCCTTCAATTCTAGATCATTTAGCTCCTCTCAAAATCCGCAACGTCATTCACGTTATTACGAAGTTGCGGTACTTACTTGTAGGACTCCGGTCGGGGACCTGATGACTCTTCGTAATACCTAGCGAGCGTATAATTGATCCCATCTTTCTCAATATCCACTGTACGATTGGTCATCCAGAAGTTGAACTCTTTCTCCAGCAACCAGAGGTTCTCCTTTAACCAAGCATCGTCGTGAGTGATCTTCAGATATTCGTCTACCATAGGTATCAACAATGGCGGATGCGAGCGCATTGCGTAGTAGATTCTACCGCCATTTGGTATGAAACCAATCTTATCCACTATCTTAACGAAATTGTTCAGCATGCCCTTGACGGTGTTGTGCATTTCGGACAACAACAGGCCTTTGATGATCCAGTACGAGTCCCAATAGTAAAATTCGCGGAATCGTCCACCGGGCACAATCACCGGATGCGGTACGTAGATGATCGAGTAGAGCTGCTCGTTAATCCGCACGTCGTCCCGCATCTTTCTGCCCAGCAGTTTCCAGATGTGATTGAGATCGGAGCCGAACTTCCGTAGTTCGTCGTCCTCGATGTTCTGCAGGAACTTGGGAGTAGCCGTCCAGTCGATCGGGTCCCAATCCTCGAACTCGTAGCCTGGCTGCTCAAACGTGTCATTGACGAATTTCTCCACCTGGTGCTTGTTCGGTGCGTTGTTCACGCTTTTCATGAAGGCCCAGAATGACGCCAACGTCTCGTTTGCCGATCGTTTCATCTTCATATCAACAAAGTACTTGGAGTCCTTGTATATGCCGGCCATTTGTACCGTGTGCAGCAGATCGCCGTGGCAGTATATCTCACTGGAAAGGCACGGTACATGGCTATTTGGATTCGACGAGCACGAGACCCTCTCGATCGCGTACAATTGGTCTCTCGCCAGAGCGGGAGTGTTACGTGAATGAAATCGATAGAACGAACTTTGCACCGGAGTAAAAAGAAAGGACAAATGTGAAAAATGAAAAAATAACAAACGAGACTGTTAATTTATGCGGCGATTTATGCAGACTTATGGTAACAACAAGATAATGATTATGAATAGCTTTAATGAGGAACATCGTTGATATAAGAGTTCCTGTTAATAATTAATTTCATAAGTATGATATCAATTAGACGGCCTCCAAATCTCCTTTCACCGCTGTGCAAAGTCAATCCTGTATTAAAGGAAGCTATGTTAAGGTTTCGAACTGTGATATAATCCTATAGTGACTTTACGACACGCTTTTCAACTATTCGCGGTTTTCGCGGTTAGGTCAATATCTGGACCAATGTCTCAACCTCCACCTGAGCCGGAAATATTTTAAAACGCGCAATTTCCAATGAGAATAAAAGAAGTTATAGCCACTGATTGTAAGAAAAAAAAAAGAGCTGTGGCTTCGAATTGCAAAATAGGATTATCTATTATTGTTTATCCTCATAAACAACGATGACATGTCAATGAAGGTGCAAGCAAATATAAGTAAAGAATTTTGTCTGCTTAATAGTAACAAAATTCCAATTCAATTATATCATTTTATTTTTTCCTATGAACTAGGCGTTGCAAGTATCTTGATTACTTCCGGGAATACCTTCAGTAGGCCGGGATTAGATCAGAGCTCATAAAAAGAACGTATTCATTCAAACGAGCGCGTATTCATGCGGCAACAGTCGTAAATATGAAAATTCTGTCACGATTATTAAAAATTACGAAGCATAGCGAGTAAATATCAAAAGTATACACAATAAATTAAATTAAAAACGCTCAAAAGTTTCGCGATATATTTCTTCGAATCAATTATCGTTAGAAAAAAAGATTCTACTGTCGTGAGAGCAACGCAAGCGAGTATAATATACTGTTCTTGTTTGGACTGTTATTTTTCTGCTTGCATTCTTTTCGCTTCCGTTCCTCTCTCTCGCGTGGATTATTTTTCAGCGATCTCGGATACGCCGGGTTGCGCGATATCGCGCGGATTCGTGAACATGTAGATCAGTCCGGCCACCAGACGTGCGAAATCGTGCGACTCCCGCTTTCCTGGATGGCCTTGATGAACGCGATCCCTGCGTGTACGTGCTCGTTCGTTTCGCGGCTAGAAATGAAATCGATCGTGGTGTCTGTGCGTGGAATGGAGGCAGATCCCGAGCGTTGTTCGCGTGACGGAATGCGTGAGGCGGCTCGTGAAATGTGCCGCCTCATTATCATTAGTAATACGCGCGCTACAGTCGCATCTCGCGAATACGTTACGAGGGATAATGATTTTCTCATTCGTGCTGGAAACCGAACCGATTTCCGCGAATCGCCTCTTTA
>Ga0157363_1006312_pt1 | contig 11133 bp, 5 predicted proteins | sample AttsexASBM1_FD_111477 | JGI IMG/M metagenome (GOLD analysis project Ga0157363, IMG submission 111477) | Fungus gardens microbial communities from leaf cutter ant in Ribeirão Preto, State of São Paulo, Brazil - Atta sexdens ASBM1 | ecosystem: Host-associated > Fungi > Mycelium > Unclassified ...
CATCTCGCAATATATTCTACTATTGAATAAGTAATTTGCATACGACATTAGAAACAAGTATTGATATTGTTGGTATATATCGAACTGACACGATCGCATTACTCAGACGTCTTCTTCAGCTCGATTTGACAAGTCACGAATCGAGGCCATCGTTCTCTTTTATCGATTTGATTTTAATATTCCTTTTATCTTCGCGTCGCGCTTAAATGTTCGCTCAACGATTGCGAAAACAAGTACCCTCATGGCCAGCGTGCGTAGCCTCGTCCGATCAAGGCCTGACTATACTACTGACAAATTCACAATGAGCGATATTTATCATGAAAAACTATGCGCGCTAAATCGACTTGCATTATAATTATAGGAGTGTACTTGACAGTGAGTTATTGCATAATTTATGAAAAATTGTTTTGCAAAAGTTTTTATCGGCCAAGTTGACATTTTCACATTATTGACATTCATAAAAGGATCATAGAATTTCCTTATTCATATTAACTTATCGATTTGACTTTGTACGTATTATATTTATTTTTTAACTTGCGTCATTTAAGATTTAATCACGCTAACGAAATATATATTAATTGGGATATAATACCTAATAAAATTATATGTTATAACAAATTGACTTTGTTGACTTTGATTAGTAATGAATGTATTAATATATGTATGTGTATAATTATTTTGCTTTTTATACTCAATTAACGATATTGTATAGATTTTCCCAATTAAAATTTAACTAGACTGGTTTATCGTTACATTAAGTTGTTACTACAGGAAACTAATAACATGTCGGAAGGATAATTATCAATTTAATAATCAGAGTTCCAATTACGTGTGTGACTTACTTTGTACACTATTTTATAATTGAACCTTGATTGTTTATGGAAAGCTACATTGGAGTGTACATTACAATAGAATTATACTAGACAAAGTGTTATCGCGTCATCGATTTTAAAACAAAGATCTGCAATAATAAATTCCGATATATAGTTCAGTTACAATAATAATCTGTGCTTGCAATAATAGCGTGTTGCAACAAATGCGATAATACGTGTAACGGTGATAACTTATAATAGAATGTAACAACGATACAGCTGCGAATGCCAGAGCTCGAATTATTGTAAAGTGGAAACTTCCATTCCGCTTGTATTATTATCTTACAGAGTTTGCCTGTAATAACAAACCGGGATTGATTCAATTAGGGGCGGTGATTAAAATTGCATTTTCACATGAAGATTATCAATAATGCACGTGCAATGATTGAGGTGCGTGAAACAAGTATAGGTTATATTAATATTATCGACATCATGAATATCGTGTGTGTGTGTGTGCGTGTGTGTGTGTGCGTGTGCGCGAATTAAATAAATTTAATGCACGAGGGGGAAATATTATGAGAACAAATATCGGGACGGGATTGAAGTGTTTGCCAAAAAGGCGGCAACGAAACAGAGCATTAAATCACGCGCGCGCAAGCACAATGTAGAAGGCGAAAATGACCAAGATGGAGTTCCGCACTCAATCCCGAGCTCCATTCCAAATTGTGTGCTCTCATACTGCTCGGAATTCGGTTAACGGTAATGTAATCTGTCTCATGAAAAGGAAGATACAGTGAAACAGCGTGAGTGCGGAAGCATTATCGATATGTTAGAAATAAATCCGAGCCAACCAACCTCCGGCGTGGCGCACCGCGAATGTTCCGATATTGCAATTAATATTAATTAATTACACGCGCGCGGTTCGGGCGTAATCGGGCGAAAGCACGGTGTGTATGATGATAAAGTCAAGTTTGCTCGCAAATATCCAATAAATATTCATCAAGGCTGGAGATTATTTTGTTCTTTAAGAGCCTTTACTTCGAGCTGCGAGATTGGGAGGAATTAATAACCGTGCTGCAAGTAATAAAGTTAAAACAATAGCGTTCGTTGCAAAATAATTGCGCTTTTTCGCGTTGGAAAATTGCGTAAACAATGTAGCCGAATTCACAATGCAATTTAGCGCGTTTCAAGGCACCGCGTAACTACGTCAGCATGTCGAGTCGCAATTGGTCCAAGTGATCATAGCCCGAGAGATCAGTTCCAAGCTCCAACTCGATATTCCGCCTCGAAGAAGTAATGCCCGGTGACACGATACATGCGATAGGAGGAAGTTAGTGACACGGTAGCGAAGGACCACTTCCGACATGACCGTCACTTCGATTCTCGATGTCGAAATTCCGTATCGCGTCCGAGAAGAAGTTCTGATTGCTAACGTAGTCTGATATATTTCGTTTTGCGCATACAGGCGCGTCCCTACATGCAGGAAAATTTAATTTTCCCGATTTGACAAGAAATTGAATTTTTACGGCGAGATCTAATGAAACCTAGGTTTTCGGAAAAATAAGAGTATAGCGATCAAATTCAATAAACAGCGAAGTTTTAATATGCGATAATTATTTAATTTTACAGCATGCGAGGTTCGTGTTTTTGCTCTCATATTTTTACGCATTTAGAATGAGTTAAACATCATAAATTTTTTATTAAGAAAAAGTTTCCAGTTTGGAGATTTTAATTGTCTATTAAATTAAACTGAACGTTTTATAATGCGCTAACGAAATATTCCGGCGGGAAATAGAAATTCAAATTTAAATGCAAATATTTAAAACTGTTATATGATTTATAATAGATATAATAAGATCAATTTAATGCAAAATTAAATTATAAAACATCAGGAATGTACTTGAGCCACATAAGGTTCATCTAATATTTATTTTATTTTTTAAATTCTATTTATTTGATACATTAAAATATTGAAATAAAGTAAGTGAGAATAGAATTTTTTTTACTCACAAAAATAATATATATGTTTTATATAGAACATTTGTATATAATTAAAAAAAAATTTTTTTTCTTAAACTCTGACATTAGACCACAGACTTATATGAATAGACTTCAATGTGATAGAAAGAGATGAACCTATAATTCCAAGTTCTGTCCTTGTTCAGTTTCCCATGTGCGTATATATGCGTCCTGTCAGTGAGTATCGCGTGAATTATGTGAAAGCACTACGTTAGTCATAACAGAAATTACACACAAATGTCAAATGTCATTTCATAGTGGCCTTTCATTCTATTACATTCTGAAAAACAAAAATATAAAAAAATGATAATTTGTAGTGTGATAAACTGCAAAAGTCGATATAAAATAGAAAGTAATATGAATATAGGTAATCCTGTAAATAGGTCCTGAATATAAATCCTATAAATTATAATTTTGATTTATACAGTGATTATCCATGTAATTTATACATGTGTGAGTGAGGGAATTGAAATATGGCGCTGCCCAACGCTGTCTTTAGACGGCGGATGGAGGCGAAGTTAGCAATCTACTTATAATAATAGAAGTTCTGTACATTAGATCTTATTACATCAATATAAGATCCGAATTAAAATAAAATAAAAATAACGAAGAACCTAAACATTATCAATCTAAATCCATTTCAAAATTAACTGTTAATAATAAAAAGGAAATCATTTAGGATTTACTCTATTCTTAAATATCATAATTATCTTTAATTTAGTCTATAATTATTCTTTTTGATCTTTAATAATTTATAGCAATTTGAATACAATTTTAACTTCTTAAAAGTTGGCAATATTGAAAATTGTTATTTCGTCCTTTGACGTAAGCACTTCATAAATAACAATATATATAACAATCACATAAATGGGCCTTATTTAATAAGAGTTCATTGTTTTTAAAAAAATATATTTATTTAAAAAACTCGAATTATTTGTTATTTTTTTTCATAGCTAGGAAGTTAAAAATAATATTATAATATATTATAGTAAATTAAAATAGTATTTACTTGGTAAACTTTGCAGTAATTGTTCATACATGCACTTCGTTATAAGATTTTATTGCATTAAACAAACGTGTTACTGTCAAACTTTAATTCTCTGATTCCTTTATATCTATTTCCTACGACACATCTTTTTAAATATATATATATATACTCTCCGCGTAAAACGCGTTTTTAAGTCATAAATTTAAAAGTGAGCTTTATTCAGTGCTGGATCTTATTCGGTTCAGATACTTTAATTTTGAAATAATATATCTGTTTTAAAAATTGCACATTACATCTCTTTACTCTCGAGACGAGCAAAGCAACTTCAAATACAATTGCTGTGTTGTAAGATAAACATAGTCTAGTTAAGATAAATTGTTTCTTTGTAAGACTATCAGCGAGAAATCTGCTTTACTGCCGTCGTTCGTCACTGCGCGTTCATGGACTTTCATGTATCTTTGCGAACATGATTAGCAAGCTCGCAATACTAATTGATGATAAAACTCGCGCATTTTTATTTCGCCTCGACGTTCAATCTTGACACATTTGCATATGTCATAGTTTCTACTATTAATTCATTCGATTATCGTCAATTTAATTGACGAGAAAATATCTTACTAATCCTGCGTAAATTTGAAAATTCAGAAAAGTCGAAAATAATAGAACAATTTAATGCTTGAGTAATTAAATAAATTTATTCAGGATTCCTAGAATTATCTACAATTTTACGTATCGATTATTGAGCGATGGAATTAATCTCTTAATTATTTTCTTAATTGAATGCCATTTTCTACATTTTTCAATTCTTTTTAACACTTCTGAGTCAATGCGTTTTTGTGATATAAGAAGTACGATATCGGATCATTAAATACTTTATAATGCAAGCACGGACTATCTACCATTACTCTCGGGGTGAAACACAGTTTTCATTCTCGTCGTAAGTTCTGAAGTAATGGAAACTTTAATGGAATTCAGCACCCTGCGCGCCTTTGCCTTCACGATAAAGTGACAAACGTCCGTTAACTCTCGTCAAGATCGGCGGATTGCATAAAAATAATTGAAAATCATCGTTGCGTAACAGCAACGAAAAATTCAAGCCGAGAAATTCAATATTCTTCTTCCAATAATAACAAATTCTTGTCCGAAAAGACAAATCTATCTCTCTATTTTCTATTCTGAATAATTTTGATATGAAGAATTACTCGATATAACATTAACTATAAGATTATTCGATTTCGAGAAGTAAATGCTACGACAGATTGAAATTCCATTGAACAAAAAATCAACTCTGAAACCATACACGCGTAATATATTTTCTATATATTTTTTATTGTATATATATATATATATTTTTTATATTTTTTCATGCGCGTTGCATTTCAAAAAATTTTTTATCTCCTTTTTTATGTACGTTATATCTAAAAAAATTTTTCCACATTTTATTTTCTGTAATTCCAACATGAATTCTGATATGAAAAACATGAAAAGGCGCTCACCTCGCATCATGCGTTGAACATTAACGCGTCTTCCATCATTACAGAATATTTTGTGCTTTTCTGTTTCTTTCTTTCTCAATCTTCAGATTCTTCTCGGTAACATCTCACGATTATCGTGAATCGGCTTTTTACGAGACGAGTTGAGCTTTTTCAAGCACAGCAGTGGACAGCAGGCTCCCTCGAATCCGCGAACGTGAAGCGATGCGCAAAAATCGTCGTCTTTATCTCTCAAATGTTGAAGCGTTGCGTGCCAAATATCTCGGACAGAGGGATTTTGAGTGCAACGACGATGCACGCGTCGAGATAGTGGCATTTAAGAGCGTCGAATTATAAGTCGGGTTCTCGAAGCTCGTCGTCAACCGGATCGTCCTTAGCTGGATATCATCCGGATCGCGATCCAGCGAGATGCAACAAATTCAGTGTATGCGATATCAGGAAAGAAATTATTTCTTCGCGGAATGGTTTTCCTCCGACTGGGATTAAATGTTTTTTTTTATCTTTTCGCTTATTATTGCTACATTTATCGTTTTTTCTTACTTGCAAATCCCACGAAAGCAGTGAAGAAACGGTGCCTCGCTCTTTTCTCCCGCGAGTATTGTTATTACAAATTTCTCAAAAGAAGCAGAAATACTTCGGTCGAGAATCTCGGGAACACCGTTTGCGAAGGAACGGTTCACATGTACGAACTTGAGGATAATACTATCTCGAGAAATATCCTTAAAATTATCAACTGTTTTCAGGATTTTCCAGTTTCCATCTGTTTTTTCACGGAATTAAATAACGTCTAACACACAACTGGAAATTTTAATTTGAACGATACCAGCCACATAAGACCGTTTCATATCTCCGCAGTATTTACCCTCTATTTTCCCCTTTTTATGTTCTTACATTAATTTTATTTGAAATTTATGTTACTTGCGATATCGAGATATCATGTTTTGAAACTTTTATTCAATTTGTATTGCCAGCTGCTGAAGGACACTCACAGCGTTGCTTCTTATATATCCAGGATTCTACAATTTTACTCCAAGTTCTCTCTATTATTTCATTATTTTTATTCTATTTTTCTAGACTATATCATGCGCAATTTGAAACTCGCGTGCAATTCGATGCAGCTACTCGACTCCGCTCCGACGTTCCCTTTGGCCCGATTTTGAATTTAATCGACGCGAGATCGATCTCGATTATCGGCGCTCGGTTTCCCTTCCTCGCGAAGTGTTCTCGATGCTCGCAACACGCGTTCCCTAATGTCCCTAACACGTGTCACGGATGTGTGTGCCACGATTATCGTTCTAAGGTGCGATGGCTTCCGATCTTAAAATCGAAATATTACATTACGGCCGACGTCTTTCTTAGATTCCTTTGCACTTTCCTTCTCGATCCTTCTCTTTGACCGAAACCGACGTTATGATTAATCGAGACTTCAAATGGTTACTTTCATATTCGAATTTCCATGTTCGATAGGAATCGAGCGATCATCTCCATTGGTCATCTCCATTGGTCTCGCAAGATCTTTCCTTCAAGAGAATTCTTCCAAGAGTCGATCACTCGTCGGTGCACTCTTATCTTCGTTTTTCTTCTTCTTCTTCCTTCTCCTCCGTAGATTTCAGACTTCACTCCTATCAGTGAGATGCACTTCGATCCGAGAAGAATGAATCACACTTTGTTCGATCGATGATCGTTCACGTTACGCTTCTTCGAAGACCAGCACCAATAGAATGGAACTTGATCACTTGACTCTCAATCTTGAAACGACAGGGTAAGCGATTTCGCAAAGCGTTCGTATCAAGGGTTCGTCGACCGGTTTGATCGACCGGTCTTCCAGTACATAACATACGCGATACGTCTCACACGGATGCCGCGCGCCAACTGAGCCAACTGAGGTTGACTGACGATGCCGCGCGCGCGGCTCTGTGTTTCACGCCGATTTCCGGCGTCACGTGACGCGGCTGCTCCGTCGACGTCGCGACGCACCGCGCACAAGACAGTCCTCCGTCGCTCGCCGACCTCGAGGAGTCAGTTCTAACATATATCGATCGATATATTTATTGTCGATGTTAAGTATTGACAGGCCTTCGACTGATGTCGGTAAACTGTTGAAGGCACAATGAGTCCGCTGCTCTCGGGGGTGTGTCTGCTTAAAGTAGAAGCTTATCCCTCGATATATCTTTCGAAATGGACTTGCAAGAGAGAAATAAAAAGGTCTACATCCGTGCTTGCAGCTAACATCTTGATGAAAAGAAGAATGAGAAAATCTTTTTTTCCTTCATTTGTTTACGTTTAATTGTACAAATAACTAAATTTATGTAGAAGTAGGTCAGAAACGGGGTAACCACTAAGATTGAAGGTGAATTCTAAAGCTGGGTTTTATTCATAACTACCACGTTATGCGTTTTTCAATAGCGCAATTTAAGCCCAACTCTTATAAGAATCGAGTTTAGGAGTCCTGAATGGAGAAGAAATGTGATATTAAAAGAATTGTTAGAGCGCGCCGGCAATGCGAGAGAGAAAAAAAAACCGAGAAAAATAAGAATTATTATTCCGAGGAAATTATGATTTCATGAGTTTCAGAAGAAGTACAATCACGTGAATTGGTTCAGTGCTCTTAAATCTAGACAAAAGAGATAAATCTATTTATATGCAGAATGGACAAAATGATACAGTGAAGTGAGAAGTAAATAATAACAAGTTCCATGAATACCTAAATTTAAAAATAATATATATGCATCGTTAGAAAAATTGTGTTAAATTTAACACATTTCACGTGTTCCAAATGATCCACTCAAATTTTGTATTAGGTTAACACAAAATGAATATTTCAGAAAGTAACATATATTTTATTTAGAAAAATGAACATATAAGAATACTGACACGGTCTATAAACAAATCATGAAAATATTTTTTTTAGTAAAATTAATATGGCATATGAAATTAATATATTTTATTCATTGATCTTAGAATTTATATTTTGAAATACATTATTTGTTATTTATTCATTTACTTTTAAACTGTATTAATTTGACACTAAGAAATGTTGAATATCAATTTAACACAAATTATTTAAATAACGTAATCACATTATGTGAAATTAACACTCAAATATATTAAATTTAATACAAAATTTTTACGAGACTAATAGACCATTTCCAACATAAATATAAAATATTTATTATTGTGTAATATAATTATATTTGGCATTGTATTCAAATGTAACGAGAAATAATAGATGTAACACTGTGTAATATGATAACAATAGCCTAGTGATAGATGTATGCGATTCGTTAGGTAGGTATCGCCATTGTCTGCGGTCAACGGAATTGGTCAACGGAATTGGTCAACGGAATTGGCTGATTGAGCCGACAGTTGGTGGATAATCGAAGTCCGGTTAGCAAATAACGGAAGCCTATCAATCGACCTCGATATAATATCCGATATATCCATATTAAACGCCAGCGACAGACGACATCGCGCGAGACCACAAAGTAGATCACAAAGACGCTACGGATATAGCGAATTAGACGGAACAAAAGTCGAGATAGTTGACTATGGGCTACGTTTTAATTAAAAAAGGACAGCAGGTAAATACGGGTATAGTGGATAATGTATAAAGTGTTTCGCTAACTCTTTGTTAGAGGATCCATTTTACCGACAATTTCAATATTGGGATTCGCCCTTTCTTTTAGTTTAATCCTGCTAAGAAATAAAAGAGGTACCTCTCAAGCTCTCTAAGCTATAGAAGACTATAAATTCTTAAATGCAACGAGATGCAACGAGAATTGTTTTGCGCATTGCTATTCCGGGCGATCGTGCTGTAGTTATAAAACCAAATATACGTATATGTATTTCTTTTCGAAAGAGAAAAAAAGAGAGATTTCAAATTTTATTAAAATATATTAATGAGTATAATCTTTCAATATATTACCTTTTAATAGATTTATTGTTTATTAAATTTTACAATAATAAAATTGTAAACAGTAATTATGAATATTATTTATATTTAAAATTAAGTAAGTATAGCAATTTTTAAAATTATAATAAAATTAATCCTATAACATAACGAAATAAAATTTCTTTATATAATTGTGATAATAATGATAACTAGGAATTCGAGGAAAGCTTTATTTTGAGAAAAAATTTACTTAAAAGTAAAGTCGGTAAAAAAAATTAAGGTTTCGAATTGTAGGGCAGATTTTGCGTACATAAATAAGAATTAGAAATAGAATTTATCATGCTTTATTTAAGCTTTTCATTACTGTAACAACTCTTGGGGCTCCTCTTCGAAGTGAAAAAATATATCACGCTTATAATATCGACATATAAAACTACTTGACGAAGAATTATTATTGGTGTTACATAGTTTACTTACGTCAATACGTAGGTCATTACAGAGTTTCTAAATCCGGAAATATGCGCATAATAAACCGCATAATGAGATGATGGCTAGATTTATAACATTATAACAGTAATTATACGAAGCAGACTTCCGCTTTTATCAACTTTCGCGTGAGTTTGACTAACTTTGCGTTTTTTGTTCATTTCGTTCAAACTGTTTTTCTTGCTAGCTAAGTTCCATATCGGGTACGAAATGCGAAACAAAAAAAAAACGAAAGTGCTTTGGATAAACTTTCGTTAATGAGTGAATCCCCAAAAGTTGTGGGACTGAGATATGAATAACGATGCGTGAATTCTACGGAAAATTCAGGTTGATCATGTGAGACGTGGATTTGTAATCGGAATTCCGGGGAATCGTTCAGATTTCGTAATGAGATCGACACCGTACAATGTAGAACTGATTAAGTCCGATTTTCATCCCAAAGCGAATCCAGTAATCTCGTCGATATGTAGAATGCATTCTGGTGTAATTGCCGTCGTGATGGACTAACCATAATCCTTGTACGATATAGTATCTATTAATTACTTCCATCAACAATTTTATGCATGATCGCATTGATCCTTTCACACAAAAATTAAATCCGATAATAAAATTAACGTAGCGTTAACTGGCAAATTTTAAAGAGCTTAGCTAATTTGTTACGCAATAAAAAAAGCAAAGCATTTAATTATATATATATATATATATATATATATATATATAATTAAAATAATATATAAATAAAAAAAATATATATAATATTACTCATATAATAAACATTTAGTTACTACAAGTATAATTATTTTATTACAATATATATTTATTATATATTTATTATAATATATGTATAATAATAAATATAATATTTTATGTACTATTAGGAGAGACTGGGGTCCCTTGACAGTTTTGACAATTTCGTCAGACTTTAAACAATTAATTATTATTCGTTTAGATTTTAAACTAAATAGTTGGATACAATGCAGCATGCTCATATTTACTATAGAAAAATCTAGAGTGTACAGAACTACTTTTAGCATAAAAATATAAAAATATAGAGAAATCTCTCTATTGTATTAATTCATAGTTCTCTCTATCATAATTATATTATAATTAATTATAATTAAAAATAATTATGATTAATATGATAGAACAATCTTTCTCTATACTTTTATTCCAGGAATGGTTCTATATATATAGTTTTTTGTAGTAAATACGAATATGCTGCATTGTAGCCAATTTGTTGATAAGTATGGGTAAGTTGATATCTATCGCGGTGTAAATTGCCTCTATAATGAACTTGATATTAATGAAAACATAATACAATAAATAAAAAACAGATAACAGATATGTACTAATTTTTATTAAAGATTGTATCTTTTATGTAATTATTTTGTAATAATCAAATAGCAAAATGTTATTACAGAAAAACAAATTAAATTATTTTAG
>Ga0157363_1006314_pt1 | contig 11133 bp, 8 predicted proteins | sample AttsexASBM1_FD_111477 | JGI IMG/M metagenome (GOLD analysis project Ga0157363, IMG submission 111477) | Fungus gardens microbial communities from leaf cutter ant in Ribeirão Preto, State of São Paulo, Brazil - Atta sexdens ASBM1 | ecosystem: Host-associated > Fungi > Mycelium > Unclassified ...
GAGAGAGAAACAAAGAGAGCGAGAGAGAGAGAGAGAGAGAGAGAGAGAGAGAGAGAGAGAGAGAGAGAGAGGGGCGTGCGCTCGTGGCCTAAAGGAAGGCCGGCGGGAGTGTAAAAAAAGCCGGCTCCCGGGAATGACTGTAAAGACAAAAAATCTCGTCTCTGGTGATAGCAATGTCACACTCATCATCGAGAAAAGATTTCTCTATTATCATATATCTTTTAAGGCATATGTTGTTTTCGCCCCTCTCTCTCTCTCTCTCTCTCTCTCTCTCTCTCTCTCTCTCTCTCTCTCTCTCTCTCTCTCTCTCTGGTCGTATTATTGACACATTGATCATTACGTTACTTCCATTGCTAGCTAGGGAACGGAGGTAAGCGGACCGATTCTACAACTCAATCAATTCTAACACGATCTATAATATATATCCTGCTGGTGTGTGCCCCTCTCACGCTTAACACTTTTTTGTAATTTTGATCATATCGATCGCTCGTCCTGTTTCTTGCGTCGCCTACCTCGGTCTTCGTCCACTTCTTGTTACCTCCTTAATCCATCTTTACCGTGAAACGAGATTGATTAAATAGTGATTTAAATAAATTATAATGTAATTAAAATATGACAGAAATTAAAGATCAGATCGTAAAATTGTATAAAAATATTATTGTATGATGATATAAAAAGTTCTTTAAAAATTGTAGAATACGCAATCTTATTTCGCGGTATTTTCTTTTAGAACACTGGTATTCTATTATCGTCTCCTGTCATCACGTTTTATACGCAAACTCATAAGGAACTTATTACATAGCAGTATTTAGACAATGGTAATGTCCAACAGTTGGTACCCGTAATCGTTGAGTAGTCACTCTCTATTACATATCATAGTTGCTTCGATGTTCTGTCGCTTTCTTGCTTTACTCGACAGCACGAAACTAATTGTCATTAATTGTTTTCACAGTTAATTAACACGACGGCAACATCTATCGATATCGACAATTCCATATCGACACATTCAATTCCAGCAGCTTTCTTAGTTCAAAGGACACATACAATTGATTTCAATAAATTCTTTAGATATCATGAAAATCTTTCATTTTGAAATACTTTATTATTGTTTGCTCTCTTTTTATAATACAGAGTATCGATTAATATACTTTTTCTAATCGAAGCAACATCGTATAGGTATTTACAGCAATTCATATAACTGATCGTATGTTAATATTATAATATTTTGTCTAATTGGTACGTCACCATCTATCACTTTTATCAAGTAAAACCGTGATTATGAGATCAGGATATAAATATAATATCTCATTTCATTACTCATATAATTTTAAAATGCATCGAGAAACGTAAAATTTTATATGAAATTTCATGAATCGTTCATAAGCTACAAATTCAGGTGACTTTATTTTCAGCAAAATCATTTGAGACATTACACTTTATCGCATCAATTACACTTAACCAATATTCCCAAGACTCAGGTTCGAAGTGTGCAACATTGACACGATGTATGATCGTGAACAACGTATCAACGATGACTACTATCGTGGTCTGTCTTACTTGTTATCCCTCCCCTCATATTAGACGTTCGATGTGGCATGTTTCAGATAGATTCCAATCATCTTCTACTAGCGATGAACGTAACCATGTTAAGCTTCATTCTATCTTACCTCACCAAAAGGCGCCAAAGCTGCGCTTTGTCTCTTCCGTAGAGTTTAGAAACTCATCAGGTAAATCCCTGTCCCCGCTTTAGCTTATACACGAAATATACGTATATATTTATTAACATGTTCCTTGAAAGACTTCATCTCCTTCTTCTAACTTGATACAATATCTGAATATTACTGCAAAAATTAATGAATTGAAGAAATTTACAGAGATTTATTTTAGAAGACTAAATTTTTCTTTAGTCTTCATTCTCAAAAATTAAAAGCTTTGATCGATCAAATTAATCGATCAAAAATTTGACTTTGAAAATATAACTTGGAATTACAATTTTATTAATTTGTCTGCAGTAATACTTTTCATTAATAACATGACATTACCGCGTTCTTGTTAAACAGATAGCTTTAAACAAAAATAAAAAAAAAATGCAAGATTGTAGAAAATATTTCTTCTGTTTGTTACATCTATTTTAGTTGCATTAGTTATTCATTTTGTATGTCATATATAAAACAATCATTCTTTATCAATACATTAAACTTGAGAAATTACTTAGAAATTAAATTAAATAGAAATAAATTCGTAGTTTAGATTTTGCAGATTTAGTTAAGCTTTTGCATGAAATAAAACTCATAAGATAAATTTGAGGCACGTCAGTGTCTCACGCCATGTCTTAGCGCCGAAACACTACCATGTCTCCAAATAAAATTTGGATTAAACTTTACGCTTTTAATTAATTTATTAAAGTAAGACGAAAGCTAATTATGTATTACACTAGGTTTTATTTATTAATTAACCGACATTGCCATTATTTACATCATTAACATTTTTGCCAAAAAATAGAATTTGTATTTCTGGAATGAATAGAATAATTTAAGAATAGAAGCATTCAAATATTACGTTTAACACATAATGTAATGACTATTTTGATTCATTTCTTTTTTATATTTAATTAATTCTATCAATTTGCAAGAAGTTTTTTATGTAACTCTGACATAAACATCTTTCCCTCTGGTATCTAATGCGCGGATATGTATAACATGTGCATACGTAATCAGTATTCTCACATTATCACTTCCGAAGCATTAAAATAATTTGTTTTGTAAATACAATCTTGCATGCATATAATAGACATTGTAACATTTTCTATAAAAATATTAATTCCGATTTTTAACTAATGTGCAACTTACATGCAATACCGTATTCTACACATATAAAATCTCTCCATCATTATATGTCACTCTATATAAAACATTCTCTGTACAATAATCATTTCTAATCTATGTCTGATCTTTTTATATTCATCCATGTTTTTATAGCATTCTCTCTAAATATCAAAGTTGAAATATTTTGTTTCAGAATTAACGATCGATCTAAATGTCATTCGATTCCATAAAGAATACACCCCTAATTTTCTATGTAATGTCTAATCTCTGTCGAGAGTCACACGTCTAAGAATGTTCAAAAATTATAAAATAGAATATATTTATAATCTTAAAAAAATTTACTTTGTACTAGAGATGTACATAGCACCATCAAGTATGCGCGAAACGCGATTGTAAAATATTTCCTACGCACTTCAAAAACAATCTTGAATCATACACTTCGAAAAAGGAGCATGAGTAGATAAATCGTAGAGTAGAATTCGTGAATAAAACGGTAGACGCGACATGTGTGATCGTCGACTGTCCCGCCAGGAGAGATGGTGACGGGCCAGCTAAGTCCAAGCAGTCCGACCGAAGACAGTTCCGGAGAATTACGTACCGACAAGCCTCGCTTACAACGTTCTATGGGCCAAAGCAAGAAGACCTTCCGCTTAAGAAAAAGTCGAAAGAGTCACATTGAGGTGATAACATTTACATAAGTTTTTTTCAGTGTTTCCAGTCTCAAGTTTCCAATCATTATTGAATTATAGAATTTTTTTAGTTTTCCATATAGCTTCTCGATAGTTTTCATTATCATCGTATTTTTACTTTTAATTATAATTTAATTGATTATTTAGTATTAAATTCTACTTTACTGACATAGAATATTATCTTTCACGACGCAGACAAAGTTGGAACAGTTGGATGCAGCCCTCGTGGAACAACCAACGAGTCAACCGAAAGCAACAGGACAGACATCATCAGCAGTGGATCCGCCGCTATCATCTAATATTCCATCTAATTCCTCATCCATTCGTTCTAGACGAAGCCAGTCTATTCGCAAATCGGACGGAGACAAAAATTCCAACATGCCTGCAGATCAGCAGCATTTCCATGGAGCGGCGCATCAGCACCATCATTGTCACTACTTTCATCACCACGTGCATCCTCAGGTGTCAGATGTGTCCTGGGACGAAGACACATCTAGTACATCTGGATATCGTGAGTCATATAGTATGCAGATCGTATCATTAGACGGTACTAATGCTCGTCCAGGTCAGGCTCCGCCTTTGGCCTCACCGGATCTAAATGACATGCCATCTACGAGTAGCACGACCACCAATTACATAGCTTTCGATGGCAGTTCTCCGGATTGCTCGATGAATGGCAGCGGAGGTGAGAAAACCGCTCTGTTAACTTCAAGTCAGAGAACGACTTCTCAGCATTCTTTATTGATGGTCTTTCCAAATCAGGACGAAGATACATTAATATAAATCACAAAATTCATTGATGCTTGATTGAGACTGATAATTTATACATACAACCAGAAATTTTAAGATAATTGATAACTAATATTCAAACTAATATTTAAATATCGAGAATAATATGTGAGAGATTATAAGATCATTTAATTTAGTTCTTTATTTAGTTCTTAAATCTTTCGTGACTAATGAAAACTTATGTATCCCATTATAATTTAGCATAAAAATGTTTTTATATTTTAATACAATTTATTTGCTTTATTGCAAATCAGAGAAATAAAGCTATATCTTAATAATTGGACTTTGTGGAACATATGTATTCTATTAATTTTAGCATTTTTGCGAGGTAGCCACGATAATATATTTTGAATAGTCTTTGAAAAATCTTTTAATAAAATTGTTAAGCAAGCAAAGAGATCAAATAGAAAGTGATTCATGAAATCTCGTTTGATCACATTTGCATTTCGATGCTTTTAAAAAATTTAGTCTAGGCATTATCGTAGGCCTAATCGTTTATATGCTGTGATTGTATATACAAGCATATTTGAAATAAAACACTCTACGAATACATAATTTCAATAATTTACATATCCACTTCCACAGATTTCTATATTTAAATCTAAACTGCCATGTAATAGAAATAAATAAATATAAAATAGAAAGAAATAAGATAGAAAGAAAAGAACAGCTCGAAATTTAAGATCATATTTCTTGTTTTAATTTATGTATACACATATATGCATTCCATCTGTAAATATATCATTATCATGTGATATTGTCTGTGATGGGTGATTTTCATTTGGATCGACACAAATCAACACAAGCATTTCATATATAATGCGAAAGAAACTTATCAGATGATTTATTCTTGAAATGAATTTCATACGGTGGCATATGGTATCACGTTTTTAATTGTTAAACGTCATTAACTGTTAAAAATATATTTAGAGCACATTTGAGTTTCTTTCCATCATGATTCCATCTTTCTTGACATTCAGTAACAAAAATAGAACGATACTTAATTGTATTAACTTATGCCATTAAATTTCTATTACCCAATATTGTCCGCGATATTGTCTATGTGATTTATTAATGAGCACGAGCATGACGTAATATGACGTAATAGCGCACTATGTCAGAGATTCCGGATTCGATCTCAAACAGATTCAAAGAATTTTCATGCGCTCGTAATTCCTTTTCGGTAGTCTGGCAAACCATCAAGAGTATCTATTGCCAAGAAAATCAAAAACTGTCGTTCGGAACCAGCGTTAAATTGTAAGTCCCGTATGTCTCTATGTACAACCTGCGTGCACACCACAGACATACGTATGAGAGGCCTTGTTTCGACTTTGAAGTGTCGCGTCATTGGATTGGATTGGATTTATGTATGAGAGAGAACTTAAGATTCATCGCCATGCTACCCTCAAACATGGCGATGAAATCGATAATCTAGATACAGAATTCTGCATATTCATCAATATGTGCACATATATATATCAAAAACTGATTTTTATGATACGCTAGTGAAATTATGAGGCAGATCAACGCTGATATCTGCTAAAACAAATGATACCGCTGCGAATAGAGCTGTATTCATATCCAGAGCTTTTGGATTTTCTGCCAACATGGTATCCGCGTTTGTATGGTGATAATAGAAATATTTTTCATTTCGATTCAAAAGAGCACCACCTGGTACGCCAGCTTTAATCCAAAACGATATATCAGGGCCTGTGCATGGGCTCTTTAATTTCATGTCACCCAACGGAGCTAACAATCTAGAAATATAAAAGTCTATGCTTATTTTAAATAATAAAAATTATTATAAAATAAATATAAAAAAATAATATTTATTTAAATTTAAAAATAAAAATTGTTATAAAAACAATAAACGTTTTTTAAACTTAAAAATTTCTTAAAAATAACAAATAAAAAAATTAATATTTTATAATCGCAATAATAAATATAAATCAAACGAAAACAAAATATTAAAGGAACTAACCGCATTATTCTCTGAAGTATACATTGGGTCATTTTGTTTCCTGAGATTTCGAGACCTGTAGGCGTGAAAGTGCCGAAATCAGATTCCATCACAAACTGCAAATTTCCATTTTCTGCAGCGTGATTTCGTATATACTGCTCCGCTCCGAGAAGACCAAATTCCTCGGCAGTCCACATTATCATTCTATATATATATATATATATATATATATATATATATATATATATAATATCATATAAATTATAAATTATAAATTCTAAATATAATATAAACAATTTGCTGTATAACAAGACGCTTACAGAATATATATACTTAATCTTAATCTGATTATTAATAATTAAATTAAATTTCGAAATATTATGAACCTTATCGTTCTTCGCGCCCGGATGCCGAGATGTTTCAATAATTTTAATGCGTTCCAAGATATAAAAATGCCACCTCCATCATCCATTGCACCTATTCCAACGTCCCAACTATCTATATGTCCAGAAACGACGACTGCTTTTGCAGGCACGTTAGAGCCGATGATATCCGCTATAATGTTTCGAGATTGAGTATCAGGATATCTCTTCGCTTCCATTTTTAAGTTTATCACTATCGTTTCACCTAAATAAACATAAATAATATACCATCAGTTATCTATCTAGCGAAGATCTCAAGAAGTGTTTTTTTTTTTTTACCTCGATCCGCCATCCTTCCCAGAAGAGTTGCATCTTCGACAGTTATACAAGCAGCTGGGATTTTAGTAACGTTCTCTGCGTAATTCATCATACCTGTGTGTGGGGTGTACAATGAAAATGGCGTTACTGATCTGATTAATGCAGCTACAGCTCCCAATTCTGCAGCTCTTATAGCTCCCACGCTTCTATATTCCACAGTTTCTCCATACGAGACAAACTTTTGATTGTATACGACTATTTTTCCGGGAATCTGATACATTTAAAATTTACTTTATTATAATTAAGGATAAAAATATGTTGCGTCTCGATCTTTTATTCGTGAAATTTACCTCTTCTGCCCTTTTCTTGAGTTCTGCGAAACTATTCACTACGACAGCATTAGCAGTTATGCCCTTTTTCGGAGTACCAATACTATAGCCCAGTCCCAGTAACGCCAGATTTTTCTGCCGTGGTTGCAAAAGAGTTGCAGATTCCGAACCTCTGGATTTATTATCATAATCATCGCGTTTGTTTTTTATTTTAAAATTATTTAATTTTAATGTGCGTTTATGAATTATACCTGACCCAGCGTGGTACAGTGGCTGGCTCACCATGAACATTATCTAAACCTAAACTGATCGACTTGTTCAATACGTAATCAATAGCGTCTTCAAGAACTTGGGTACCAGTAAATCTCGGACCAAATTTATCAACAAACGTTGCCAAATCTTGCCATGTGGTTCCTTTGAATGAACCTTGCATACTTTCATTAATTATTCTGTGTACTATTGGCGCATAAGAATCTATCTCTTGAATTAAATGATTTGGCAGATGGCAAGTATCCTGGTCATATGCTGTTATCATTGACTGAACGCATAACAAGCACACAAAGATAATTCTGTCTGCTTTATACCACATTATTGCTAAATGCGGTTTTCCTGTCATTAATATTGTGCATTATAGAAATTACATTAAACATATTAAATAATGCATATGAATAAAAAATGTTTGGTCAAAGCAACTCTTTGTGCCTAACAATATCGAGAATTTATACAATTTAAGTTTAAGCAAAGTGTGTGTCGATTATTATTTATCGATTTTGAAACGCAGTCCTAAAAAGTAGTAATATTATAAATTAATTTTGACAAGCAACTTTACTAACATTATTGATGCAAAGCACTTTAAGTAAAAAGCTGTTAATAATTATTTACAATTTTTAAAATGCTTATTATTAGCATCAAATTATTAACAGTATTCTAAGATAATTATTTGCATCGTAATATTAATATTCTAGCTTTGATTTAGAACTGTATTTTAAGACCGACAAATAATCAGCTCACAGTTTGCTTGAACTGGAAATTGTATAAATTTACAAACAATATTTATATACATAAAAAAATCACCTTGACCGAATATAGTATTTTTCACTCATGTGTTTTTCATCTCATCTATTGATTTTTGCTTAATATTATTGATAATCTTATCTATCGATTTTCACTTACATAATATTGTTTAAATATTGCAATCTATTGCAACACTGATCAATGATATCTGATTACGATATCTAAACGCCCAGTGAGCCATAAATATAGTTGTATCAATATAATAGCATGAGATGACTGATTTAATAAATTCATATTAGAAATACAAGAAGGAAATTATTATAAATAATTAACCAATGTGACAATAACTGTGTATTAAAAACTTTTGATCGTTATATATGAGAAGCTCGGATTAAAAGTGACACGAATAAGTTGTAACACTTGCAAAAAGCATTATAAATATTATAAATAAAATACAAAAGCAATAATATTATAATACAAAAAAATTTAGACGTTAATATATTTAAAAAAATATTTAATAATCTAATAAAATTGTATACATACGTGTCGACTTATATAGTCGTTTAACAATAACGATGAATAATGGACAGATTAGTATTAATTTGTTAAACATACATAACTTGCGAATAATATTAACAATAAGAAGCCAGTAACAAACAAACAAATAAAATTTTGTTGAATTATATGAAATGATGATTTGTGGAATGTAATCTTTCATGTTCAATAATAAAAATGAGTAGTAAAGCATCAAATAGTAAAACTATGATAACAAATTTATTATTAAATGACGAGAATCACGTTTAGTCAATGTTTTTGAAAAAAATACAAAAATCTAATTTTGATGAAGAATTTCTTAATAAAAATGTTGTAAAGAATATCATCTCTCTTGAGAATAAATGTTTATATGTCTTTATTTCATTTGATCTCTTATTATTAGCGAATCTCAAGGATAAAACTGATGTATACAATTTTACATTAGGTTATTAAACGCTTTTTTAAACATATTATCACCTAAATTTACTCGTATTTGGTCGTTTCTATATGATTGCTTTGCAATTAATGAGCATTCTCTATTTTTGTTTAAAATACAAAAGCATAAGGTAAAGATAAAAAAGTTCATAATTATTTATATTACAAACTTCTTCTCTTTCTTGTGTATTTTATTTATAATATTTTTTTTATTAAGCATTTTTAGTAAGCATTACAACTTATCTGTACTTTTGATTCCAGTTTCCTCTACTTAAATAAATAATTAGCAATAATGTCATGTTTCTGTTCACGACATTATATTGTTACATCCTATCAATGTATAAAGAGAATTAATGTTAAATAAATTATTTATATTTCTCACATACATTATACATTACATATTTGTCAAATTAAAAGTATATTTAAAAATATTTAAATACACCCGATTATATGAATGTTATTAGCACATGAAGCTAATCTTTGCTGAATAAAACATCATACATATCATCGATTGATTAATGATCGGCGTTGTAAATTACTGATTTATAAAATAATAATCAAATAATAATAATTTCATATCTCGTAAAACACATTTGACAATTTTTATTTATTTCATAAAAATTTAAATTAAATATCATACTTATAATTTTCAAGATGCTATCAAAACTTTCGCAAAATAATAAATTATTTTTGCATAATTTTTTTTATACGTAATATAAAAAACGAATAAAAAATAATAGTTTTCTTTAATATAAATTAAAATCTTAAAAAAAATTTAATTTAATGTAATTGTAATTTGAATTTTTAACATTTATTACTTCCAATTATTTTACGTGTAACTTTCAATAAAATGTACTTACTGAATATGTTGTTCACAATGTGTATAATTTATAATAAAATATTTCGTGAAGAAGGTAGTCTTGCTTGGCGCAGTGATGTAGTACTAATTGACAGATATCTACATAGGTTTAGAGAAGATTAATAGTAGCTGAGGGACTGCGTACAATCAATGTAGTGGGGAACAGAGGACAAAGAATAAGAATATCAACCTATCAGAAATCATGTTCTATGAAATACACAGTTTCTGATAGGTTGAAATTCTTATTCTCTGTTCCCTGTTCCTTATTCCTACGAATGTGCGCAGTCCCTAAGAGTAGATATGTCCGCGCTTTAGATGGAACCATCGTTACAAGCGCCTCTATGTACATACTGAACTACGTCCATGGATATTTTCGTCGGGTAACACAGTCGGGTAACTGCAGTCTTTGGTTTTGTTTCATGTTACGTTTGGTTTTATTCTGTATTATATTCTGTACCAGAGAGAAACATCAGAGAGGACACAAGGGCCTTTTTCCTGTAACCGCAAAATGCCCCTGCACACTATTGTCTTCTGAAGAAGAGGATGCAAACTACACAACAATGGGCGGTATTCAGTCCGTTCTTATTTTAAGACTGTTTTAAGTAATGTCTTAAGATGCTAATACGACCCTCTGATTGGTTCATGGCATCTTGAGACTGTACTTAAGAAAGGTCTTGAATATAAAAATCGACTATGAATACCGCCCTCTGATTGACTTCTGATCGTGACTTCTTAAGACTGTACTTAAGACGATCTTGAATATAAGATTTGACTATGAATACCGGCCAATACCCATTTTTTTCGATGATTCTGATGAAAATAAATTGCTGAAATCTTTATTAATTTAATAGATTTATTTCAGCGATTTACTTTCATCAGGAGCACTTGATTTATTTCATAAGGAGTATATATAATTTGTTATATTGTACAACTTTACAAGCTATAAATACTTTCTAAAGATCAAAATATATGTAAAAATCGTAATAATTAAATAATTTTTATACTTATAAAAGTGATGA
>Ga0157363_1006315_pt1 | contig 11133 bp, 10 predicted proteins | sample AttsexASBM1_FD_111477 | JGI IMG/M metagenome (GOLD analysis project Ga0157363, IMG submission 111477) | Fungus gardens microbial communities from leaf cutter ant in Ribeirão Preto, State of São Paulo, Brazil - Atta sexdens ASBM1 | ecosystem: Host-associated > Fungi > Mycelium > Unclassified ...
ATATACACACATTTTATATGATATATATGTTTCATATTTTTTTTTATTTGTGTGCACATATATGTGTATATATATATATATATATATATATATATATATATATATATATATATATATAATCGATATTGGAACATTGACAAATTTTTCGTTAGGTAATCTTTACAGATTTATTATGTTGCATATATTATTATTGAATATCTAGATAATAGATGTCATTACCATTGAAGAACATCTAGATAATAGTCGGAACAAGTGAAATTTCTAATGATTTTCGCGCGGACGACTTATATTACTTTTTCATGTAGAAATAAAACTATAAAAGTTACCTACAAAATAAAAAAAAAATCTAAATCATTCTGACATCGATTATACGCGATACTGTCCTAATTCCTTTTTCATACTAATAAACGAAATGAATTGTCGGATGAATTAAGTGTCCGTGATGTACTTTGGTCATGATTTTTAAAAATAATTTGCTGTTTCCGTGTGTTACACACATTCGAATTAAAAATCTTAACAAAGAAAACAGGAGAGCAGTCCTGTATAAAGTAAAAGTTGTTTTTCGCTTCGATGCACACATTTTAGAACAATAAAAATGTAAAATAACTAAATATTATAAATATATACATTGTAATCGGTAACTTTCATATACATATAAATTGCACGTATCTAAGAAAAAAAGATGGCAACAATAAATCATGCTTATCATTCTTAAAGTAATGTTCCACATAGTTCATGCGTCTGGCAAGCGCATAATTTTTACGTGATTTTTATTTCTTGCTACTTAGGCTTTTTGTATTAAAAATTTTTTTTTCCCGAATGCATATTAGACTACACTTTCGCGTTCGGTTTGCTTATCATACCCTGCTAATATTCCTCTTCTTAAAGAGACATTACTGTTGCGCAATCCATTACCATTGAACATCTGAATAATAGTTGAAACAGGTGGAATTTCTAATAATTTTCGCGCAGACGACTTTTTATCAGGTACACTGTCCGTGCTAGATTCGAATACCACCTGATCCAGTGAGCGTGATCGCTTCTCCCGTATTTCTCTCTTGTTCGTATCGTCATCTAACAGTGGCTCTGCTTCATTTGGAAGCCTGTCAGTATGAGACATCATTATTACATTGCCATTAGGATAATTATTTTTCAGCATTTTTTCAGAAATGTCTGCTCTTAAATTCATCCGCGTTCCTTCGTGTTCCTTCCAGAAGTTCGGCGATTCGAATCGTTTACTGTACATATTAGTGGGAAGCAAGTCAAGTGAACGGGATTCGCGTAAGATAGTTTCAGACGGATAGTCACTTGACGAAGAGGACGCGATGGTAGATAATGCACGAGTGGCGTTCTTTCTAAATTTTGGTCCTGTATTTATAAATAAATCATCTATCGACTTGATATTTAAGCATCTGTGTACTTCTTCTTCTTCCCGAACTGGAATTTTATCTAGCGTGGTCTTCGAGACGTTTTCAGTCAGAGACAGGAGAGATCTTTCGAGCTTGCGAGCATATACTGTTCGCGAAACTGGAGTGGATATCTCACACTGCGAAGAAGAGTCATCTGCAATTGGATATGGTACATTTGAATGTCTGCGACTACCGGTGCCTAATCCTTCTAGTTGTGATGCATATCGCGAGTCTGGACTTAACTTCGGGCTTTTTCGTGGTCTGCAGAACAGCGGTAGATTTTCCCCATTAGAATTCTGTAGAGACATAAGATTTAGTTCATTAGAGAGCGATAACTTTAGTGTAAGTTCAACTGTAAATAAAATTTAACAAGCTCATTAATCAATTAATTTTAAATATTAAAATAAACGATATAAAATATCTTTTAATTTAAAATAAATTTGATGGAAATTTCTAAAGAGAAAAATATATTTTTGATACTAAAATTTATTCTTGATACTAATTTATTATTTGATAATTACATAATTTCAATAATTTTAAGAGTTAATTAAGAAAAAATCTTCAATTCTGAAGAATACATCCTTATTACACTACATACATTCATGCTTTATACAACTCATTCAAAATTCTAAATTTTTATTTACAAACCTCTATGTTCTTTCTGTGTGTCACAGTAGCTCCTGTAAGCCAGTAAGTCTTCACTGTTCCTTTTCCTTTCATTTCAACGAAACCACGTTCTTCGATTTTATAACCTCCGATCTTATCTAGTGCTTCTTTGCATTGCTTACTGATATGTATTCGTAATGGCTCTCCAGTAGATTCCATACGAGATGCAGTATTGACGGTGTCTCCAAATAAACAATACCTAGGCATCGTCAAACCGACAACACCCGCTACCACAGGACCTATAATTCATGTTATTACTGAGTAATATAATGATATACATGCGTATAATACATATATGCGTGCATATATGTGTATATATATATGTATATATATGTTTCCGAATGTGTGAATCTTTTCTTACCGGTATGAATGCCGATACGTAATTTGAGAGTTTCTTGAGGTCGATGAGCTATCGTATGATGCTTAACAGCATTAAGTAATTCCAGTGACATTGATGCTATCTGTCCAGCATGTTGATCTCCATTTCTTATTGGAAGACCGGAAACCTGAATAAAGTATTGGAAAATAATTTTTTTCGTAATTAATTAGATAAAAATGCTACTATTAAAAATATTATTAATTTCATAATATTACATTAAATTTAATGTATTTGCAATTGAAAAATATATTTTGCAACTGAAAAATATATACATATACATGAAATTTAATGTACTTTTTATAAAATTTTATGAAATTTAATGTATGCCATAAAATTTTATGTGGATTTGTATGAAATTTAATGCACACATTCATTACATTTAAGACACTGTAATTTAGTTTTCCATTAAACTGATTAAACCATTGCTTTTCAATTATATAATCAAGCTTCCATTATATATTTAAATTCATTATGAAATTTCTAACAGTATACTTACGACCATATAGGCATCTCCAATCGTTTCTACTTTGTACACTTCGTATCCTTTGATTATACGGTCGAACAATGTATACAGATCATTTAAGAAATTTACAACCTGTCGTCATAATTATCAATTACATAAATAACATTTTTGTAACTATCAATCTTGGAATAGTCTCCAAAGAATAAATTCAAGGATGTATAAATCAGCCAATGCAAGCCAACACAGGTTAGGCGTATATGAAATCATATACTTTATTCTTGAGAAAACTTGACAAACGTTTTCAACTCTTTCAATTAAGTCTTCCTCAGTGTAAAAATAAAAATAAAATCGGTGAAGTATAAATTTAATATAAAAGATGCGATGCAAAGCTAATTGAAGTATCTCGTTATATGTAACATATATTCATAAAATGATAATAATGCTATCAGTCGTATCTAATAAAATACTCAAATTTAACATTTCAGATTACATATATTAACGATGATATGTGAGATAAGATATGTTAGCACAAAGACGTTCAAAGAGTATGTTACATGTAACATTTCTTATGTAACATGTAATGTCTTAAGACAAATGTAACATACTCTTTGAACGTCTTTGTGCTAACATATCTTATCTCACATATCATCGTTAATATACCTAATTTCACATATCATCGTTAATATTATACGTAATCTGAAATGTTAAATTTGAGTATTTTATTAGATACGACTGACAGCATTATTATCATTTTATGAATATATGTTACATATAACGAGATACTTCAATTAATCTCGCACCGCATCTCTTATATTAAATTTATATCTTTGATTTTATTTTTATTTTTACACTGAGGAGGAAGATTCAATCGAAAGAGATGAAAAGTTCGTCAATTTTTCTCAAGAATAAAGTATATACGATTTCACATATGCCTAACCTGTATTGATTCGCATTGGCTGATTTACAACATTTTTGTTTTACTAAATTATAAACCAATAAGTGAAAATATATACCTGAAATGGTGTACTTTCAGCTGACATTGCAGTAAAACCAACGATATCACTAAAGTATATAGTAACTGAATCAAAAGCTTCCGGTTCTACCCCAATACCGTTTGTCAAACAATTCGCGACAGGCCTAAAATGAAACACTTTTTTGTAAATATACATATATTTATCATTCAGATCAATTTTATAGCCATACTTATTATTTTTTACTGATAAGCATGTCAGTTTGTGAAAATTTACTTAGGTAACATTCTATGAAGAAGATCTTCAGTTTTCTTTTTTTCTTCCAAGAGAAGTCCCGTACGCTGAGTGACTAGATCTTCGAGGTTGCTCGCATACTTCTCCATCATGTTCATCATTTGATCCATTATATTTCGATGCCATCCAGCTTTCATTCTCTTCAATCTAGTCCTTATCATTTTGAAGTCTGGTCTAAATTCTGGATTTTCTGCCCAACAGTCCATAATAGTGATAACAACATAATCGGCACAATTTGCTTTCGACTCGGAGAGTACGTTTAAATTGGGCCTAAACGGTGGTTCACCATCTTCCGGAAATCTTTTTACTCGGTCTATGATTTCTGTCATAATATTATTAATAATCACATTAATTTTTTTTGTAATTTGAATCGAATATTGAAGTTATATTTATATTACTTCCTCGTTACACACGTTACCACTTATAATTACCTTTAGGTTCCAGATTTATATTTCCATACGGTCCTTTGCGTCCAAGAATTTCATATAGAATAATGGCGAAAGAATAAATATCTCCTGCCTGAGTGCCTTTAATCGGAGCATGTGAGTTTCTTAATAGCTCGGGGGCTTTCCAAAATAAGTCTACCCGGGATAAATAGTAATTAAACATTATTAAATAATAATTTGATTCATATAATAATTAAAATAACGTGAAATATACAATTTGATAAAAATATAGAATAAATATCCGCATACTTCGATAATACTGATGTTCACCGATGCTGTCAGATTCGGCGCAATGACGCATATTATGAAGACCGAAATCGGAGACTTGAAGTACCCAACGTGAAGTTACAACACAATTGGAAGACTTTAAGTTTCCATGACATACTAACAATGAAGACTCGTGAATATATGACATGCCCTGTTTAATAAAATTGCATTAAAATTTTACGATGTATAGTGTAAATTTCAAAAACACTTACCTTAACAAGATCGTGGATGAGGGAAGCAATGAACATATCATCTAATTTAATATCTTCATTTTCAACTATGTCCTACAAAATATACGATATATATTTTCTTTCCTATTCTTTCTTATTATCTTATTATCTAAACTTTTAAAGTCGATTTACACTATATTTATAATTTTTATAATTTTTATTTATGTACAACATACATATGATAGAGAGTGCCAATGATCAAAGTTAGATGTTATCAATATATATTCTTAATTTAAAAGACTCCGCACAAAATCATAGGCCTTCGGTGAAATTGGCTGAAACTTTAGTATATTATAATTTTTGATTCATTGAGCAAAAGTGTCCATAAGCACAAAGCTTGATTGGTTTTTTTTGTTATAGGCGTTTGAAGTTCTATTAATGCTTCGAAATCAAGTTTCTGTAATAAATAAAGAAATTTTAGATAACAATATGCCATGCACTCTCATCATCCTCACTCTCACTCCCTCCACCATCCCTCTCCCCCCAACCCCGTATAGACGCTTGCGCGCGTATTTTTATATGAAAAAAATAAAAATCGAAATAAATCTTTCTTATTACACTTTTGTGTGTGTGTGTGTGTGTGTGTGTGGGGGGGGGGGGGCGTATGTGTATATATATCAATGGTACGTTTATAATTTTAGTTTATCTCAGAATTATCCGAAACGACGTAGACATGACAGGTGTTTCATTGGGGTTGATTTTCGTTCCCTTATCTCTCACGTTTGGCATGCACAAAAAAAATAAAGAGAAGAGGAAAAAGAATTTTTTATCCTGTGTTATTGCATTTCAGCAAGCACCCGATATTTTTGCACGCGGTGTTTCACACGCGGAAACGATCATTCGGGTGATAATCAAATATCTCGCACATAAGAAGTAAGGGAACTCACGTATTTCGAACGATACGCGTGAGAGAAGTAAAAATTTAACAGACTCTAAATACATGAGGGCATATGTGTATGGGGGTGGAGGTGGGTGATGAGAGGGAATGAGAGGTTGGGGGAGTGAGGGTGAGAGAGTGGGATGGCATATTGGTATCTAAAAATCTCTTCATTTATTACAGAAATTTGATTTTAAGGCATTAATAAAGTAAAATTTTAAATAACTTAAAAAAAATGATCATTTTCAAGCTTTATGTGAGTACTTTTGATCAGCGTCAAGAACTATATATATATATAATATAAAGTTTCAGGCAATTTCACCGAGGGTCAAAATCCTATGATTTTATGCAGGGTCTTTAATTATCCCAGACGTGACTGTGCACCAAAAAATTCGGATATATGAATGTATTCCTATATATGAATGTTTCGACTCTTCATCATATTTATATTATTAGCGTCTCAGATTGTGATTAATGTCCGGCGCACTGTCACATCTAGGATAATTAAATTTAAATTAAGAAATATATATATTGTATCTATAACATCTAACTTTGATCGATTATTGGCGCTCTCTATCATATGTACGTTATACATTTATACGGTCTTATTTCTTATTTTATTTATGTACATGATAATATATTGAATATTCTTGTATATTTTATTTATGTACATAAATATATATTAATACTATATTATTTGGAGATAGATAATATTTCGGTGCTAATAATTAATAACAGGATGTTATCATGATTACAGTGTGACGTACATAAAGACTTCCTTTGGCACAATAGTCGGTAATTAACAATATCCTCATCGGCTCCACGCACGCTCCGATAAAAGAGTTGAGATTGCCGTGTCTAATTTCACGAAGAATGCGCATCTCCTTCATAACATCCCGTGAAATGTCTTTTTTCTTTGAGAATTTTAACTCCTTTATCCGTACCATTACACCATGATAATGTCCAGTTTGCGCAAACACTTGGCCGCCACATCTCGACTCATAGGACATTGCACTAACTAAACTTAACTATAATCGAAAGAAATTGATTTCTTACATCATGCATCAAGAGGTCAACACACGAACAAGCACTTTGTCATCCATCTCAATTGCGATAATACTCGCTATTTACCTTACTAGGGGAGGACATCATGTTATCAAGATGGGGATAACCATGTATTTCATTCGGATCAATCTTCCAAAGCAATCCTTCTATCTCCTGTTCTATTTTCCATCTTCGATATATGCTCACAGTAACTACTATGGCGCAAAACAATAAAATAGCTAATGCTGCAGCGACAATGATACTGCGAAGATGTGTGTCATCTTTTGGACAATGTTCATTAAGAAAACCACATCCAGGTTCTGCTTCAGGTTTATTTTTACCGGGCCAATCTATAGCGCCTGGCCAAGATTTATATACCTATATTATGTAAATATCTTGTATTTACTCAACATCATCACAGAGCTTTCAATTTTTATAATTCAATGATTTAAATATGAAATGACCGTTTTTTCTATTTTCGAATTGTCGTAAAAATTTTTCAAACGCTATGAATAACTCACTCACTAGAGTTTCACCCTGCTGGAATTGACCTACAGGCAACATCTGATAATCACAAGAGAAGTTATCAGTATGGAATGATTCTTTTTTCAAAGCAAGCACTGAAAAGTTTCCCTCCGAATCTCCAAATTTATCCAAATTTATTTTTGCCCCACTCACACCTAATAAACAAAAAAGATATTTTAACAAAGATATCTTATACGCTCTTCAATGTTTAAAAATAAGGAAGAGAGATCCATTTCGAAAATTACATCAATTCATCTTCGATCTAATTGCTCTTCTCTCGTATTATAGGCATGTCGAGTATTAGATTACGCGAACCACTTGATATAGATTACACTCGATATATATTACACTCGATATAGATTATATCTACTTGACGTGATTATAGCTACTTACTGTAATATGTATGTCTTTTGATAATTGTCTCGACTATAAGAGTGCCATTTTTGGCCAGTTCTTCGATAGAATGATTCGGATAAGCTCGTATTAATTGGTCTAAAGCTTCCGCGTATAGCTTAACAGAATCGTAAAGGTATGCCGCGTAAATGGATACATACTGAAACGGAGATTAAACATTATAATATAAATAACGTGATACGAACATTTACGATTAATCCACTATCTAAAAATACCTTTTCAAATTTTTTGAGAAGTTCAGGAACATAGAAATTAAAGGGATCTATGGTACTGTAGTGTCGGACTTTTTTGGTAAATTCTTCATAATTGCTCGTCGGCGGTGTCGACACTACAACCATCAATGAACGTGCTCTTTTCAGAAAATCCTTCGGTTCGAGACAATTTTTCAAATTATTATAGTGATCGGGTTCTGTATCAATAATAACAAATTATTACTTGTGAAATCGAGACATAACTGCAAGACTTTTTTAGATAACAAATCTTTAAGTTTACAATTAAAAAATGTGTATGCATACATAACAATAATTTAACTTTGAATTTAATAAGAAATCAATTTTATAACATTATATTTGTACGATATAAATAGCATAAGATTCTGACGATTCAATCGCCTTATCGATGTTATTGTTCATCGACATAAACATTTGATAAGATTCCCTAGATTCACTTACTCCACAAATATTTTTGTGCTTCACGTTGCGAATACGTCATCATGTCCACGTATATTACCATATACTCTCCGTTATCCAGCAATCTTTGGCCTTGCATTGAATTCATCATATCTATCAGTGACATTGGCGTTCCCAGGAAGATGTAAACTGAAGCAAATGTTTTGTATGGAACAAAGAATATTAGGTAATTATATTAGTAATATTATGTAAATGTTATATAAACAAAAATATTTTTCTTCAATATATTACGCATGTATACAAAATAACTATAATCATATTATATATATATATATATATGTATATATATATATGTATATTTGTTAATATAAATATTATGTATGTTACATATAATATATATATATTTTATATATATATATATAAAATATGCGGTTGAAAATATTGCATCACCCTTCAAAACAAAATAGAAAATGTAAGTAAATCATTAAGTTCATTTTCTTCCAAGTTGTTTATATGTATAAAGTCCAATTTAAAAAAAAATGCATATTGTCTTATTCGGCTTAAAAAATTACTAATATACAGTTACTAATTATTAAAATGCTTGTTTTAATACAATTTGAAATGTATCATTATTATCAATATTTTTAAAAATAATAACATTAGTTTATAAATATTTTTTATCTATAAACGTCAATAACATATGTCATGCAAATGTATTATTCATCTCCCCTCTCTATAATCATGTTTGTGTCATTAGTAATCAAATATCACCGACAACTTAAAAAAAAACTGCTATTAATAGAATCATTTGAGGTGTTTTTATATCCCAGCGACGAAAAAATGTGAATTGTTTATTTTTTATGAATCTGTAAATATGCAATTCCATCGAAAACTCGCAATAAAAAAGCGCGTTGTGTGTATCCTTATTTTTTAGAAACACTGTCATAATAAACTATATAACACGTTTATACATGTATTCCGTTTAATATTTGTTTGGATTCTACTTACTTTCTTTCAAAAAATTATATGTTTTTAAATAATAAATTGAAAAACAATTGATGATATACTTGAGCGTGTTAAGAACGCCAGAATATACAATATTGAAAGCAAATAAAAGCTACTATTTAAAATTTCATTGCTAATTTTAATTTAAAATTTTTAAAATTTTAACAATATCAAAGCATAAAATAACAGTATTAAAACAATAATAAAATTTGATAAAATGTACGTCTTTCTTTATTTAACGATTTCCCTGTTTCTAATAAGTGATGCAATACTTCTTATAAATACTATAAATATAAAATTTATGTATTTATATTGTAAAATGTATATATATTTATATTGTTTTTTTTTTCAAGTTGAAAACGATTTCTTGCTTATGTTCCTTAGTGAACGAATATGTATTGTAGTCTATAGGTACAAGTGGATTTTAAACTTGAAATCGACGAAATTCAGATTCCAAGAGACAATCGCTGAATTGTTATAGACAGAAATCAAGAGACTCATATTTGATCGCAGCCTTTCGGTCTGCTACGATGGAAAGTTTCGGCGATCGTGTCTCGCAATCCGGCGTAAAAATAAATAAAGAAATATGGACTGACTGCGAGTCATATTTTTCGTCTCCTGTATAAGTTGGAACCATACGCTGACTTGGCAGCACGGTAGTCTCTCTTCGCAGCACGTGTGTCGATCCTCGACGGTCTTGTAATGGTTCACGGTGAGATTGTTCTTAGCCGCCTGTTGCTGAAGTGAACGAGCGACCGTTGACCAGGCGCGCTCGGTTACAATTGAGAATTTGTTCCAACCATAGTGCAGCAGTAGAGCGATCACCGATTTAGTTACTTGTGTGTCCGGCGGCTCGGTCCTTACGAAGGTCTTCACTTTCGAAGCCTTGTAATCTGAACATTTCTGCAAGTAGAACAATCGTCGTGTACATTCTCGACTCGCGCGACATTATTCGATGGATTTTTTCCGCCTTCATTATTGCGATTCCACTCCGAAAGTCTTATCTTTAATGATTTGTTTAGTCTTTCTTAAATGGCTCGGAGATATAAATCAATTCAAATTCGTTGGATCACAAACCATTTATTTAGCGACGTCGCGACACGTTTAATTAAATTTATTATGTTCGCGATTATCACGTCTGCATACATCAATTTATAATAGTACATAAAGATCCTTATAAATATTTAATATACAGTTGGAAATCTATATATAGCTTATTGCGAGATATTCAAATGTACATTTGGATCAATGGATTGTAAATTTATATAATTAATTGTTGATATATAATTAATGTTAATTGAACCTCCTCAGTACAGGAGTACATACATAAACTTTGAAAATTGAGAAAATAAATATGAGAACGCGCGTAAGCTTTTCAGGGTTTTTCTTAATCTTTTTTATTTTAAAGTATATTCCTAAACAAGAGAAAACATGCAGAGAATCATGAAAAAAAATATAATTATTTTGACAGATAATCAATTGGATAATTTATGATGTATAACTGCGTCGTTCAT
>Ga0157363_1006316_pt1 | contig 11132 bp, 5 predicted proteins | sample AttsexASBM1_FD_111477 | JGI IMG/M metagenome (GOLD analysis project Ga0157363, IMG submission 111477) | Fungus gardens microbial communities from leaf cutter ant in Ribeirão Preto, State of São Paulo, Brazil - Atta sexdens ASBM1 | ecosystem: Host-associated > Fungi > Mycelium > Unclassified ...
AGACTGCTCTAGACTCTATCACATGACTTCCAGGTCATGTGCCTATCTCCTATCTCTCTTCCGTTGTAGACTAATAATTAACTACTGTCCTAACCCTAACCCTACCTAAAGTCTGTCCACACTCTTGTCTTATAACACTAATGGGAGTATAGTACAAACCAGTAGTCTAGTATATATAAGATAGACAGTTTTATACTAGAAACTCCATCAAGTTCTCTTGTAATTACCTAATCTAAGGTTCATTCTTTCAACCAATCCTAAGGTCTTAAGTGTCAGACACGGTTCACACCGGGGTGGAAGTCCGCAGAATGGACTCGGAGATGAATGGACTTGTGGAATGACCTTGGCTTCAGCTTATGTGCTGCGCTGTCTGTCTGCCATGTGGTCGCAACTTCAGATGAAGGAGAGAAAGTCCAAGTGGAAGTGAGTACTGATTGGTGTGTCACTGTTGAACACTGGAGATCGAGTTCAATGAGAGTTTATCTCTGTCGATTATCAGACTAGCCAATTACAGTGTAACTACTAGTCTTATATACAAACTGATAGTATAGGAGATGCTTGGGATTTCATTGGTAAAACCCCTATTACCCCGAGCAGAGGTTTCAGTGTTGAGACACTGATAGGAGTAACTCTGTCATAGAAGACTGAGTTGAATAAGAATATCCCCACCATGGAAGACGGAATACCCAGAGGGTTGCAGCACTACCATAAGAAGTGTTGCAAGAAAGGTGGCCATCATGGAAGGCAGGCTTGTATGTTTTAAAGGTGACATCACCATGGGGATGTAGTTTTCTGGATGAGTGGACTTGCATATGACATTAAGTCTAAATACTTTCAACAGTTATGAATGATATCTTTTCAGACCTCCTTAATGTTTGTATAGTTGTGTACCTTAACAATATTCTCATCTACTCAGATAATATGTCTTAGCATAAAAATCACATTAAAGAAGTGCTGTGCTAATTTCAAAAGACTAGACTATATGCAAAGGCAGAGAAATATGAGTTTCACTCCAACTTCATAGAATATTTAGAATACATTCTGTTCTCTTCAAGTTTGTCTATGTCTTCTAATAAAATCAAAATGATTCAAAATTGGCCTGAACTTAGAAAAATAAAGGACATGCAAGTCTTCTTAGGATTTGCTAACTTTTATCATTGTTTTATTTACAACTACTCAGATATAGCTGTTCTACTAATCTGACTGACTTGAAAGGACACTTCTTGGAACTTCAACTCCCTATACTGCTGTTATACTAAGAAATGCTTTTCTATGAAAACAAGTAATTGCCTAAGGTTTTTAAGACTTTTTTAAAGGTATTAGTGAAAAGAACGTACACTCCTAAATGACATCTTAGGTCCTCTCAAGCAAAAAACAGTTGAGAGATGGTGTAGTAGCTATTAACCAAACTGGTATTTCTATAATTAGAATAAATACTGCTGGTTGGCTGAAAAGTATAAGCTTTCAGTTAAATTGCCTTTTGGTGTAGTTGGTTTAGTGCTGGCAGTCTAGCCACATTATAACTAGATCTTGAATAAAAGAGATCTCTGGGAACCAGAAATGCCACTTATGAATAACTAGCTATAAAGAGTGTGCACTCATGGGAGACTTTTACCAAGTAACAAATATTCAGACAGTTGAATAAGATAGGAATACACTAGATTAGACAGTAAGAGAGGATCTTTATCCAGATATCCTACTCAAGACCAGTTTAAAATTTTATTTTATTGAGTGAGTATTGTTAGTACCTACTATCACTTTCAGATAAGTTTTGGAGAGTTCTAGCAGTCTGGGAAAAGCTGGCAAGATGAGTATCAGTTGGTACCTTCAGTCATAAGGTTTAACTTGAGAGGTACCTTTAAGGTGTATTACCTAGGATAGATAGTGTTGTTGGAGACTTTTAAGGAGCTTGTTACATAGTGTAAAGTTCACTATTTAGGAGTGTGTTAGCCAGGAAAGGCATTTACAAGCAAATGCTACTTGTATATTCCTTTTAATATTCTTTCTAACTTCATTCTTTCACATTTATAAGAGCCCTCTTAAGGGTTTTATGTGTTCTGATTGTTTTTATCTTATTGTTTCTATATTTTCTATTGATTCATAATGCTGATATCATCTCATTTGAATTCTTTAGTATGTAGTTAAGGGCTAGTGTTACATAGTTCTTGTTTCACCCTAGTATAACCTTTTTCTGCTTGACTCCTATTACTGCAAAGCTTTTAATACCCTCAAGAAAGCATTCACTTTTACTCCAATCCTCACTCACTAGATTTCTAATGCTTAAATGATTGTAGAAACTGACACATTGGAATACATGCTCATAGCCATTTTTTTGATCATGACAGAAGAGAAAGAGGTTTATTCAGTTGCATTCCATTCCCATATATTTAAAACTGCTGAACTTAACTATGATATGCATAACAAAGAGCTCCTCACTGTGTTTGAAGTGTTTTGCACATAGTGCCATTACTTAGAAGAATTGGAACCCCTTATAGACATCATCATGGACCACAAAAATCTAGAGTCTCTTGACTACCAAAATCCTCTCCTATCACCAAGCAAGATGGTTGGAACTCCTCTCTCAGTTCAATCTTATTATCTATTTCTGTCTGGGACATCTAGAATCCAAGCTATATGCTATTACTCACTTCTACCCAAAAAAAGAAAGAGCAGCTTACAACTTTGTCAACCCACAGGACATACATCTTGTCTTCACTCATAGTCAATTTATAACATCTCTCCAAGCCACAACCCTAGTCTCTCCAAAACTTTGAACAGCTACTATTATAGACCTCAATAACCTACACAATGACATCTAGTCCACCATCTCACAGAATGAAACACTACAGAAACACCTCCACTATCTAGTGGAACCATGGTCTTTGGACACATTAGGACTTCTACTCAAGAATGATAAAATTTATATACCTCCAGCAAACAATTTTCAAATACACATTCTGCAGTACCACCATGATTATATTCTTATAGGACATTTCAGACAAAATAAGATACTGAAACTCATCTGTCATGGTTATACTTGGCCAGCTCTATGTGTGAATGTAAAGAAATTCTGTAATTCTTGTATCAATTGTATGAGATCCAAACCCCAATACCACAAACCCTATAGAACACTCAAGCAACTTCTGGTCCCTAAGCAACCTTGGAACTTAATCTCCATAAATTTTATTGAGAAGTTACCCTCCTCATCTGGCTACAATATGATTCTGGCCATCATTGATCAACTCTCCAAGCAAGCCATATTTTTTCTGACAGTAGACACCATCACTTTGCATGAACTGGAAAAGCTATTCATAATCCATGTCTTCTCCAAGCATAGTGTTCTGTCTCACATCACTTCCAATCATGAATCCAAGTTTATCTCAAACTTTTTCTGGTCTCTAGAAACTGCTCTTGACATGTGACTCCACTTTACTATTAGATATCACCCTGAGAGAGATAGCCAAACAAAACACACCAACTAGATGCTAGAATAGTATCTTTGTATATATTGCAATTACTAACAGGACAACTGGTTGAATCTCCTCTTACTTGTAGAATTTGTGTACAACAATGTACCTAGTGTTACTACTAGTGTATCACTGTTCTTCACAAATAAAGGTTGTTACCAAAGTATCACTATATATCTGAAAAGAGACATTGTTTCATCCTGTACCTATGAATTTGCTGTTGATCTCAAGAAACTACAAAACACCCTAAAAATAAAGATATTTACTACATAACAGCATTACCAACAATTAGCAGACATGAACAGGACTTTAGCCCCAAATTTTCAGGTAGGACAACAGGTGTTCATCAAAGCCCAGTTCTTCTATATGACATGACCTTCAAAAAAGCTGTTGGAAAAATACCTAGAATCCTTCAAAATCATCAGTCAAGCAGGTATCTACTCATTCATAATCTATCTTCTGAAGTCAATATATGCTGTCTACCCAGTATTTCATATGTCTATGCTTGAACCCACAACACCCAACACTTTCCTCAGTTGCTCCAAACTGCTATCACCACTAGTCTTGATAAATAGCAAATCTAAACATGAAATTTCCTAAATTGTAGACTCAAAAATCAACCACAGACAGGCATGCAAGTTACTTTATAAGGTCATCTGGCTAGAATATGAAAACATAGAAAATTAATTCAACTAGCTAACCACATCCAAACTTATCTATTATCATATGTTAAGTCCACTCATTCTGAGGATACATTTCTGCAACAGTATTGTCATTATAATATCTCTAACACAACCTGTCTTCTATGATGGAGATACTCCTATTAAACTCAGTCTTTTATAGTAGAATTCCCCTATTCAACCTTTTTGGTGTTTTACCACTAAAACCTCTATTAGAGGCTATGCACTGAAACTCTTAGTATTTCCTATATATCCAACTTGTATATAAGACTTGTAGTTATATTGTAATTCACTAGTCTGATAATCAATGAAAATAACTTTTATTGAACTTAATTCTTAGTATTCAAACAGCAACACACCAACATCAGCACTTACTTCTATCTCAAACTCTATCTACTTATCTAAAGTTACAATCACATGATAGACAAATAGTATTAGAATTACAGAAGTTGGACTTAGTTTTATTTTTGTTTTTATTTTTATTTTATATTTTTGATCTAGGGTTAGAGTTTTGCATAATGTTACATATCAGTCACAGTTACACAATCATGTGTCACATGGGATAGTATAGAAGGTTCTAGAAGGAATGATGTTATACAAGATGTTATATACATGGTTATTTAGGTGTAGTATAGCACAGACTATCAGTCTAGTGTATATAAGGTAAACAATCCTGTACAGAGTTTTCTATTGAGTTCTCTTGTGTTAACCCTAATACAAGGTTCTTCTTATTAACCCACTCTAATATCTTTGAGTTGTAACAGATAGTATAACATATAAGCTAAAGCCAAGATTATTCTAACAAGTCTACATTACTGAGCTCATCATATAGAGTTTCTACACTCTACACATTCCTAAGCCAACATTGCAGGCTTTTGCCTCTTAGTATGAACCATACCTAACATCCATGCATCCAACCTCATATCTGACTTCTACAAGGCCTATCTATTAGAGTTGAAGACAGTAGACTCTATTTATTTACATTTTCTTTTTATGTTCATTTTCATTTTATTTTTTGGATTTAGGATTAGGAGTTAGCATGACATCACACATAACTGTCACATGTCACACAGAAGAACATAAAAAGTTTTGGAACAATGATGTTATCCCACATGTCAATGACATGTAATATGCATGGCCTTTAAGGTAGGCTAAAGTTAGTATAACATAAACCAGTAGTTTAGTGTATATAAGGTAGACATTTTGTACTTGAAACTTCATCAAGTTCTCTTGTATTAATGCTAATACAAGGTTCCTTTCATTCTTTAACACTTTGAGGTTTGAATCATAATACTATCCTAATAAATCTAGTCCTCTCCCACTTCTCCAACTTTAACATTTTTCATTGTCATCTTTTCTGTTTCTTTTTTCTTTCTTTTTCATTTTCTCTCTTTCCCCTTTCTCTCTCCTCATTACAATTTTTTTCTCAGACCTGAAGTGATATGATTTTACTCTTCCTATTTCTTTTCTATTATATCAAGAAACTACAGCAACAACTACTCCCTCTGCAACTAGGGCCTCAAGAGCTCAGCCTTAAGGGAGAGATACTGTCACATACCATCTAACATCCACACATTTCCACCCTCTTCCAGTGTGGATTACACTCCATTCCAATTACCTATCAATTCAAGAACTAAACCCTACATTCTCATCAATCCCATGAAGTTCTGAGTAACAATTCTTGTAGTATCTGACAACCCAGAGTAGGCATAGTGATTGAGTATTAGTATTATAAGATTAGTACTTCCATATTTAAGAATGATAGCTACCATGTACTATTCTTTAGTCTGTTAATCAAATTAGACTTGTACTACACTTGTCATTTACAAACATTAGCATCTGAGAAATACAACCACATGACAAACAGGCTAGATACAACTCCATCTGTTGAAGCCAAGGTTGATCATCCATGTAGTACTAACTTCCAACCCCCTAGAGTAAATTCCTAACCCCAGTCCTGCACTTCTGTCTTCCATGTTACTTCTGTGGATAATCTGGCAAGTGTGAATTGCCTTCTAACAATTAAACAAGAAGTGTTTCAGTTAAAATTACCAGAAGAATGGGCAATACACAATATGTTCAATGAAGACTTGCTAATATAATGCAAAGAACCTCAGTTTAAAAGATAGCACATGGAATCAGCACCACTACCAGACATTATCAATAAAGAAAAAGAGTACAAAGTTGAAGAAGTATGGAATCACAGGAAACAAGAATATAGTATGCAATTCTTAGTTCATTGAAAATGGTATGGGAATAAATATGATTAATATATAGCAGAAACAAGATTACCACATGTTAGAGAGGTGATTCAAGACTATTAGACAAAGCTTTTGAAACAAAACTTATAAAAGAGAGGGGTAAAATTACAAATTGACATCTCAAAGTATTATAAGCAACTGATAAACCCAAATCTAAAACTATATCTTACCAATTTGCAACTGCTCCTTCATTCCCTAACTCCTACATTACTTATACAGTTAATAACATAGACCTCATTATGATTTTAAATAGAGAAAAAAAGAATTGGACAAAATAATATCAAAAAATAATTTGAGAATTGGAGACTATAGCAGATCTTCAACTACAGATCCAAAATGTCATTAAGCTGGCTGATGCAGTAAACAATCAATTGGCTAATATCAAAACTATCCTATTTCAAACAGAAAAAACTCACAAAATACAAATTAGTAAAGATATCTACAGTATTTGTGAAGAATATCATTTATAGAAATATAGAATAACAAATACATTACAACTAGCTAATGAATTAGATCAATATAAAGAAAAAGAAAAGTTGATGAATACATTAAATTTTTACAAAAAGCATATCAAAAAACATATCAAGATACTTCACAACTAATAATTGTCAATAAAGGAAAACAAAAAAGAAAAGATAAAGAAGTATTTGTCAAACTTAGGCTAAGTATCAGGGTTTAGTGTGACATCACATGTGAATGTCACATGTCACAGTCACACAGTCACATATCACAAAGAATATTGTAGAAGATTCTAGAATAATAATGTTATATAGTATGTATTATATATATTGATCTTAAGATAAACATATGCTTTTTAGAGTAGGTGTTGTGGCAACCACTAGACACAAAGTCCAATAATCATACAAGCAAGTAAAGCTCAAAGTAGGCTATCGATGTGGAAATCACAAAAGAACTCGATAAGGAATCTCTGCTAAATTGCTACCCTATTTATATAAATTATACATGGTCTATGCTACTTAATATTTACCCTACCCTAAAGTCCATACATTGTCTATGAGTGCACCATGTGTACACCATGAGGTAGACATACTGTTGACATGCTTCTTGATGTCATCCTTCTAGTCCATTCTAGTTTGCTCTAGGCCTATGACCTCACATCATGTGATATGTCATGTGACTGCAGTCATGTGCCTCTTCATCATTAATAAAAAGAAAAAGAAATTCAAAAGAAAAGAAATATAAAATTAAGAAAAATAGATAAAAGAAAAAGAAAAATAATAGTTCTCACACACATTATAACAGTAGGCTAGATTAGTGTAGCACAGACCATGAGCCCAGTGTATGTACAGTAGACAGATTGTACTCAGAAACTCTATTGAGTTCTCTTGTAATACCCAATACAAATATAATTCTTTTACTCTAACTCTTGAGCTTAAGTCTTAATATATATGCTATATCATTGGAACCCAGTAGACCAGCAAATCCAGAACTAATCTTATTGAAAAAAGAAGTCAACAATATAAAAAAATCATTGAAAACATTATAATCGCCAACAAAAATCATACTATTCCTTTTTCCAGCTCACTATAAAATCATTCAACAAGATAGAGAAAAGAATATCTAATATTGGAAAGAAGTCATGGCTGAATTTATCAAACAAATACATAATTCAGACATAAGTCATCAAGGATTTCCAATTGAAATATATTTAGGAGGACTATCATATGAACCATTTTTCATAACATTAATACTATGAAAAACAATAGTTATCAGGCCTATCAAAAAATTAGTAGCCTTATATGTAGTTAGGGATTTAGCATTTCTAGATTAAATTTGTTTATGGAGACATGAAAATTAAAACAGAGGTATTGTTACAATTACTATGATCTATATCTTATGTTCTACAGATATTCATCTTATGTTTAACATAACTGGGATATGTGCTGGGATTCATTTCAATTTTGACTCATATTCACTATGCCTTATATTCTCCTCATGTTTTATCAGTTAGTGCCTTATGTAGTATTGGAAACATCCTTATGTGTTTCTCATTTCTTTCTTATTGTTTTCTCAAGAATACCATACATATTCCTCATAGTTATTAGATATATATAGTAGTAGATATAGATATATATCCTTACACTTTACCAATTGATTATCTTCTTTATTCTTTCTCAAGTCTTTGTCTAAGTTGCAATCTGAGCTAAGCTTAGGATTGTAATTAAAACAAGTATTAGAGATCTAGATTAATATAGAAACACTTAGTTATGTAAAATAAGACTATATTAATAATTATAATATAGAAACACTACAGATATGTATAAGTAAGAATTTAGTCCATCGATATCAGAATATTATCATTTCAGTAATATAAAATAAGACTGAAATACTATTACAGTCCAAACTTTAAGCTATATCTATCTCCAATACAGATATTCTGGTATCAAAACCCTACAGTTATTTAGCCTTATTTATATCAAACTCCATGGGTATTTGGACTTGTTTTTATTTTTTTCTATGGTAGAGTTATCACTCCTATATAACTTTGCAAATACTTAGACTTTTATAGCAGAATTTTCTTCTATCCAACCTAAACTTCTTTTAGTTTCTTACCACTGAAACATCTACTCAAAGCTCTGCTTAATTACTTCTTTATTTTACTTTACTTTATATATTCAAGGCTGATAATTATTTTGTAATAATTAGTCTGATAATTGATATCAAACTTTAGTATCAATAGTAACATACTTACTCCTCTCCTTATAGACCTTTCTCTGAAATTACAACCCTGTGGCTAATAAAAGGCATAATACATAAGTTAAGGCTAAGGTTGTTCCAGAAAGTCCAAAATCCCATAGGTTTTGATAAGTTTCCATACTTGTCAAAACTCTTTGAACTTTTGCCCCTCAAGTATGGACTGTGTTCAACAAGTGCATGAAAAGACTACATGAAAATAAAAGAATGTTATGTAATACTCAAGGTATATATAAGAATATATTACTAATAGAATAAAAATATACAGTAATATTACTACTATCATATCTCAATAAAGGTTTTCTATATTAAGTGAGGTCAATATCAATGTCTGGCTTCACAAGTGACTAGATGTCTTAATCAAACTGATCTAAGATAAAGCAGAGATAGAGTTTCAGAGTTTGATTAGATAAATAGTATGGCTGAGCTGCTTACAGAGTTTGAGCTTGAATAACAATACTATAGAAGACAAAGTGTATTTGGAGTTGTAGAAAAGTGTAGTCTATTGCAGAAAACATATACACTTGGAGTCTGGACTTTGATATTTGATATAAATGACAGATGAGAAGATAGATGTAGATAAGACCAGGGATGTGAGTCTGTTATAACTCAAAAACTTTAGAGTGAGTTAAAGAAAAAGAATCTTATATTGGGTGACATAAGAAAACTCAATAGAGAACTCTGTACAGGATCATCTACCTTGTATACCTAATACTACTGGTCTGTGTTCCACTACTTTAGCCTACCCTAAATGACCATGTATCTCCCTTAAGGTCAACATATGTTAAACACAATTGTATAACGTCATTCTTTCTAGAACCTTCTATTCTTTTCCATGTGATTGTGTGACTAATGTGTGACACTGAGTCTCATCATGTGACCATTTGTGACAGTGACATGTTATATCATGCTAAACCCTAACCCTAGATCCTAGAATAGAAAATAAATAAAAATAAAAATAAGTCCACTATTTGCAACTCTGACAGGGTCCCCCCACAGAAAGTACCAAATATCTGGATAATTTGAGTCACTATAGAGGGCTTGCCAAGAACTAATACTGACCAAGGAAAAAGTAGGATCTCAGCTGTGTAATATTGAGATAAAATGCTACCATTTTATGTCTATGTTACAAATTGGGACATGTCTTACACTATCACTCCATCTTTAGCACTACCCTGAAACAATAAACCATAGGGCAAAAACATTCAATAATCAGATGTATAGCAGCTACATCTGATCATTTATTCGTTGAAACAGGATAATGTCCAATCAGATGAGACGGCCTATGCTCAAATGTCGTGGAGAATTAAATTCTGATTTGCAAATATCAAAAAGTCCAATTTCCATCCAATAATCTCACCACATCGCAAATAACAAACCCACGGTCTAATTAGAGCTACTGTCACTTATGTCAGGTTCCGAATGAGAAGTTTAGAAAGGTCATCTGACCTGCGCCATTACTTACGTGCTTGCTCCCAGTGTTGACCAAGAGAGGAACACAGCTAGGGGAACACAGCCTAGCTATTTTATGACTCAATTTGTCTAAATCATTGCCAGTGCTGTGAACGATACTTCTCGGCCTTTGGTATTGTTGGTAATGACCTTGGCGTTGACAATTACGTGCTGCAATGTACGATTCTTTGGTATTGGAAATGACATTTATGAGTGGAATTTCTGTGGGATTCAAAGCGTGCTATGAGAAGCTCGTCCCATCAAGACGACCTCGGTCGGTCAGTCATCGGTCGGTCAGTCATCGGTCGGTCAGAATTGTTTTTGTCATCCACAGCGTTCATGAGCCACTTTTGTTGGTCCCTTTCAATTGTCATAAGAAAAGAACTCCTTACGAAAGAACTCCTTACGACTTGGCTGGACTGAAAACATTGTACTTATTGCGTAAAACTTATAACTTGTCCGTCGCATCGGAGACTCTGTGGTTATATTCACTTTCACTTTCTCATGTCTGCTTTTTCTACAAAGCAGTTGAGAGCTCTATATTCAATCCGAGTAGG
>Ga0157363_1006317_pt1 | contig 11131 bp, 5 predicted proteins | sample AttsexASBM1_FD_111477 | JGI IMG/M metagenome (GOLD analysis project Ga0157363, IMG submission 111477) | Fungus gardens microbial communities from leaf cutter ant in Ribeirão Preto, State of São Paulo, Brazil - Atta sexdens ASBM1 | ecosystem: Host-associated > Fungi > Mycelium > Unclassified ...
CAGTCAACACTGAAGGAACGAAAATTTCCGTTTCAGGAAAACCCCATCCGTTCTCGCATGATCGCTGTGTATCTAAATAGTTATGCTTAATTTAGGCATGAGGACGCAAGCAACAGCAGGATTTGTGTCTTGATCATGATACACCATGACTTCAGAATGTGCGGAAAAAATTATATGTACGTATCAATATCGTATATACATTTTTCTTTACATTTGCATGATGCGCGAAAAAACAGTCGTCTAAAAATGAAAATAGAAATAAAACGGGTTGAGAATATGTTTCTTATTAAAATATCATGTGCGTGTCTGTTATATTTTTTGTCATCTGTTTCATCATTATTATTATTAATATTAGCATCATACAGCACTTCTCTGTAAGTGAAAAAGAAACAAAAATCATATGTTGAGAAGTTGTTAATAAGATTAATCGCATTACGTAATATTTATAAGAGGCAGCGAGTCATATTCCATATCTCCATTACATTAATCGCATTTAAAAGTATATATGTAAAAAAAATGGAAATGTCTTTTTTTTAGAGTTTCTCTTTTCTACCCGTCACCTAACAGGCCACACTTCGCGCAATGGAATATATTTTACTTAACTATTCACACGTAGAGTTTTCTCTTTTTTTTTTTATTTTAACGCTGTTAGGTATGTTCCCCCGAACTCTTAAATCTCTCATTAATCAATTATAATTAATAATTATATAATATTTTATATAATTATGTAATTATAATTATAATAATTATTTACTTATCTATCATTTAATTGATCATTAATCGATAAATCGATTCGCAAACATGTAACAAAAGCATATCGCACATTAATCTTAGAGCGGACACGTATGTGATCTCAGCCTTTTTCAAGCATTAATTTCAAGCTTAACAAACGACATAAAATATGTATTGACGCGTGAAAAATGTATTTAAAAAAAATTTCATAGATATAATTTTGTGAAAAATTGCACTTTTTCAAAGCGACCGCTCCAAGACCAAACTTGTGCATAATTCTAATCTACATTTGATTACTGTCGTACATATTTCTTCACAAAGCAACGAGATATTCCGTTTCGCAACAACATAAATATATCAAAATATGTTTAAAAGTAATATCAAGCAGATTTGTAAAGATTGTAGATCAATACCCACGGTTTTACGTAGTTACTCAATCGGCGTAGAATAAAAAAAATAAAAAAATAACATTTAATCTGATTTTTACAAATACATAACTAATTGAAAATACGGTGCAATTTGCGAAACGGATAACAAAAATGAATTCGGTTTACAATCTGTATCATCTAATCTAAAATCGCATACAAGATTCTTCCTTTTTTTAACAAATGCGAATTAGACGTTAATTACATATGAATATAATAAGTCAAGCAAAAAATATTAAATAAATTAATGTCTCCGCGTATATAACTTGCTCAAATATATAGCTCAAAAATTTTTATTGAAAAAACTCTCAATAATTTACGCAGTATATAAAGTACGCAAAGATATGCGTACAAAATGAGCAAACTATATTAAATTATATAAAAGTAATTACATAGACATCTAGTTATATATATCAAACATAAGCGTAATTATTATACATTATAACGCTGATTTTTTTTCACTAAAATCTTTTTAGTATTGTCCTTATCGAGAAAGTCAGTGAAGATATTGTTATATCTCACCTAAATATTTTCAATTATACAGCATTACCCTGCACTCTTGATAATACCAGATTATGGTATTTATAACAATAATTTATTTCACTGTTATGTGTTATCATAAACTAGATAGACGCTTTAAGCACTTTCTAATGCGGGCATGAAATAAATAAATTTCCCCAACTGTAATCCCTTATCCTAAGAGAGTATAAAATACTCATTGGTATCTGTAATTTTAATGGCATTCAGTACTTGGCGGATTTCAACGAAATATAAATGATAAAATCGTAGCTCCTAGATTCATCATTTGCCTTCTACGAAATTTTGATCCAGCATTTAATTTAGCATTCACATATTACACGCGCTCTTCTCCTTTGACAATCCTTCAACAATAATAATCTATTCTCATATGTTCCCTGCAATATCGATTATTCTTAAATTTGGCGGGGATGTTTTATATTTATATTTATCTTTTCTCGGGTATAATACGCTGATTTTACAAGCTATAAGTATCCGTTAATAAGTTATTACAATCGGAACGGTGCGCGCTGTTCGATCGGTGTGGGTTTTCCCTTTCGTGTGATCGGGGTCGTTCCCGACATCGACGTGTCGGAAGCTCCAGAGGGTTTCCTCGATAATTTTGAAGACGGCGGTAGCGGTGTGCTGGATCCACTGGACGGTGTACGTACCCTGAAACAAACAATCGTATATGTGCACATATGTAATTAAACATTACCTTTCAATACCAATAAAGCAGCTTGAATGAAAACTGATATTGGCACATTTTCAGACAAAATGTGCTTTTTAGGCACATTTTCAGTGAACGAATGAAGGAGAGAAAGGAAAATTTTTGAATCAATATTGATGTTTACCTAGCTTGTTTAATGGCTGTTGGTATATTAGTTGCTGAATTGGTACACAGGGAACTGCTCCTAGCGTTGTGAAATAAAACGTTAGTTGAGGAGTTTAAATATAAAACTGTTTTAATCAAAATATTTAATAGAAATAGAAGTTGGTCAATTAGTGATTTATGAATACTTTGGTTGCACTATCGACATGATAAATAAAACGAAAAGCTGCAGGCATTATTAGCTAAAGAAAAGAAACGGAGCTGTTTTTGTTAAATAAAGCCATGCTACGTAATATACAATGTCAAGATGAAATTTTAGTGAAAAATAAACACAACAAACATGTTAAATAATAATGCTACTAGTTGCAAGAAGTTCTATAATGCTAGAAAAGTAAAACATTCGAAGAATGTGAGAAGAAACGGGAAACGGATTATATTGTAAAGCGCCAGTTCAGCCATACCCAGTGGAATCAGTAGAAATCGTAGAATGGTTGCTTTGTGTTGAATGAGTCGACATATTGCTGGTGGTCGACTGAGGAGATTTTATATCCACCCCCACATATACGGGTATCCTAGAGCGGCTAAGGCATTACCATCGAAATGTTATTTTTAATTGCACGGACGATATCTTATGTAAGTGTACGACATTGAAAATTCTTTTCGCATGAGAATTGAATAAACAAAGTCAGAAACGAAGAGAGGAAAATCAGGAAAAATACAATCAAGGATCGAAATAAAATAACAATGAAAAAATAAGCATAAATGTATCACCGTCACCACGACTAAAGTCTCTTATAAAAAGCGTTTCACACCACAGAACACTTTACAGCTTTTTACTTTGCGTTTTGTTTCTTGTTTTTTATTTCTAATAGTGCTTCACGAAGATAGAATGCATAACGCAAAGCGAAAAATTGCTGCAAAATTGCTACCCCGAGCCAGTTTTACATGAAATTGCCGATTCGTTAATTTGCTTTACCTGATAGGTGTTCCGACACCAGTCAGGGTTGGAATGCTCGAAGCTCTATGGATTGAGCCAAACCTAAAAAATGTTGTTAACCAGATCTGTTAATGATTATTAAAATACTATATTCGATCGATTAGTTGTGTAAATGTTTTGCGGTTAACACAGGATGTAATAAAAGATTTATTCAATTAATAATGCATCGTCCAATACATCTTTGTTTCTTTATATGCAAACATTTTGACAGTATTTCACGTACGCGTCGTATGTAGTGTATATACGCGGTGGAATTGTAATGTAAAGACGGAAAAAATTGAGTAAAACAAAATAGAAAAGGATAAAACTAAATAGAAACTAATAAAAAACAAAGTTGATTCTTTCGGATAAACATACATATCGAATATTCCTCGAATCAGTCAGTTTGTCGTTAAATCAGATACTACTGGTTAACGTTAATCTATATGCACACAGTTGTGATTACATATATCCTGTCTAAGGCACGCTAATGCGAGTTAGTCCATGATCTATTTCAGATATATAAGACATATGTTGAGGATTACAAACCTAGAAGGTACTCCGCTGGCGGGGCTGATTAATCCCGTTGGAGTGCGGGGTCTAGAGCTCGATCCATTCATAGGAGTTGTAAGTTTTCTACCAGATACACTGTTATGTCTACTGGACGTCGGAGTATTACCGGAGCCTATGATAGTCCTTCGCGGAATGCGACTTGGGGTGCATGAATCGTCTGCCAAATCAGATATCAGACAATTTTTCAGACTTGTCCAAAGAAAGTAGAAAACGAAATTTATAATAATTCTCATATCTTTTAAGTTTTGGACTTCTAATTAATTTTTTTATTTAAATTTAATTTATTTACTAGTTTTTACAGTTATTGTCTAAAAATTTAAACATTATAAACTTTACAAGTTACTTTATCATAACAATCTTAATTGTTTTAAACACTTGATTGATATTTGAATTGTAATGAATCGGAGATTCAATATAAATTTAAATTCCAAGTTACATGCATTATTAATAAACACTGAAGAGAGCTCAAAACGGAATCGAAACGACTCTGAAAGATATTTTTATATATAATTATGGGTGAATAAATATAATAATTCACCGTTAGCTGCTTTGACTCATACAGGCTCTCTTACTTATCTTTTACTTTATAAATCAGAATATGCGTACCATCCAACGACTGCGTTGATCCATATCGACTAGGCGGTTTGCTTCCTTGTCTCGACGCAGGTCGGCTACTCGGTCTACTGGCTGGTCGGGAGGCAGGTCTTGATGCTGGCCTGCTAGATGGACGACTACCACCTATAAAGCATTATACGATATATAACAAACAATTAATTAACGATAATTACGATAAATTGTCCTCATTCATATTTCATAAGTAATAGTATTTTTAATACAAATTCGGAATCTTACCAGGCGTCATGGTAGATCTGTAAGGCGTGCTGGTTTTTCTAGATATCTTGAAGGAACTTTCGTTGTCGCTAAGGCTGTCAGGCGTGCCAGCGCTCAAAGATGAACGCGAAGCTCGCGATTGACCCATAGGTACGCTGCGAGCACTGCGTTCTCTCACCTAGATAGTAAATACAAAATTATCTGATAAAGTTGACATGTAAATTTATACAAAAGCAGAAGAAGAAGAAGCTGTCACTATGTCTAATTCGTATCCAATACGACTATCGAATGAGTACGGTTTCGTATTACGCGTTCTCTGCCGCCTAATTATTAGTATTTATTAATATTAGTGCTGTGTGCAAGTTACTTCGCGCGCAATAAAATACCTTTCAAGTTTTTTTTGAAACTACTGAAAAAAATCTGCTGCTTGTAATATAGTAGCTTTATCTTTTGCGATTTTTTAATAAAAATGATTTTATTTTTAATAAAAATAAAATCAAGCAATATCAGATAAAATAAAAACATATGTCTGTATTTATATGAACTAGATATTACGATACTCAATAAATATTATTAAATATTACTAAATTTTTAATATATTTATAGTAATAGAGTACATGTGCTTATTCTAATATTCTAATGTGAAAAAGATATTCTACGAGAAAATATAAAAGAATAGAATTCTAGTCTTCAACTGTTAACTTTAATTATTTATTCAAAGTACATAGATAAACGCAGCAGTTAAAATGTGAAAGCCTTTGTTTCTAGAAATTTAAATTGATTAAATTAGACCAATAATTCTATCGTGTTATTATCGCTAGAAGTTTAACAAGCAACACAAACTTGTGCACAGCCATAACTAGTGAAAATATACCGGTTTGCGGTCCATTACGCTCGTCGAAGCTGTTGAAATATCAAGATTAAATAATACAGAATGTAAAATAAAAGTTACCATATTCGGGTAATAGGTAAAGCGAAGTGTCATGCAAAACTTACCACAAGAAGTTGGGAGAGATATAGTAGCTTATGGTGATTCGAGGTATCTCCGATCAATGCCACTACGCACGCAGCAATACAGGATACACATTCGTTATGCATGTTCAATTAAATTGACTACATATCCCCGATACATTTTTCGTTTGCCGTACGAACAAACGCATGTCTATTATCGCGAACTTATTTGCAAAAAGTCGATTTCAAATCGCTCACAAAAAATTTTATGACTGTTATTGATGATGTTCTTTCGAATACGAGATTGAAAGATGCAAAAAATGAGAAATTAATTCTTGATAAAATCACCGATAGTTTGTTGTTGCTCGAATATTTACGTTACATTGAAAAATGAGATAATAATCAGCGAAAGAGACTTTGATCATGCTCGAAATTGAATGGACAATAGTTTTTCTAGGGTCAAGGGTCAGGAAGTTAAGAGGCGTCCAAATAATTCTGATAAAATCAGACATATTCAACGATGAACCAAAAAAAGAATCAAGTCAATGCAGAGCAATGTGCTTGAATGAATGTGACGAGGTGTAACATGCTATGAATCTATCTCAAACAATATCAGATCGTAAAATGGATTTACAATTTTTAAAGAAAAATGGGCAGGCTTGAGGCAAACACAATGATAAGATATGATAATGAACTGGAAATTTCTTTTTGAATCTTTGTTCCTATTCATTCTCCTTCACATTACTTGCTTTCTTTAAACATTTTCTTTTGACATGCATTTATCAACTTCGTTATAGTCGGAAGCATTTATGATACAAAGATTATGAATAATTACTTATGCTCGTTGATTATTCATAATTATTGTTTACGTCTGGCTTATATACATTATCGGAGAATCTCTATAATATCCCATGCAGCAAACTTTAAGGAACCGAAGGACTTTCTAGGCATGTCCTTAGAATAGTATAGAATGTCCTCGTCTTTAGGATGGATCCCTTAAGGTTTGTATATAGGATATAAATATAAAAAAATAAAAGAGAAAAAAGCAAACGTATTGACAGTCCAGAAATACACAATGCATCGTCGATTGACTCAAATCGCGACCGCACTCAAACTCCAAAACTCAAGTGTGTACAGCATCACACGAACGCCAAGAAATAGAAAATTGAGAAAGATTTCGTTATTTACCCAATGATAAGAGGGGGCGTGCATGTGAAGGGGATACGAGCACGGGAGGTCCTCCTTTTGCCTCAAATTCTCAAATATCGGCATCAGCTGGCTCATAAACTCCTCCGCTACACCACAAACGAAAATCTTTAGCTTTCTCATGCAATTGTAGTGGCCCCTTTTTCGGAAGGCTCACACGCCAAGTGAAAAATATTCCTGAAACGAACAGCTATCTCCACACTAAATTGATATATGATTCCATGTCTTTTCTTCTGAACTGACTCGGATCACAATGTAAAAAATTTTTCAATTTAATATCTAATGTAACATTTGTCTTCATAGGATTTCGTAAGGATCAGTAATTGTGTGGAATTGGGAGAATTTTCCTCTTGCTGTTACGTGATGAAGGTTGGAAAGGATTTTCGGAAAAAGATAGGCAAGAAATTTACGAAATCACATCTCCTGAGGTCGAACGAAGAGCTTGAGACGTCGGGTCTGGCTTTTAGTTGGTGTACTCAAACTGTTTTTTTTTTATTTTTTACAAAACCGATCAGTGATGAGAGTAGACAAGCGTCATAGATTTCTAAATGCCTCTACATATTCAAACAATGCAACTGACTGGAAAACTGCCATGCTCATGCGAACGTCAAACTGCTAGATTGACAGCTAGTCGAAAAGTAGTCGTATACTTACGGATATTGATGAGACCATAAATCAATCACTGATAGAGTTGTCCAGGTAAGAGCTGTACGTGCAATTTAATATTTTCTATTGCGGTACCATAATAGCACCCAATATCTAATATAAAAATTCATGAGTATTCTACGAGTTTAATTTACAAATTAACGGCAGAGAAATAAAAGGCGAAAATGAATACTGTACGTGTTACGTCGCGTTTAAGAGATTCCACGATTGCACAATAGACCCTGCTTACCTTGGTGATTGGTCCAGCATTCGTGGAGGATATTTGCGTACGCTGCAGCGTCGAGGTCGGGCTCGGCTTGGAACGGAAGGCTGTCATAGTCTGGCTAACACCATCCGCCAGTATAAATTGCTCCCGCAGCTCGATATTCGTTCTTCCCTTGGCTACAGTGTGTTGCGTGCACGCAGTTAGGAAAAAGGCGTTTCGGGGATGCGGGGTATGAAAGGAAGTGCCAGAGAGATGTTATTTTGTACAAGAAGACAGTTCGGAAACAGCGGGAATGGATGACGTCAAGATGAAATAACGAACGCGAAAACGGTATAATGACGTAATTCAAGAAAAAAAAGGAAAAAAAAATGAAAATGTGTAAATATCGGAACGACAACATCCGGAACGAGAGTCGTGAATTATATGGAGCGGAAGGTGTAACAATATGTATATATATATATATACATATATATACATATATATATATATATATATTTTTTTACAAATTTACAATATCAAGGCATGCGCGTTATTGATGAATAGCGGCAATAATGGACAGGAGAAATAGTTTTGAAAAAAAGAGAAAAAAAGGCGACAAAAATGTTTCACGGTATGCGTGCGTGTTTTCGAGTACATGTATGCGAGTGTGGCGTATCCAGGTATGCATTTGTGTATCATGGAAAAAAAAGAAAAGACAGCATATTTAGAATATACGATAAAAAAAAAATTTGACATTATAAAATTCAATATTTCACAGAAGTACAAGCTTATTAAAACAATCATTCAAATCAAGTTTTATGTTTATCATAATCATTATATAATAAGGTTTACGATAAATAAGGTTTACGATATAGGAGTCACTAAATATTCTGCCACTGACTGGGACTTTATTATACAATACTAATTTCAATGCTTAAGATATTGGCATAAATTGTACGATTTGCGACGGAATTTATTTCTTACATTTTCTCTATTACAATAAAAATATGCTTTAAGTCGCTCATTATCGTACATTTCACAATATGCCTAAGCAATTAATGAATATATCATAGAGCATCTCAGAATGTCTTCATTGATAAATAAAAAATTTAATTTTTATTTACTAAAAATAAAAAATATTAAAAAAATTATTCAAAGCATTATTATTTATCAACACAACTTTATACTTCCTCTTTTTTTATCTTCTTTTCTTGTTTACCTTTTTTATTTTTAGTTGAAAAATATGACATTCCTAGAATTCTCTGTATATATGAGGATTATCCAGAAAGTAAAGTTATAAGGCGCATAGCTCTCGCAGGGAAATATGTTTTTCGAAGTGTATCACTGTTATGTGGAGAGCCAGCTGAAGCAAACGAGTGGTGCCAGACGTCAGTAGCTTCCCAACTCTCGTTATGATGAAGCTTTAAGATGAGCGCCCTTATTTCGTCTCCCAACAAGTGTGAAGTGCGCGCTGTAATATGCTACACGAATGCAAAGGGCATGAGCGCTGCCGCGATTCATCGCGAAATCGTTTCAGTTTATGGAGAAGATTATGTCAAGACAACATGTGACAAAATGGATACGAAATTTCAATTTTGAAAGGACAGAAATTCACAATGAAGAGAGAAGTGGACGGCCGTCCATGATGCTTGATGAGCTGGTGCAAAAAATTGAAGAGCATTTTCTTTCTGATCGCCGTTCGATCATTGATAACTTGCACGAACTTTGTTCGTGAAATCGTGAGTGATCGACTGGGATATTGCAAGTTGTGTGCGAGATGGGTACCGAAGATGCTTACTGAAGAAAAAAACAAAATCAACAGTCAGAGTCGCGCGAGAACAGTCGTGTGAGACTGAAGGTGAGACTTTCTCGTTTCTGCAGTGACAGGAGATAAAACTTGGGTTTACCACCATACCCCAGAGAGCAAATGACAATCAATGTGGCGCCATATCCATTCTCCTTTAGCAAAAAAAATTCAGAACTTAGCAATCAACCCAAAAAATCATGACAGCAATTTTTTGGGATAGAAAAGGAGTTCTGCTCGTCGTTTTGCAGAAAGGTAAGACAATCAATGCTGCAAGATAGTATGAGACCCTCAGGAAACTTCGCAGAGCCATACAAAACGCCGTGAGATGCTGACGAAGGGAATTTGTCTCCTTCATGACAATGCTCACCGCTTGTACAACGCAAGAGTTGTTGATTTTATTTGATTGAGATGTTTTAAATCACTCCTCTCACATTTAGCGACTATCATCTCTTCACTAAATTAAAAGAACATCTGGGTAGAAAACAGTTTTGCGATGACGACGAGGTGAAAATCGAAGTGCAGAACTGGCTAAAAGAGGTGGCAGGAGATCTCTATGAAACAGAAATTAAAAAACTCGTCTCACGATTGATAAAATGTATTGAAGTAAATGGTGATTATGGTGGAAAAATAATGTAATACCTATATTATAATCCCTGTAAGTTTCATTAAAATATATGCATGTTTGTATTTTTAAAAAATCTTGTAACCTTACTTTCCGGATAACTTAAAAAATTTTTTTTGAAATTACACGCGTAACCATGCCAAAAGAAACCAATGTACTTTTTAATTTTAATATAATATATTAAATAAGAAGTTAAACTAAAAGAAGGGAGAGGAGAGAATAAGAAGTCTCAATATATTCATACCATGGTATATACAAAACTCATCTCCCAGAGTAGGATAATTGTAAAAACAAACCAAAATTCACTAAACATGCATTGGTTATCTTCTAGCAAGGATATTAAAATGCTACACAAAGGGGCGCTACAAAAAATATATTGAAATCAATTGATGAAATAATCACATTGAATATTACTGCAAGAGTAGAGCATTTATATAGAAAATAATTATCAATTAAGAGATAGATTGACTAACGTGAACCATTCACCAAAACTAAAAAAAGAAAACTGAATAATACAAAACAGGGAAAAGAAAGCGAAACGACTGCAGTATATTACGTAATCCTGCATCACTATAAATACAGGCACTCTTTTTTTTTAAACACTGGCACTCGAAATTGCATCAAGAAAACAGTTAATATTACGCAGTAATTATAGCGTTAATTTCATCTGCGCAATCTATTTACCTTATCCAGACAGTAATTGCCAATCGTTCCATATAATACAACCGTATACGCACGTATGTAGACATACTCAACAAAAAGGCAACACTTCGAAAAATTAGTTCGAACAAGCTAATAAATCATGCACCA
>Ga0157363_1006318_pt1 | contig 11130 bp, 2 predicted proteins | sample AttsexASBM1_FD_111477 | JGI IMG/M metagenome (GOLD analysis project Ga0157363, IMG submission 111477) | Fungus gardens microbial communities from leaf cutter ant in Ribeirão Preto, State of São Paulo, Brazil - Atta sexdens ASBM1 | ecosystem: Host-associated > Fungi > Mycelium > Unclassified ...
TCATACTTCTACATGTCGCAGGTTTGAGCATGAAGGTAAGTCTAGCACAAAATTTAGCAGATCTATCAGAATTTTGATGGTTTTCTATTAAAATGCTGTCAATTTTAAGTCACTTTGAAAATGTCATCTGAGAAAGGTTGAAAGGAATGATCTTTGTCAACGACGATTACGCAGAGGGTAACTAAAATTGATATCGATGATAAAATTGATATTTCCGCCTGTATGAATATAATAATCAAAGTGAGAAAGGATGTTAAGATTTGTTTTTAATGAGATATTTCTGTTACACTGCATTCTATCTCGGAGATACACGTGCTGATAGTTCAATATATTTCAGGAATTTAATATTGAATGTATGTATCCGCGCGTAAAGTCAAGTGCAAAAAAAAAACTCGGAATCTTTCGATCAAATCGATAAAAAGCTTTGAGTGAATTCTTTCCAAATCGCGATAAATATAAAAAGATTTATCGTAATTTCATTCATTTCGTCTAGAAAAGCTTTTTTTATCAAAATAAATAATATGTATTGTGACTTTTCTATATAATGATAGTATAATTTTACTTTGAAAGAAAATTGAACGATCAATTTAGTATCAATGTCTTTAATAAGGTTAAGAAAACTTATTCAATTAGATTGTATTTAAATATGAATTCTACAGTAAACATCATTTTCATAAAATGCATTTCTAAATATGATATTCGATATCCTGTCTTGATCATTTATTATATAGAGGATGGATATCAGATAATAACGTGTCTAAAAATATATTCTGCGTAAATATCGATATTGTATAATGATAACTTTTGCATTGCATGGTTCAAATTAAATATTCACTTTTGAATACATAAAACATAGTAAATGTACGAATAAAAAAATATTTCCCAAGTAAATTGTTTTTACGTATATTACACATTATTTATTCGCCATTTATTCATAAATTGAGCTTTAAATTGTAACAGATTATAACCTTTTAGCTCGTTTAATAGGAAGATAGAATAGAATTTCTTATAATATAAATATCTATTACAAAGAATTATCTGATGTCAACTACTTTGCTTTTTCTAACTATTGAATCGATACGAATATCAAAATAATATTTTCGATGAAGTCTATTTAAATACACAAAAGTATTATGAATTTTGTAAAAAAATTTGTAGAAATAAAAAAATTTTACTAAAATATTTAAAAATTTAGCTAGATACAGATCTGAAAATAATTTTGTTGGGTCGATCGCAATTAGTTAATTAAACACGAGTTTCAACAGTGATTGGACTTGTGTTATGAAATTACAGTATATCGATATTTTGTTGATATTAATGGATAAGAAATTAAAGAGTTTAAGCGGCTTTCGGACAGATTTGAATCATAAAAATAATTATATAGATTACTTAAACATGATGAGTAAAAAACATGATGCTGCAAAAAATTTGAGCAATTAACTTGAACGTTATACACAGTGATTTTGATATATATATTATCAGAATTATTTTCAGATCTATATATATAAATTTTTTAATAATTCAGCAAATTTGTTATTTCGATATACATTTTATGTATTCGGACGTTCTGTTGCGAAATGTCTTTATAAAGTGAACGTCATTTATAGAAAATTCAAAAATTATCAATTACCGTTCTAATAAACAATTTTTTAGCTAATTTGGATATGAATATTTTAAATAATTAAATTGGTAATAAATTTAAATTATTATTGATCGAAAATGCTGTATGAAAAAAATAGTTTTGCTAGAGTATCGAAAAATTTAATCAGATACAGATCTAAAAAGAATTTTGTTAAAATCCATTAAAATCATTAGTAGGATGTTAAAGCTAGTTCCTCGTGTCAAAACTTTTTACAGTATTGCTCATTATTTTAACGTCCAACATAATTATTTTGATGGCCAGATAAAATTATATTCAGACCTGTATCCAACTAAATTTTTAAATACTTCAATAAAGTCGTTCTTTCCGTATATCCATATTGACATTTTCATCAAGAAGAGATTAATTCCAAATTGACAAAAGGATCTTTACTAACAAAGACTAACAAAGTAATTTAAAAAAATCACAAGAAGTATGTCAACGATTCTATTACAATGCGGTCGCGGGATGTAATTCTAATATAAGATAATAAACGTTTTAAAGCGTAGTTTACATTTTGCAATTCAAAAAGAGAAATACGACGTTATTTTCAAATATTCGCATCAAATACAGATCTCGTCGAATGCACTTTAAAAATATGTCTAGCGAGTGGACGAAGGCACACATGCATTGCGGTCGGTTATTTGGATTTCGACGCGATGGAAGGTGGTAGAGAGTAGAAAAACGAAGGGGTTACGGGTCGAATGGAAAAATTCGTTCGATATTATTTCAAAGTTCTTTGAAACACGGAGTAGGTATGCCAGACTCGCTCGGTTCTCACGCACGTGTGGCGTAGGGTAACAGTCAAACACTTGGCACCAGCCGGTGCCGGGTATGTGACATGAATATTTGTTTCTAATAAGATATGCTGCTTCGCCAGCGCCATTTGACGCACCTCTCGCCGTGCTTACGTTACAACTATCGCTCGCGAGACGACGCGATCAGTTCTGCAATCGATTTTTCTATCAGACTGATAAAACGGACGTAATTGAATATCGAAGTTATGTTTGGATGACTTTAATTTGCCATTTAGACAGCACAAAGCCGTGATGTCGCAAATAAATTCGCTGCGTTGCGCAAATTTACAATCCGAATTACATCCCTTGTCCACTGGCCAATGTTGACGTTTTTGCAGTCAGATAACGTGGGGAACGATTTTCACAAAAAATCAAACTTAAATTCAATATAAAACTCTCAAAAAAGACTAACTCTTAAAAGTTTAAACGATATAAAAATATGTGATGTTAACTTTTAAAATCGATAAAAATATAAACTTCCATAATATATAAAGATAAAGTATCCTAAAAAAATATGACGTAACAGATATACAAAGAAAAACAAATAAATAAACAAAAGAACATGTAACAGAAAATCAAAATAAAAGTAATAAAAAATTTGACTTGTGTCCAATTTAATTTTAATTTTAGTTCAATTAACTTCATATTTTTTCTTATATTTATAAGAATTAGAAAAAGATGAAGAGTAAGTTGAAACTGACAAAGTTAATCTATACTGATAGAAACGAATTAAAGGGAGACTTGTGAAAAGATGAAGATGCCTTACAAAAAATGCCAAAGGTGCTAAAAAATGTCATTTCAATATATTACTTTAGTTACAACTGTTATCATTATTTAGAAACTAGTTTTGTATTAAGCAATCATATTATAGTCAGCTTAATATCATTGTATGCATCGATTCTCATTTAATACGTTTCTTATTACAACAATTTCAATTTCTCATTACGTTCAATAAACATTTGGAGTACGCAGTATTGTAAGATGAAGCAATTCTGAGAGTAAACTATATCAATTTTAACGCGTTTACGTTACATCAATTAGGAAATGGGATCCAGTTTTCATATCGGATTTCGATTACGTAGTCATAGTAGTAAAGTTCATCTTGCAAAATTAATTGCGCCAATTCAAACTACTTTCGCTCATTCTTTCCATCGTGTGAACTTAATTTCGATACGGTCGTTATTTTTTTAACAATGTATTTTCTAATATGCAACTTTTAAGACTCTGTGGATTTTTCTTTAATTTTTAGTATAATTTAACATTATATTAAATTTTATAAGGGAATTTAAAATATATGAACAATTACATATATGAGGAATAATCGAAAACTTACTCTTAAAGTAGCATATCGAATAATAATTATTTCGTGTGCATCAATTCTTCGAGGATTGTAAGATGATTATCCTGTAAACCAGGAAATTCGCGAAATTCTACGCACATAGTTTCCCTTATAGCATACACTCTATGGAATTTCCCTTCGAGGCATCGACCGGAAATGCTAACAATTGGCCTGCTAGCAACAACGGGAACTAATAATCCCGATCGAATCGACTGACACCCGGAATGTTTAATTAAGATTTGTGAATAAACCGATACATACTGCAAGAATTTCTATTTGCAATGGATAAAGCATCAAATCGCATTCACTCATTTAAGTTTCGTTTCAATATATCATATACAGCTTAAAAGATTCTAATACTTTAAAAAGTGTATATACACACACACACACACACATATATATATATATATATATAGTAAAAATAAATTACAATTATGTATAAATATATAAAAAATAAATAACAAAGTAAAAATAATTTTAGTTTAAATTTCGAGGAACTAACTTCTTTAGAATTTTATCCAAATTTAGAGTTTATTTATTTATTTTTGTTAAAACTATTGTCAATGTTATCTCTGACAGCAACGACTATAAGATGTATCGACAAGCCCCGACATGCTATGTAACCCGGCTTGTAAATTCGCGCAGCATTTATCTGCGACATTGTGGCTTTGCGACATCGTCGAACCTCCTTCACCTCGGATTAGCCAGACACTCTGCTCAGGTGGCGAAAGGAGAGATCACGATCCTTTTATGGGGACGCTTCGCGTCGCATTAACGACGAGATGGATCACGTCTCTCTACGCTCGTAAAGTAATGCGCGCCGGACTTTGTTTAGATCCTTCTCCGTAAAAGTGCACGTAAGCCGTTCCGTATCTCTGCCTCTCTATTTTTCACCTTACCTCTCTCTTTCTCCTCATTCCAGCTCCGGGTAACCCTTCTCAAGCGGTTTTCCACGTCTCTCATTCTCCTTTTTTTCATTTTATTTATACGTCTCCCTTTATGGGGGAACACTCCTCACGCGTCCGACTATCGTCGTTCGGCACGGTCGTCACGGTCGACGGCAGCAAATTGCATCCAGACCCTTTTCCTTTTTTCAGTATTACGCATGCGATGGCTTCGACGGCCCTCAAGCGACACGTCCGCGAATCCTCGTCTCATTTTCCCGATTTGATTAACTCGCGCAAATTGACGCGAATCCACAAATATAACGAAAAAACGTTGACTGGCAATTTTTACGACGACATATGAAAGGTTAAATTTTATAGAATATTTCGTAAAGTTAAACATGAAGTAAATGTTTTCCGATAATTAATAATTGCATGTCACGTTAAATTAATTTTTATCAGTGTTTTTATAAATTTTAATTTAGCTTCCTAAAATAATAAAAATTTCACGAAGTATAGTTTATTGAAAAATTCAATTAATTATTTTATAACTTTGTAGTATAACATCGTAGTAATAACCAAAGAAATGTTCTATTTAAAAAAAATAATAAATGATTGAAAGAAAAGTGATTATAATTAATACATATGTATAATATATTAAAAGTGTAAAGAGATTTTCTCTGGCTAAATATACATTTATTTTATAATTATCGCAGAATAAAAATGAAAGAGATATTCCATGACAGAAATGTCTATAATTCGTCGTTCACAATTATTGAGGAAATTACTGAGGCATAAAATAAGTGTACGTCTTGCTTCCAATATTATTTCATATAAAAATACATATTATTTATGATATATATATTATTTAAAAAATGAATAATAATATTAAAATAGATAAAAATTTTTGGCAGAAGATTTGAATTCAAACGCTTCGAAATCAATACTAACTTATTCTATCTTACGATAGATATATGGCCGATTTTTATATATTCTATTTGTATTCCGTAGCTTGAATGATTTGAATTATTGTTTGTAAGCAATTACTCTCATATTTTTCATATATAACCATTATATTTTTCTTATCGATGAATCAATATATATCGCAATTTTCTTTCTCCTGTCGCAATTTTTTCAATCCGACGAGAAAATGTAGAAGAATGATAATTATTAAACAGCCAACTTGAATGAAAAAGTATCATCCCTTTTCTCTCTTATTAGATGGCATTAAACAACCTGTCACGCTTCTATAAAAACAAAAATGTCAATGTCCCATTTATTTGTTACATTTATTTGTGCTTTTAGATCTTTCATTGTTCTGCCTGCTTTATATCGCTCTTTGTTATCGGATCAATGCGTGCGACGAATCCCTTCCTCTTCTCTCGATCTCGTTTCGCCCACCTGGGATACGACAAGAGCACAAGTCAATCTGGCTTGTAATTACCGAGAGAGTATCTCTCAATTCGAGCCAATGTTCCCTCTCGGTTTACTCTCATTCCAATGCGTAAATAAATAACAAAACTTTATTTTCTGTTTAAGTCGAGGAGATTCTAACTTATTAAAATTTTTATTCAAATTCAAAGTTATGAAATCATATCAAAATTGGAAAATAAGAATGAATAATTAATATTTTGTATTTTTATAAGCTTAATTTTTTTTTTAATTCATAAATCGTAAGTTTTTTTAAATTAAAAAAATAAGATGTGCATCGCTATATATTAATATGCATGACATCCATTCTTCTTCATTTTCAAGAAATAAGATGATGTTAGCGCGGAAAACCTTTCTTTGTTAAATCTTTTGTTAAAAGTATATTTATTAAATTAAAAAATAAAATTTAAATTTGCAAAAATTTAGCGATGACTCGTTCCGATTTCGTTACCGATTTTTATTATCGATTTCCATGAAAGACAAATAAAATTATTACTGTATATATAAATTATTGTATAAAAGTATTACTGATATATAAATACTATGTATACCATACGGAGAGAATTTTCTTTTAAAATTTATCTTGAAAATATAGTAGTACAATGCAATATTTTAAAAGATATATATATATATATCTTGCACTTCAGTTAAATTAATCAAACTTATTTTATATTTTATTATATATTTATGTTTTATGTTTTATTTATATTTTATGTTTTATTAATGAGAGAAATTTACATTAAAATTCTTCGAAATACAAGTTGTCCCACTATCACATTTTCAGAATAAACTCTAAGGAAAAATTCTTTCTATATATATAAGTTTGTATAAAAAATAGCTAGAAATGCTTTGTTTATTTCAAATGCTAGACCGCATTTCGACACTCAATTCATCTACAATTCTCTATTGCAGATTCTCTTCTTACTCTTGAAATTTGATTAACTCCGACGAGCACTTTGAGATGCTAACGATTATTGCCAAGAGAATATTTCATCCGTTAACGAAGGCAATCTTTCATATTTTCATTCCGTTGTTGTCAACTAAAGTTATTTTTTTAATTTCGTAGCTCCTTGTGAATATACAATATACACTATAAATTTTTTTATTTTCATCTCTCTCTCTCTCTCTCTCTCTCTCTGTTCTTTTATTTTTAATCAAATTAATATTACATAAGACTGCGGTTATAGATATAATATCACAAATATAGATATAATATCAAATTTATTCCTAAGATCTATCTACTAAATTGTCTCACATTTCAAAATTGATTTCTTTTTTAAATTTATAGTAGAAACGTGACTAAATATAAACTTAAGAATTTTAGAAGAAGAAGAAGAACACGTGACAAAATAAATCCATTTCTATGCGTTGACGCGGATAATAATCGACTGTCGATTAGCTGTCACGATTGACACGATAAATTGCATCTCGACCTTCTTTTCTTTTCGATTGGTATGCTGACCGCTTGTGATATGTCCACTTCTCTATTGGATGTGACTTCTCATATCTGCACATAGCATTTTAATTAATAAAATCGATTGTAATGAATAATCCAGCTGTCGATAACGACGTCTAACATTTAAAAAAGAATCCAAGAAAAGCATTCAAAAATTATAAATGCATAAATGATTTATACATAGAAGTGTTTGTATATACAGAGAGACCCGAAATTCGAGATTAATAAAAATGTTGCTCGTATAAATGAAAGTTCACAAAAAATCAAGTGATAAAAATGCATGCCATTTTTTTCTGTATAAAATAATTTTTTAAATATAAGAATTTAAATTAGGGATGCACCGGATCGTCGATATTGGATACTTTTCGGATATCCGGTGCATCCCTAATTTTAAGTATAATCAATCCTAAATGTTTAATAAAAATGATCTATTTGTATATAATGGCATCTATCAGATGTTAAAGATACTTATAAAAACCTATTTTATTTAAAAAGAAATAATATAATTACTTTATTACTTAATTTTTTATGCTATAATTTCTTTCGAATTTCAAGATATCTTATATATTAATTTAATATACTAGTGGAGTAAAAGTTTTATAATTTTTAAATATTTGAAGATACCATTTTAAGATCTCATTCCTCACTGACAAAGTGACATAAATTCGACCGTGTGTGAGTTCAACGTTTTTCTTGCTAGTAAAAGTGAACCAGTGCTAGGTGATAAGACGATTTCGTTTGTGTGCAGAGGAAAGTAATCCTGAGTTATGCGATACCTTGCCATTCTCGAAATATTTCTTGAGAACGACCTATTTCGATACAGTTAGAAAAATGATACACCGATTATGAAAACCATTTTGTAACCAGTGAATAAAACTTAATTTTTTAATCTTATTTTTTAATACGAAAGTTACTATTTTTTATAACAAAGAGAGAGAGAGAGAGAGAGAGAGAGAGAGAGAGAATATAATCTTAAAATAATAAATTTAAAAAATTTTTAATTTATAAATTATTATATATTTTTAACATAACATTATTAAATCTCAAAATTGTTTCAAAATAACATTTTAATATCCGTTTATAACTTTGACCTAAATTAAAAATTCATTTTATTGTGTATTAAGACAATTGAGATTTTTCTGTTGCATAGGCAGCTATAGAATTTATGGAATGCAAGCCTCACAATTTAAGTTAGTTGCATTTGTGATGTAAAAAATGTTAGAAGGTTATCATAAGTAGATTTAGGAGAAAAGTATAATAACATATATTCTTTAAATGATACAATTAAAATTTATAAATAAGGAAATCATTTTATCAACAAAGTTATTTCTATCCCTGCCTCTCTTCATATAAAAAATATCAATAATTACATACGATATTGTGTACTCTCAATATATACAAAGTACTTGATAAAGATGCATAAAAATATATTTTTAAAAAGATCTTTGAATTCATAAGAGTTAATACTTCAAGATCTTGTCAATTTCAAAAGAATTTTATTCATTTTAAGAGTAAAATAAAGTTCCTGATGGCTGCGTATCAAGAGAATCACCGGTAATAACGACGTCGAAGAAGAGAAACAGCGTTCAGGGAGAAAATAAAAAAGGAGTAGAAAAGGAAGAAGATATGCAGCGTCGTCATTATTATGAATGAGATTTACACTGGCTGACAGACGGTCGAATATTTCAGTAGGTAAACCAATATATCCTCGCCTGTGCGCACGCCCCCCCGCACATGCAAATAGAGTAGGTTGGCCAGTACGTGGCAAATATTTGTTTAGACTTTTCGTTGACGTGCCAGCTCAGGATTGCAGTGATGGTAAAGACGGACTTCCTAACGCCCACCCGAAATTCGCGCCAGTTTTAATATCAATCCTGTATTTACATGACATTTATTATAATACAGAGATACATGCAAACGGCACCGCAACAAGGATATATCTTTCAACTGAAAACGAATCAGTTTTTAACCATGCTATCCAGAAATGAAGTAGTATTAAAGTAAAATGTAATAACAGAAATATAATGGAGCTCAAAATGGAATTAATATGAATTAATCTCAATACAGTGCTTTACTGCAATCAAAACTTTATATTTACACATTTAAATCGTACATCTAAAAGAATAGAAAGAAAATAGAGATAGAAATTTTCATCTTTAATTAAAGATTATTTAAACTAAAACAATCTGTTAAACTATAAACTTAGTTAATAATCCGTCAATTTCCATTAATTTATAAAATGTATGTATCACAATTGTTTTTAACATCGATTACTAAAGATACGATATATTATTAAATACTATTAAATATGCTATTAAAATTTTTACAGGGCAACAGTAGATATTTAACTGTGCTACAAACACAGTTTTAAAATATCTAAAATATCTAAAAATTTAATTAGAAGCAGATCTAAAAATAATTTTAAATAATTTTAAATTAATTTTATGTAAAACGCCATAATTAGAAAGTGAATTTTTGGCAATACTGCTTGAGCGATTTACATTATTATTTTGATGGTTAAAATTATAATATATTTAAAGTAAGTATGTCATCAATAAAACTCATAAACTAATTAATTCAATTATATTTTTATGTTATAAATATTATACGAAAAACAAATTATACAGTGTATATATTTTCAAAACCTTTTATATTACCTTTGAAAAAAAAAATATATTTATCTCTCTCTTGTAAGACTAGAATAAGAATTTATTATTACTTTATTATTTATGATTATTAAATTATATTGCTATAAATAGGTCAATTAATCATTGGATTACCTGAAAATTGAACATTAAATAATTACACTTCAAAATATTGGGTCAAATAATGGAAGTTTTCTGAAAATATAACGTTTATTAAAGTCATTCTTGAAAGAATTCTTATTTATGTATACAAATCTTAAAATTTATAAAATAAAATAAACATTTAGGTATCAATTGCGTTTATTATATAAAATTGTCTATGTAAATAATAAAACATAAACTTTATTTAAAATATAATATGAATTATAATATAAACTTTTATAAAAAAATATAAAATAGTTATAAATATAATAGTTATAAATATAATAAAACAAATAGTTACACACAAAACTCTTTATTATTGAATTGGCAAGCATTTCTTATGGCCGTAATTGCCATATCCATTTGTACAACATGCTATGGATTAACATTTAACCCATTCATTGATCTATTCATGGCCTCACTATGTGATCTATTCATGGAAAGCATCAATTATCATGTAATCTATAATATTGCCCAAATGTAAACAGTTACGGAAAATAAAGTATTTCATTTTAAAGCGTATATATTCAATTTTAATACATTATTGAATACAATATATTTCCATTAAAATATATTTCCATTAATTTCAGTAATCTTTATAAAAATCGGGAAAAATAAGATCAAAATGCACAAAAAAACATATCTTGAGAAAACATATCTTGAGCAGCGTTTTCGCTGTGCCTATCTGAGTGTAATTAACATGACAGCTGTTTCCTTACTAGTTTATAATTTCTCTATCACAAATGGCGCGATATCATACATAAATATTTAAAAATAACATAAATATTTAAAAATACA
>Ga0157363_1006320_pt1 | contig 11129 bp, 10 predicted proteins | sample AttsexASBM1_FD_111477 | JGI IMG/M metagenome (GOLD analysis project Ga0157363, IMG submission 111477) | Fungus gardens microbial communities from leaf cutter ant in Ribeirão Preto, State of São Paulo, Brazil - Atta sexdens ASBM1 | ecosystem: Host-associated > Fungi > Mycelium > Unclassified ...
AGAGAGAGAGAGAGAGAGAGAGAGAGAGACACTGCGACAAAGCTGTCGGCCAATTACCTCCAATATTGTGACGTGGATTAGCGTCACGGCGCGCCGGGATTTGCATCGTATTTGCATAATTTTGGTTGCATCTTGCGCCTCGTAATCTCTCGACCAACGGTGACGTCACCAAAATCACCTGACCGCGCGTAAAATACGCATAGTCACATCCGCTTGCTCGTAAGTACATGCGCTTTCATTTCGTTGTACATCATGGATACCTATCTGATTCACTCTCAATAAGAGGTTCGAATAGCATAACTCTATTATAATTTGCATAAATTTTATTGAATATGAAGTATTAAAAATAATATAGAATAGAATTATGCTACCAGTATTATTGTGATATCGTAAAAATAGGAAGAAAAAAGAAATCTCTGATTTGTGCGATATACGCTTGAAGGATCTCTAACAAAGATTTACTTTCTATTCTTATTTCTATAATGTCATTATACCACTCTTCTTCTATGAAGATACATAAAATCATCGCGAGAATGGCATCGAATTGGGTTGAGCCGTGTCTGTCCAGACTACTAAACGAACATCACCGATGGAGAGCGAAGAGTCCGAAAGCGCACGGCCCGTGTAGGACCCGGTGCGGCCCACGCGCTTCTTCTCGCCGGTTTTCTTGGTGCCCCGATGAGTGCCGTCGCTGTCGGCTCGGCTCGCACAACTGGTTTTTTAAACGCAGCCAACGACGATGCCTATACACCACTCCTATCCGTCTCGTTCCCTCTTCGGCGCGTCCGCCTCGCCCGTTCCTGCTCTCTCCGTGTCTCCTCTCGTTTCTTTTTTACTGTTCTTTATAATCGCCAGTCGCCAGTACTCCGAGGACCAGGCCCCGAAAGCCTGACTCTTCTCTATCTTTCTCTCTTTCTTTCTTTCCCTCTCACTTCTGTCCTTCTCTCTCGCCTCTAGCCGCGAGCATTCCCGGGCGCTATTTCGGCTTCGCCAACGTGTACGTTAGCGCCAAAATCCTGCTAAACCCGATCCCGATGTGGCTTCAGACTGGTTTCCGACTGACTCTCCGAAACCGTGCGGGAGGAGGATGCATGATCGCTGCGCGCGACGTCGCACGGCACGAGCCTCGCGTTTTTATATTTCGTCATGATCTTTGGAGTTCAAATGATAAAGAGTAAACGAGAATAAACGCGGATCTCGAATGACATCGACGTACAAGATGCGTGAGTGTTGAAACGCGATCGTGTTATGCAACATCGCGCGGCGCAATTCCACTCGGCATCGACGATTTTACGAGAGCGACGTGCCACACCACGGACTCAACGATCTGAGAAGGAACGAGGCATCTAAGATCGCGAGAATTCCAAACGCGCTTCTCTTTCAGTCGATGTTTTTAGCTTGGAATTAAATGAAGAACGAGTAAGAGCGTGATACGAAAAAAATCGAGTAAGCATACGTCAATGAATATGTTTTTCTTTCAGTTTTTTCTTTAATTTAAAATCTATAAATCTACTAATCAAGAAAAAATGGTATAAATTTTCCAGAATAAATTAATGACATTATTTTCATTTGAAGGCACTACGTCGAAAAGTGGTTACGACTTCTTTTTAACGTGTGCAAAAACAGTATCCTCGGGGTGTCGGCCTTGATCGGGCCTGCAAAACGCAGTCGCTGATCCGCTCGTCGGAGACTACTGGCATTCTCTCACCCGCGCCCACGGGTCGTCTAGGTAACGTCGAAATTCCTGGTATTCAGACTGAGGTGGACCGAGCGAGTCCGACGTGGCAGCGCCCGCTAAAATAGACGAGCGGACTTGAGTCCGGTACCATCCGGCAGAAGCAAACAAATAACGAATACTTGGAAGTTGGAACGAATCGTGGAGTAATGGCGGCCATCGGCTGTTCTGTGTGCTGAGCATCGCGCGTTTGGAGAACTCAGCCTCTCATCGAACTTCCTCTGCCTCTTTGTTTCTCGTTCTATCAACCTGCACCTCTTCGCTTTTCCGTCTTTTTCTACATCTATCTATATCTGGACTTCACTTCGCTCCCACACTCTACAAATATATCTCTCTATTCGTTCTTCACCTGGACGGCTGCGAGATGTGTACAATATATGAAAGCGTTTTAAAACTGCGAATATAAGTTAGCACTCTTATTGGTCGAGATGGAACAATACCATGACTAACATTACCTAAAGAGTATGCATTCTTTTATATATATATATATATATATACAGCCTTGACCAAAAATATTAGGCATCTTATTCAAAAATTGATTTATTGACATTTGCTGTAAATACTATCCTTATTTAAGAACTTTTTAAATTTAATGTCAATAATCAATAGAAAATACAGATAAAAGAATTTCAAATTAATGAAAAAGATATGAGTGTCTAAATACTTTGGCCACGACTGTATATATTTAAAAAAGTTTTGAGAAAAATTTTAATGATGCGAGTAGAAATACTCTCATTTTTGTACACAAATTAAAAATCTAATAAGTTTTAATATGTAATTCTAAAAAATTTTTTTTTTGATTTGATTAACATGACTAGTACACATTTTCGTACACAAAATATAAAAATACATTATTTATATGTATGCCTTTTACGTACAAAAAATGAGAGTATTTCTAGTCGCGTCACCAAAATTTTTTTAAATGTTTTAAAAATAACAACATATATATAACAAAAATCATTAGATCTTTATTTTACAATAAATTCTTTACACATGCAAATTTTGGTTAACTAATTAAATTATTAAATATCTTAAAATCATTATGCAGAAGAAAATTATTTCATCATGACGTTATGTTGTTTCGCTACATGGCGAATCCTTGGCATTATCGTAAATACCGAGATAATCGAAGCTAATCGACGATTTGATCGCACGATCTGTTTATTGCAGAAGCATTTCGATTCCGATCACTTTCCTTTATTCTACCTACATGCGCACTTCTTGAAAATGGGGTTACACGCGTAGTCCGTCGCATGCTAAGCTGCGGATCGAGGCCATAAATCGAAGTGATAAAAGCCGTTTCCCAAGACGAAATTTTTTACCTTCGAGATAATATCCTGTTTTGCTTTCGCGGTTGTGTGAGGTGTTGTGTTTTATCCGCAATCGCGCTGGGATAACGTTAATACTTGCACAAACAGGTGACATTCCTGATTCTAGTTTTTTTTTTACGGCATTACCTCGTATATCTGATATCGCGCCTTTACGTCCGGTTGTAACGCAGCAATCGATTGCTTCAACGAATTCCTCCGATTCCAGAGAATATCTAAAAATAATTTAACCCAATAACATTTACGTGTTACGGTCGTTGCGGATTCAGGGTAAAGTCGTACAATCGTAATTTAAATGTGGCGTAGGATTTGTGCAATTTAAATTCAATTTGATCAAGCTTAAACAGAGAGCTTAAACATGTACGTTAAAAAATGGAATTATTACAATTCAAATGTTTACGTATATGTTGAAAAAAATTGTATGCGCTTATATGCAGTCATTTTAATGCGACAAGATTATAAAAACGAAATCCATCGATTATAAAAAACGAAAGACTTGACAGCTTCTTACACGTGTCATATTTTATGCGTGGAAATGTCAAGAACTAAATTCGCACCGTAAACAAAAGAAATATATATATATATATATATATATATATATATATATATATATTACGTGACGTCTTGATCGTCGAGTGATAGACTCGATTCGTCGTCGGTCGTGTCGTCGAAAGGTCAAATACGCTGTATTACCGCTTCAGCAATGCGAAACGATACATAACAATAAAAATGCCGTGGAGGTCGGCCGAGCGGCGAGCGAGGGAAGCAAAAAAGGAGAAACTTTAACGTTCCACCCACGTGCACGCGAAAAAGAGAGACAGAGAAAGCAAACCGGCAAATGAAATTAATCGTACGACACGCGCCCCCTTTGCCAGCGGTGTATCAGAACCGGCGCAACACGCGTGGATCGGTGCCTGGATAACGCACCGCGTGCTTGCTGTAGAGAGACAGTGGCTGTGGCTGGTGGTTAACCTTCGCAGATCCCAACTCGTTGGCTTCATGCGAGAAACGAAGATGGAGAAAACGGCGGGAAAGAGCGTGAGGTGAGTGCGAGAGGAACGGTACGGTAGAAAGCCGAGGGGAATTAGTGGTCTATTCAATTATTGTAATTTACTTCTCAAACACAAACAGCGCCTCGGCGTCTCTAGATTCCGCCTTCCACGTTCGCACCGGGGTAGAGAACGCACACGCATCTGTGGCGCCGTGTATCGGGTTAGAGAATTCGTAAATGCTAGCGGGAACGCGGCTGCTAGAATCGTTGGTCTGGTCAGCCATCCCGACTACATACCCCTCATATCTCTCTGGCTCGTGTTTGCACGCGACGAAACGAATGGAACACCCGATGAATAGCCCTCGTTTAACGCCACCGGAAACCAAGGCTAAATGAGTTTAGGCCGATAAAAGACAATATCATTTGCCGCGTGTACGACACACGACGTCTGTTGCCTTTTCATCGCAGACGCGGCGTCCGAGGGATCTTCAGAATATTTCTTCTAACTCGCGGAGAAATCTCGTAAGAGCTCGCATTCAGGTTCTGTCTAAGCGCAGTTGATTAAAAACACACGCACGTCAAGTCCACGATCTGTTGAAACGTGCGCATTTTAGATAGAACACCGTTTTAAAAGCTGGTATCTTGAAACTTGCACATTTATGCACATTTCTGCCTGAAGATTCCCAATACCTACTCTCATATATCACTTTCAGAGAGATACGTTAAAAACGTTTAATAATTTCACAGTATACAAATACTACGACAATATTCTACTTCGTCATCGCACAAGCGTACCAGAAATTCCATCAACGAAGCAAGCAGCGTCTAAAAAAAACCGTTGGCGCCTTCGAGGCGAGTAACGAGAAAGGTAGGGTCGCTGTTAACGTCGTTGGTTCGCGGCATTCATCCGATCGAAGAATGATCGATATGCATACGTTTACCTCGTGTGGCAAAGGGACAGCGGCTGAGTACGGGACGGTATTTTTTCGACGCACGACCCTCGTTTGAATAACAGTAGCGGGAAATTTCCCTAAACGGTTCCTGCCGCAGCACTCCGGTTGTATGCTGCCGCTGGTAGGCTCGAGTTGCGACGAGTTGCATAATAAAAGAAACGCATTAACTTGAGCCGCGGCTATTGGTTGACTGACGGCCTTTTTCTCTCTTTTTCTTTTTTTCTCTTCCTCTTTCTCTTTCCATGTCCTGATATCCTTGCTGCTGTTTCCTGATCGCCGTCGTCAGTGGCAAGACCCTTGGCAGAAAATGCAGGGTGCAGCCGGGAGGCACACGGGTCTCCACTACCTGCTCTACCTGCTACATCAGCGTCGGGGCAACGCCCCCTACGGGGTTTAGACGCAATTTGAGCGAGGGGTGTGGGCATCTGGCCCACATGCTATCGGGGATAAAAATGATCGGATGTCTCCGTCTCCGAGGATTCGAGTGTCATCTATTCAAGACAAGCGTTGTCTGATCTACGGATATTCTGTTTAAACAAGTACTGCGAGCTGCACCTTTAAAAAGGAGGAAGTAGTGTCGCAATCTTTTTCCTACGTGAAAAATTGCCATGAACAAGAAACGCTGCACGATCGTCATTCTTTTGTGAATGCGAGTAAACTCGGTGCAACTGTTACATTGCGTGTTATAATAAAAATATATATTTTCAGTTTTTATCTCAAGAGATTTATTTTATTTTCAACTCTTAAGCGCCATACTACGAGAATAATACACTGGATTATAGCATACTCAATTCAATTCAATTGTTTATAACTTTCATAAAAATATGTGAACATAAACGTAAATAAAAAAAAGAATTAATTATGTTTTTATTAATAAAAAAAATTATAACTAATAGTAATAGCACTGAAAAAATACTGTAAAAAATTCGAGTATAGTATATATCGAAAAGACATTTTTTTTCGAGTACTGTACTTTCTCTTACATTCTTACAAAACGTAGTAATTGATTTTGATGTAATTTTTTAAACATATTTTACAACTCAAAATTAAACAATCCGAAATTTTGTAGCAGTGTGAAATAATGATGTATAGTGCCACGCGAACGTCTCGTCGTGACTAGTAAAACGAAGAGTGCTCTAACCGTGAACACACACATGCATTCACGCCCTTTTGCGAACAATTTATTATATAGTCTCGGATAACTGCCAATGCTAATAACGCATCGTCGTTGGAGGATGGTAGAATGCGATAACAGAGAGACTGCGACGAGATCTCCAATGGTTTCCGGGTTTTTGCGTACCACACATCGACCGAAGCGTTTAGAAGTACGCTACACACGGATTGTATTCTCTCTCGCTTACAGCAGGACGACGATCCTCCCACGCGTGGGATCGCTCGCTCCTCGTGGGAGCGACGGAAAGAGATTCCAGCTCTTTCCGGCTGCCTGGCGAGAAAGAGGAGATCGCTGACCGTCGACGTCATAGTCGTCATTGTCGCCGTCGTCTACGTAGCTGTTTTACGACGACAAGTCTAATCCAGCTGGGAATCGAGCGATCCCGGAGGCTGTAAAGCGAAACGCCATCGTCTTCCACTACATCCGTGGATACTTACGTTTCATCACGACGTTCGATATCATGGCGCATTCCACGCGTAGCATTTCTACGTTATTACCGCGACCATATAGCGGTCCTTAGGCAGAGCATGCTGTCGACAGTTAATAAGTTATCCGTCCAGCCGATAAGATATCTGTAAGTGTTATGTTCGAACCATCGTCCGAACGGTAGGTTGCCACCAGCCCGAGTCTCCATAGTGGGATATCTTTAAACTTGCGAGCTAGTAATCGGGTTCCCAGATGTTGTAAATAGAAATTAATCGTTTTGAATACAAACGATCTTATTTTAATGCGTCTGACAACATTACTTGTGAGCAAGGATTATAAACGGGATCATTAATTTTGTAATATAAAATAATGGACTATTCCGGAGGAATGGGTATAGGTTCAGTTTCATTTTGAACGCCTTCTTTCAACGATGTGTCACGCCAGTCGTGTAATATTAAAAAATCGTCGTGTAATACTAAGAAATTATAAAGGCGAAAAAGAAAACTGACTTGCTGGACGAGCATTTATTCGGACGTTTATTTATAGCGATGTCTTCTTTGATGTCCTCTCGCGACAGTTTCCTTGAGGTGGCGTGGAACGAGAAAGAACTTTGTAAGAGAGAAAGAGCGGTCATTGTGTCAAGGGCAAAAAGGTATATCGAAAGAGAAAGAGTGGGTCATCGGTTTCCTACATTTCTCGAGAAAGCTTCTATAACAGTACCTGTTTCCCTTTGCCGGTCCTGACCTCCTCACTCCCACCACCAAATATTTCCAAATCTGTCAAGAAGTCTGTCGAGAATTGAGGAATAGTTCGCAAGGTATATACTTCTGACGGGAACGCGTGCGCCAGGATCACCTACAATTCCTTCGTCCTGCGGCCGTCCATTCAGGCCGTGCGTGCGCGCGTGCGAGCGCAAGCGGCGGTAACAGGTTCACGTGGATTAGCATAATCGTCATAAAGCATGCAGCCTCGATGAATTATTTATTTGTCGGAATGGCCAAGTGTATGAGAAGGATGGAGAATAAAAAGATGAAAAAGGGAAAAGGAAGGAAGAATTCGCGTTGGAGGAGAAGAAGAAACACGTATCGGAGAGTATTACAAAGGTTGTTAGTGCCTTCTTGGATGAGTCCAGTTCGCAAAAGGAGGAAGAGAAAAAGAAAGACGGTCAGAGAGCTGGAGAGTAGGAGAGGGAGAAAGACGAGAAAGGTAGAGAAGGAAGATGGACAAGTTCCTCTCTCTTCCTCGTTTCGTCGAACGCGAGCCAGCCTTAACATTTGCATATTACACCGAGCTTTAGGTAGCCAATCCTTGCGTTGCGTTGCATTAATTCCCAATTCCGCGACAAGGGGGATGACCTTAACCCACCGTAGGACCAGATATATGATTATCGCGTTGGATGAAAACATTGGCACGTGGTAATTCCTATTTCTAGGAGCGCACTGAAAAACGATTGATCTTTTTGAATTGTTCATGAAGATATAAACGTGCTTACATATGAAAATTATATTTAGAGTTATTCGAGAAAATGTGAGAATGAAGCGTTAATCATGATTTTAATTTTACTTAATGCAAATATTTCATTCTTATTATATTATTACGTTAATCTAAAAATTATTTTAATGTAATATTGATTGCAAATACATTACTGATGCAAATATATCCGTTTTTATTTGAATAATTTAACCATCACAGTAACGATGACGTTGTATTTAAATACGCGACTCGCGTTTGTCAGCTGATCCGTTAAAAAGATTTTGTTAGAAGCCAATAACGAATTTGCGCAACGGTTTTCTGTGGGAGAACGGAACGATAAATCGAACCCTTTAAACAGATCGGCAAAAGATCGCAAACATCATGTAGATCCCAAGATGCGTGTCGCATCGGGAGCCCCTTCTCCCCCCCCCCTCTCTCTCCTCTTCTGATAGGCAAAGCAGCAGTCACGGATACCGTGAGAATCTTCGGCAGCGGACTTCGCTGGTGGCGCATGGTGATGCTTTCATTATAAATCTCCGATGATCGGAAGGAGGAAGAAGAGAGGAAACAGGGGGGAAACACAGAGAAGGTAGTCGGATGTTTGAATAGGAAGAGCCCAGGTAATATGCCCATTTGAATATACCCTGGTCTGTGCGCGACGCTGGCCCGGTCGTTGCATAATTTAAAATTCAGGGGTGACTACTGGGAGAAAGGGGTGAACGCGAGAGGCGCTACACTAAGGGAGTAAGGGCAGTGGAGCTAGTGCCTTGCATTCGCGCGTTTCAACCCTTCTTCCTTCGATCTGGAACAATAAGCACCGTGGAGAAAGGGTGACCCCTGGTAAGGATCGGAGATGCAAGCGGGCTATATCCTTCCTCAGGTACCTCAGGCCGCGATTTTGCATAGATCTCCATATGTTATGTATCCTCCTCTTCTTTTCCCTGTTTTTTTTATGCTGTCTCTCTGCCGCGTTTAAAGGTCCAGGTATACGTCCGCGAACGCGCGGTGTCATCCCTATGGGAAAGTGTATGCAAACCATTGTGACCCCCGCCGTCCGTTTTCGCCCATGAAAGAAGGGAGGGGAAGGGGGAGAGTAGGAAGATCACACCCCTGAGATAGATGTTCCTAACGTGGCATCGCCGAACCGTGAGGAAACGTCGAAACCCTTTACTCAACCCTCTCTTTTTCTCTCACTCGCTCACTTGTCACAGTGCACCTTCGCTTCCCCTCCCTCTTCCCCCCCCCCTCCCATCGCTCAGCTTCCTCGTGGCTTTCCACATCGTCCTTTCTACCTCCTCGCTTCCTTCCTTCCTTCTAGGAGACAATTGTGCATATGTAAAAAGCATTCGTCCGTCTACGCCGTGGTATGTTCTCATGCCGACCTTAGCACCGCGCGAGTTCAGGACCAATAGTGACGGAGCAAGATGAAGAACGAAGGATGAAAGGAGACGACGACAAGAGGAGAGCATACAGTTCTTTTGTTAGGCAAAAGAAGTAACCGCCGAGCATTCGCCGAGAGAGCTTTTTCCTCAACCGTTTTTTCCTCACTTCCACGTCATTCGGTCGTCATCGCTTGTGCGTCTCCTCGAGTTTTAACGGATACAGATTTGTGATTTTATTCAACATGAAATTCGATTTGATTTCTCTGCGATGCGCGTATTTCGAGCGGTAGATGTACACGGGTGCTACAAGTTATGTGAGTGTTCCAAAATTAAAAAAAAATCATCAATGTTATCATAAGTTATTACATATTATGTAAAAAAATTGTAAAATTTATAATTATTTTTATATTTTATCAAAAGCTATTTATTTATATTTTATTAAAAATTCATCTAAAATAATCCTTTAAAATAAATGTGCGAATCAGTTTCATTTCATTTGTGAAAATTTGTTGGCATCCAAGTTGTTTGAATTAACGACTCTGAATGAATAACGACGTGTTTGAAGAAAAATCTCTTTTCTTCAAAATCATTACTTCGTGGACTGAAATTGCATTTATAATAAAGTAAATGAGCACATTTTTCGTTTTTTTTTTTTTAATAGATCGTTATGTCGATAGCTAATCGACGTTTTAAGATTGATTATCTTGACTTGAATCTGGTTGGAAATATCATCCCACTGTATAGCGGCGAAAAAGTGAAACGTGACAGGAAGTATGCGAGTCAACAACGAGTCGGATACACACGCGTCTGGGCACTTGCATCCAGCAGGTGTAGTCTGCGCCACGGCCGACGTCCTTTGCACCTGATGAAATTAAAATAAACGCAGTCATCTCATTTTCATCCTCATTAGTATACGACGAACAAGTGGGCTAACGGCTTCCTACGAACGGCAGAAAGACTCGGGCCCAGACCTTCTCTCTTTCTGTCCCACTGTCTCTCTCTCTCTCTCTCTCTCTCTCTCTCTCTCTCTCTCGCTCGCTTGCTCGCTCGCTCGCTTCATTCACAGGGTAAGGGAATCCCGCATAACATTAACACCTTTAAGGCCGACCAGGAGAAATGTTCTCTTCTTTTTCTCTTCGTGTGACTACCGGTAGTGTATCGCTTGATTTCCTTCAAGTCCATGACATACTTTTCCCATTCGTGGACTACCCAAGTTAAAGCACCAAGCGATGTAAGCACGAGATTTTGTTTAGATGATTGCAAAAAACATTGCACCCTAAATATCTCTCTCTCTCTCTCTTTCTCTCTCTCTCTCTCTCTCTTTCTCTCTCTCTCTTTCTACGTGTCTCTTCCCCTTTCTCTCGTGGCCTTCGCTCATGCTCTCGTCCATGCTGAGCCTCTCACGGTCGCGTGCCAGCTAACCACCTATGAAACAGCTCGTGCCGAGCAAAGCTATGCTAATATATGCCGCGTATGCACCATTCGTGTGTGCATATGCACGTGCGGTGCATTCCCGCGCGAATACTCAAGGAAGAAGTTGGTTTTTTCCACTTTTCCGCGTATACTTCACTCTCATCTTCGGCATGTACCGCGTTTGACAGTTTTCGAATCAGCCATTCGTTTGTCTGACGGCGGAAGAAAAGATGGTTGATATCTCGAAATATCCC
>Ga0157363_1006322_pt1 | contig 11127 bp, 7 predicted proteins | sample AttsexASBM1_FD_111477 | JGI IMG/M metagenome (GOLD analysis project Ga0157363, IMG submission 111477) | Fungus gardens microbial communities from leaf cutter ant in Ribeirão Preto, State of São Paulo, Brazil - Atta sexdens ASBM1 | ecosystem: Host-associated > Fungi > Mycelium > Unclassified ...
TTATAAATAAATAAAAATGGATAATATTCTATCATCTTTTAGATAAATGCAAAAAATTTTTAATTGCGAAATAATTTGCACTAAATGTGTATATAAATAGCATTCATATCTGTATTTAACGAATTTATAAAGCCATGAATTTATACCTTACGTGAATAATAAAGAGTTAAGGATAAATATGCATAACACTTCTTTTATTTAATTATACATTAGAAATATTTTATTGCGTTAAACGTCGTAATTATTCTTTATAATTTATAATCATGCTTATATTTCGTCCTTATTCAAAAAGATTTCATCAGAACATTGTCTTTAAAGCACACATCTTAACATTAAGACATCATTTGCAGGCATATCGAGCGTTTAAGAAAATGCCAATCCTGTCCCAATTGTCGCGCCGATTTCACGATATGTTGACGACAGACGCGAAACCGGATCCGCCGCGGACCGGAAGCTACATGCACAATCTTTCACCGACTTCGGACGAGGAATTGACGAAAATGCAATCGAAGTCGATGCCCGCTACGCCAGAAAAGGAGCAAGAAGACGTGATGTCGATGCAAGAGCAAAAATCGATGCCGAATGGCGCAAGGCCGACGATACCTACCGATTTTTGTACAAAGCCGGAAGACTTCGGCGATACGAGATCGACGGGCGAATCAAAGGAGTATAAACGACCAAGGACGAAAAAACCAAAATACAAATATTGTAAGTGTAAAAATGTTATCGAGCTGTTAACAAGCCTTTACATAATTTTAAATACGAAGCAATTTTAGAATTTTATTTTGTATTCAAGTATTTTTTACTGCGTTTATAACTTTTATCTAAAATATTTTTCCTTATTGCGAGTTATTTCGAAGTTTTTTTTATAGTGGAGAAGACGAATATTTTTGCGAAAATTTCTTTTTTTTTACAGAAATAGACAATATGGAAATAATAATTTAATAAAAAATATCTTTGTGCGCAGAAACTTTTTGAAAATTTGTTAGTGTGATTCTATAATTATGTGACTAGACTTTTTGGTTCTGTAAATGGAAATAAATCTCATTAAATAAATAAAAAGGCAAGATGCGATTAGAGATTATACAGTGTTAAGTAGGCATTTCGACAAGTTGACGTAAGACATTTGCATTATTTATAATTAATTTAACGGTGATTCGAGAAAAGAATTGTTAAGAAACGAATGCCGCATAGACGTCGCGATTTTATCAAAATACGCCGCTCCATATATTCCTCTTATAAATATTTGTATGATTGATGATGAGATGCCTTATCACGATTAAAAGCGTAAACTCGGGGAATACCAAATTGCCAATTTTTATTTGTAGAAGTATTAAAGAAAAGGATACAAGATAGCATTTTTTTGACTGTTGTATATTTTTATGGTATTCGATTCTTTAAAAAACTGCAGTATAAATTATTCTATTCGCAAACCAATATTTTTTTAAATATGCAGTTTAATGAGCAACGTATATTCATATCGTAAAATATTTTACGAGACTTTATCGTCTCAGCGGAATCGTAATAGCAACCGAAATTTTATGTCATGCAAATCTTCCACTGCTTCAAATCTCGGGATTATTCGTCGTGATGGAATAATATAATGTGTACGATAGTTGCAGTATTGAAACAGATTGAGTGATGATATCAAGGAGTTAAAACTCGTTATCTAAGCACCCTAGTTACGCGATATCAACGGAGAAGATGAATTTTTATAATCATGTAACGATTAATTAAAATATTGTATTAAAGACTGAATATTTCATCACGGAAATATTTAATGAATGCAACAGATTTCGCAAGAAAATTTCGTATGGCATCTCACTTTTTAAATAATTTTTTGAAATTAATTTTCAGCACAAGGCACGAATGTGGTAAATTACAACATAGTCAATTCCAATGGAGTGAAGATTGGCTCGCGCACGAGTTATATATGCAATGTGAATCAGTACCCGGCGAACAATAACGCAACGCAGTCCGAGACGGCTTCGAAACCGAAGCATCGGCCGATGCCCAAGAATGTGGAAGAATTGAGCACGTGCGAAGAGGAGCTCGGATTCGATGATATGTTCATTCTTAAGACACACGTTGGACACGGATGGCGAGATATCGCGAGAAGACTCTCGTATTCGGACGGACAGATCGATCAATTCGAGGAGAATTATAGACACAAGGGTATCGATGAGGTGAATATCGAACTCTAAGAATCAGATATTCTATCGCGAATGATTCGTCAATCTTAGTAGTTTTTTTATCAGACTAATCTTGTTTGAACAAGATTTTGAAATTCATTCGTTTACGACCGATTATTATTAATAAAATGATTATTATTAACCGATTATTATTAATAATAAGTATTACATGTGATTAAATGTTTTATGTGAAATTCACAAATTTCTTATAAATGTATACTAATAGCGAACAATTTATGTTAATTTTAATCCATGTGTGATTTCAGGTAATCTATCAGTTACTGCTTGATTGGAAGCAAGCTAATACACGAGATGCTCAACTCGGCACGTTAGTTAGCATACTATGGTCTTGCCAGGAGTATGACTGCGTCGAGCGATTAGTTTCAGCTCGCAAGAATCCGTCTTAGTTGGGCGCGGCAAATAAAAATCTCTATTTAACGCTTATATACGCTTACGTAAATGATTGTGATTATTTTTTTACTCGAAATATCATTTCACTGTTTTTATACATATTTTAGCGCATAAAGAGTTTATAGACGCATCATTTCAATTGTAAAGATCGTTTACATTCATTTAAATGTTAAATAGGCTGACAGAATATTGTTCTAGACTAATTCGTATTCAATCTTCGATATGACATTATATGAAATCGTATTGAGCCTGTGTTTTAAGTAGGAACATGATCTGGTTAATAATATATCACGGACGAACTTGTAACGTCGCTTTGCGCAATATACATGTGTAATATTCCAGTGTGTGTGTGTGTGTGTGTGTGTGTGTGTGTGTGTGTGTGTGTGTGTGTGTACATACATACATTTTTTTATACTTATCCCTAATTTTATAAAATCTAGTAGAAATAAACATGCAATTTTCCAAACAATATGTATTTCTTTTATCATTGTACAAAGTCTATATGTAAAAACATATGCCTTTGATGTTACACAGGAAAATCAGGCATTACATAAATTAAAGTATACGTATGTAGATACAACGTAAATAATAACTTTTTTCTTTCTTTCTATTCTTATATTTTTAAATTCTTAGATTTTATTAGATAAATTAATACATATTCTATACATTTTTGTAATTCTTTCCTTTTAAATATCTTACAAAACAGTTTTATAAAAAAAGAATAAAAAATTTTTGGATATCTTAAATATTCTAATATAATTACGCTCGTGATTTAACAATTTTTTTGTAAGTAATTTATCATTTATCACGCAATATCTCCAGATATTTTATTTTCTAATTCTTTGATACTAACATTATTTTGTACTCAATGAATAGAATCTAGTACGTTACAAGGATTTATTTAAATGTACAAAATAACTTAAAATATCAATGATAATAATAAAATAAATTCAATTAATACACATTGAGTCAGATATAAATTTATCGTTAATAAATTAAATTACCTTTGTAATTTGAATACTGGCAAAATGTAAAATTAATCCTTTAATATAAAATAATTGGTCAATTACATCGTATTGTCTTTAACATATTATAAATATGATGAAAAAAGAAATAAATATATGCAATAAAAGTAATAAATGCGGCCAGTAAAATGAAAATAGTACAATGTACGAAGTTGTAATAATTAATCAATTTAAATGCATGACAGGTTTGTTTCAATCGTATTTAAATTAATTATTATTTTTACTTTACGATTTAATCTGAAACAGCTTTAATTTTGGGTAATACGCGATTTGTCGATACAGTAATTATCGTATTATTTACATCGCTTTCGTTTTATTACCTTGCTGAAGATTTCATTTTTACATTTATCAAATTCTTCCACCATTTCATGTAGCTGTCGATCACCGTTTATCGTTATAATCGGCGATGGCAATGGCTTTAAAAGTTGATGATAGAGCCAGTCATCATGGACCTGATGGATTTGCTTCAGATAGTCTAACGAGATGGCGTTCTCTTCTTTTCGACCTCGTTGTTTCATTCTTTCATACACGATCTCAGGTGTTGTTCTCAAATATACTATTTAGCAAAGAACAGAAATAAATTAAATAAATATATATAATAGATGTTTCTTCAATTATAATTTCTCATAAAATCCATACATGTACCTATTAAGTCAGTTTCTATATTGGCATTTTTCAAACACCAGTCATACCAATTTTCTAATATTGTAACTTCAACATCACGTAGTATATTATTGCGTTTTAAATTTTCAACGAAGCACATTGCACTGTAGACAGATCTCTCCATGATTTTGTATGGCGAGGGTGTTTTACAAGTGTGCAATTGGAGCATAGTCAATTGTACGTAAGATTGAAACAAGAAAGCATAGCGAGATGGTTCGCTGTACATTAATTCCTGCAATGCATTTTTGTAATGTTTAATTTAATTTCTATTCTTCGTTATTAATATAAATATATATAATAATATAATATTAATATTATCATGATATCTACATTAATTATTAATATAAGCACAGTAATATTTTATATAAAATATATATAGTTCATAATTCTAAGATATTAATTTAATTATTTTTTTATTGTATTTATTGTATTTATTGTATTATTGTTATATATGCGCGTTTATTTGATTTAAAAATCTCAGATATTTTTTAATAAAGATAGACACTATATTGTGCTTAATAATATTAATATGTTAAATAATCACTCGATATAACATTTCCACATTTTCTTATTTGTTATGAAGTCTTTTTAAATAATTAAGACTTAACAACAAAAATATTAAATATTTATATTAAATTATTTCTTAAGTTTTAAAGGAAAAACATTTTCTGTCTCACCAGTAGATTCGTCCCACATATATCACGCCAAAGTTCAACAGGTTCTTCTAATACAGTAACATTGTCGAATTTCTTGAAGTGACTTAAAAATGTTGTTTTACCACTTCCAATGTTGCCCTCTACGCATACAGTGAAAGGACGTTTGTATAGTTTATCAATAGAACCAGACATTTTGATAAAGGTTTTAAGAGCTTCTTTACCTAAACAGATGACATACTTGATTTCATTACTTAGTACTGAAAACATACTAAGGATCTGCTTGGCTCAGTAAGAAATACCTCATATACTGCAAATAGTAATAGGAAGTCTACAATAAGAGCGGTATAAGTCTTAAATTGTAGGAAACCAATCATAGTCAATTTTCATATTAAACTAATTGATTAATCTTCTACGATTTAAAATTCTATGACTCACCGCTACAACTTTTATCCTTGTAGACCATGTATTACAATATACTTTAAATAACAATATTTTTCTAGAATTAATTTATCAACAGTATAGATGTGAAACATATATTTTAATCAACACAATGAAAGAATATTATATGTCTCTAAATATCGACCATCTTATCAGTTAGAAAATATGTAATATATATAAAAATATAATGTAATCTTATCAACAATTTTCTCTTGTATATCTTGATTTTTAGTTTAGATAAATTAATATTTAATATTTATTTCTATTTAATTCATGTGCGCAAAGCCACACAGTAACAAATTATTAAAATTATTGAAATATTTTCATCGATCAGACAATTAAACTCCATTTCAATTCTCAGTCACATGTTTACAATTTTGTCACTTACCAAGAGATTATTGTACGAGATGGTTATTCGTTTACGATTCAAAACTGATTCTTAAATCAACGTGAATCGAATAACAACATGTATGACCTGATACAGTGTACGAATGCAGTAGCTTTTGATGAAAATGCAGTTTCAAAAGTAACAATTCTTGATCTTTCAGCTCGACAAGGCGGGAATGATATCAATGAAGACGAACACAGACAATGAACCAGTGCGCAACTTTCCCGCCGAAACAAAACATAAGCGCCATCTCGAACAGATAAGTCCGTCTGATCACCTATACAACCTGCACTTTCTTCCCTCATGATAAAATACACAAATGTACACCTTTATCGCGAAGGAAGTGCAACTAAATCAACCAAACCTAATAGAATACACACATGCATAACCAAATATTCGCGTGATGATATTTAGTAAAAGCAGAGAATATTTTGAGCGAATAATATCTCTCGATTTTCGCTAAACTTCCAACTTCACAGAGCGATGTCGATTGCCAGATGATGAATCAATCAGTCGAGCGAGTCGAAACATTCGTTTCTGATTTCTCGAATGCTGTAACATGATCTAGAAACTGCTACCAACTGAAATACAATAAATTACGAGGGAGAGAATCGACAGTTCCGCCGAACCGGCAATCTATGCCGGAGGGTATGAACAATAAAAAGAAACGACAAATGACTTAGGATATTAGATCGCAAGGATATTAGAATGGAAGTATAAATTTCAGCGTTTTACAAACTGTAACTGTTACAGAATAAAAAAATTCTCCAGTAACAAATGCTTTATTTTGTAGCCAATCACGTTAAAAAAATTTTTCGATAAATGAAATACCCTTCACGTGCATTAACAACTGTCAAAACTATAAATGCATTGCATGCTTTGCATTCGGTGAACAAATCGACACAAGTCGATTCTATCTTTGCTATTCATTGATTTCAAGAAAATGTTTCGCTTTGATCAATAGAAAAGCATCCATTATTGTCTTGAATGTGCTGAATGCACGCTTAGCTAGATACGTCATTGATACCTGCACTTGCTGACTTAATTACTGAGTGACAAAATGAGTACATGAGACAATGGACAATGCAATAACTGCGTTCGTTGTTACACGATTCTGTATCCTACCGCTAATATTCTATAATTAATATTAATTCGCTAGTGTTCATATCAGCGTCATCACATCAAATCGCGATAACATGTTATCAATGTATACCGTACTCACCGGCGGAAGCCATCATTGCAATCTGCTGATTACAACGCAAAAGATTCGTTGTTTGACAAGGAAATTTAGCATAATGTTCAGCAGCTGTCATTCATTATCGTTTCTATGTTTCTGCTATTTCTGATGCAACTTAATCACTTGGGTTGTAGTCAAAGTCTCGCTGCAAATGCTTTGAAGTGTTTGATGGACCAATTAGAAAAAAGAATTTTACAAACTGACCTATTAAAAAACGCTTTAAAGTATTTGCAACATCGCGTTATCCTTGATAACTATATCCTTGATATAACAATGCAACTGACAAGGATTCTGAGCGTGCGTGCGACATGCGGATGAATACACGTTACGACAAACGATGCTAACAATATAATAATAAATATACTTATTATTGATTCACTCGGAAGATACATTATTGACAGCCGATCGATGAGAGACCGCCATTGACGATATTACCATTGGAGATAATATTTGAAAAAAAGTATATCAAAAAGTATATAGTCGTATCTTCTCAGTTGGAATAAAAACAGTCACATTAAAAAGCATGGGAAAAAATGAAAAAAAATTAATATTCAATAAACGAGGAATATCGTTTCAAATAAATATACATATATCAGCGGAAACAAATGTATTACATTTGTTATATATTGATAAAATTGTATAATAGAATATAAAAGGAAGGAATTGATATTTTTTTTATCACTACTGTTATAATCTATAATATTATGCGGTAATGCATGTGCAGTATCGTCTATTTAGAAAAGTGAGAAATATTTAATTTTAAGAAAATAAATAGTTAAAAAGCTATTTATCTTGAATTTGGCTTCCTAATTTAATTACATTACAAAATTAGAAATATTATTATAAGAAACATCTATATTTTAATGAATACATAGTAATGAATACATAGTAAGTACTTTATATCTGCAACATTATTAATTAACTATATTGTATTAAAAGAAGGGACTTAGTTACTGCGGAATATATTTTTAATTATGAAATAAATGAAAAATTAACGAAGAAGATATACGTTTATAGAATTTTATTTTCAATTTTTTAATTAAATAATGTATTAAAATATTAATTAAGTTATTGGAGAGGACACTTTTCCATGATATAAATTTAAAAAAACTAAAGGAGAGATAAACAGTTGAAGACTTTATCTTCTATTTCACTTTTTAATTAGATACTATATTAAAAAAAAAAAATTAGTCATTAGCAATAATTTAGCGATAAAATAAAAATTAATATAATTACAAGCTTTGTAATCGAAGCCTGGATTTTTACGAAGAAATCATTTTAAAAGTAATAATATCTTTAAAAGAACTCAATATCTTGAAAGTGATGCCTTGTCTTTATATTTTCAAGAATACTCGTCAAACTAACGATTTTAATGAAAATGTCATCACGCCTTTGTTCACATTTCAGTGATCTTTACATGCCTTTACACATCAGCACATATGGTCGACTATAATCTCCGTCAAAGTACGCCGCCTCATGAACGAAAAGTGGCACAAACGTAGTCCGTTTTTGATTTATACCGCTGAGAGCGGTCCTAGTTACAGCTGGAAACGTATATCCGGGACCAGAGAAGTATCTGGGATGGGAGAGAGAGAGAGAGAGAGAGAGAGAGAGAGAGAGAGAGAGAGAGAGAGAGAGAGAGTGTGTGTGTGTGTGTGTGTGTGTGTGTGTGTGTGTGTGTGTGAGACTAGCTGCTATAAAGAATTCGTGGCTTTGAAAGTGGCCGCGACGCAAAACTTATATCTGTTAGATGACTTTTATTAGAATCCTCCCGTGTCCTTTACTCAGAGAAAAAGGTTTAACGATATGTCCAACGTTATAATATATTATATAGAATTTTTTATTTATGAGAGGCAATAAAAATAAATACAAATGGGACTATTTCTCTGTAAATTCTCTGTAAAAGAATTTTTGGATTTTCGAGGATACAGCGACGTAAAACTTGCAAATTTGAGATTACCCTCATTATAATATCCTTATCTTTAACCAAGCTTCTTTGATTATAAAGTTTTAAATTATTCTGATTTTTAAGTTTCATTATTACATATTGTAATATATATGAAATTGGATTAAGAGACAATAACGAATAAAAATGATTATATTTAAGTTATTGTAAAAAATTTTTGTTCTTTGAAAAATAGCAGACAAGACTTGTATTTACACTGAGAGAAAAATATTTGTAAGATATTCATTATGAAATAAACATTATTTAATAAAAATAAAATGTTATTCCTAGCAAATAAATAATCTATTTTATTTTTTCAATATTAACGAGATGTATTTTATAAAAATGTGTATTTAGCCATCACAGTGTGATGCAAATTTGCAAATTTTTGCAAATTTTTAAGCTTACTAGATTATATTCGTGAAATTTGCTCTTGATTCAAAAAGAATTTCACTTGACGACTCATGATATGTAATGATATATAATAAAAAAAATAACATACGGAAAGAATTGATGCAATAAAAAGAAACTTTAAATATGGTATGTGCTCTTCAATATGATTATTCGCACGCTTGAGTGCGATAAATCTATATTCATTGTGTAACGAGCGAGAATAATTTCCGGTGGAGATAAATACGACGAGAAACTGATTCTGAGCTTAAATCATCGTGTCTTAAATCACCAAAGATAACGTGCTTAGAGATATTTGAATTTCCGTCGAGTTCCGGACGTTTCCATGCGGTTTGTGACGTACACGAACTGTCCAATGTCTATTTTGAATCCCGGAGTATTTATAAACTTACCTTTACCGGCGAGAAATACAACGTGGCTCTTGTGTAAATGGAATCTCTGTCGATCATGCTGTTAGTCACGTTTTAGCGCCAGATCTAATTCCAATTGAACATATTATTGCGACCACTTGTGTACGATCACGTGAATTATTTTTCAGTTGTTTCTTCGATCGAATTTCGATATTTGCTTTCGATATCTGGATTAGCGCTTAAAAATTTATACTATAGATTAATAAATATGTTATAATTTCTTAAATATAATAAACTATTCTCTTCCTTTATAGATTTACCTTCATTGACGTGTAGAAGTATAACGTGGCCTTTGCATAAATGGAATTGCTGTCGATCTTGTCATTGGTCATGATTTGGTAGTAGACGATCTAATCGATCTCATACTTATCACATCTACATTTCGTACGATCACGTATTAATCAATTATCTTTTAGTGTTGTTTAAAAAATTGTTTTCTCGATCGAATTTCGATATCTATTGAGTTAGCGTCAGTTATCGCTTAAACATATTATAATTTATAATGTATTAAATATTATAGTTTTTTCAGATGTTCAACTATTCTCTATTCTTTTATAAATTCATCTTTATCGATGCGAAATATCATAACTTTAATTTGTCAATAAATATTTGTAAATAAATATTTATCAAATTAATATTTAAACATTTATATTATAGAGATTATTACATATACTATAGGCTCAACTCTTCTCTTCTTATAGCTGCGCACTAATATTCCTGATATATTTTGGCTTCCATCCATCCTCGTCAATCATCGCCTTGACAATTGGAAATTTCTCCTTATGTTTAATGTCTCTGATTTTATTTAGAAAATAGTACTCGTTTTTAATTGTATCTATTTTTATTTCGATATAAATATTGAAGATATAAAACAAAAGAATGAATTATAGTTATTATTTGATGCGTTTTTAAAGACGCGTATCTTAAGAATCTTCAAGTATCTTCTTGATAAAATGCGGTCTGCATCTCTTCTCTAAGACCAGCAGTGAATTAATCATCTCGTATCAAGGCCTTTACATTCATGCGGCCCTGCGGGGATGAGCCGAATGGTCAGCCAAGGGATTCTTGGGATAATCTCGGAAAAGTGGGATAAATAACCAGACGGTCGGCAGACTGATCCGTTTACTCGTTTATATTTGGATGATGATGCCTTCTCATCGTCGCGGCCTCACACAAATTGTATCAGTGTGTCATTTCGCGTCACAATTTTATGCAATTTCACTGACAACACGGCTGTTCTTCCCGATCTAAGTCGCATCGGTGGAAAGTGGAAATCCGAGTGAAGCGAATCTGACTTGTTCTCTTCTCATGTTCTCTTCGCATCGGGAAACTGGTGAAGTAATCGACGAAA
>Ga0157363_1006323_pt1 | contig 11127 bp, 4 predicted proteins | sample AttsexASBM1_FD_111477 | JGI IMG/M metagenome (GOLD analysis project Ga0157363, IMG submission 111477) | Fungus gardens microbial communities from leaf cutter ant in Ribeirão Preto, State of São Paulo, Brazil - Atta sexdens ASBM1 | ecosystem: Host-associated > Fungi > Mycelium > Unclassified ...
CGCTTTATATATATATATATATATATATATATATATATATATATAAAAAGAAATACAATATATAATGTCTGTTTATTGAATTCGCATCTAATCATTAGGCACTAGATATGATAACGAAAGATAACGTCATCCTTTAACATCTTTATTAATTTTACAGGCGATATGAAATCGATATCAAAAATATTATCGCTACGTGAGAATTAGCAGGCACTATGATATATTGATTTTGTTGTTCCGTTCGCTTTCCCACTTAAGTGATATCATCAGTTTTTTACATAATTTGCAGTGAATTATCAATGTTCACATATCTTGTTCTACAAATTCTGGTGTATTTCTTTCATTTTCACTTTTTTTTTATTTATAATATTTGTAATATCCTACATAATGTGATAACTATTAATAATATTCGTAATAGTGTTGAAAAGTATAGTAAATATAATGATAAAATAAATAAATTTAGACATAACGTGTAATATTTAAATATAATGTATAAAAATTAATAAAATAACTTTTTAGACATTATAAGTCCATACATAAAATAAGACTAAATAGTATTTATCGTAAATTCCATTTCAAGTCTTGTAATATTAAATTTAGAATTATAATGTGAGTGCGCATGTGAATGTGTGAAATGTATTTTTTTATATCATAATCGCCTAAATAAGTCAAAAGTTTATTATGAATAAATAACGCACATATAATTTTATTAGTCTTTATAAGATAAAGATTAATATATGTGTGTATGTATATATATATATATATATATACATACATACAGTAGTGAACAAAATAAATCATACACCTTTGAAGAAATTGAATTTGTTTATGTAATTATTTTTTTTAATAAACAAATAGATTATTGATAGAAGAAAATTAACACATTTGAAAATATTTAAATAAAGAAAATGTGATATAATTAAAATTGTGCTTAATTCCTTTGTAAAAAAATTTATTTTTCAATATTGATATATTTTACCTTGAACAAAATAAATCATACACTTTTAGGAATAATAAGTAACGAACAAATAAAATTAATTTTAAAGTGCTTAGTACTTGATGTGCTTTTTGTTTTTAATACTGCTTCCAGTCGACAAGGCACACTTTCGACTAATTTCTTCAAATACTCAGGATCAATTTTATTCCAGGTTTTCTGGAGTGCTTTATAACGATATCTTGTCAATTACATTTGTTTTATTCATATTTCCATCTAAATAAGCCTACAGATTTTCAATTGGATTTAAATTTGGTGATTGTGGCGGCCATTTGAGCAGTTTTATTTTATTAGATTTGAAAAAGGCAGTGATTTTTTTTGCCTTATGCTTTGGATCATTATCTTGTTGGAAGATAAAGTTATTTTCTAAATTTAATTTCAAAAGAGATTCTTCTAAAAAAAAAAAAAAAATCTTCTCACAGTACATCATCCGTTATAATGCCTTTAATTTGAGCCAAATTACCGACACTAGATCAGACAAAGCATCCTCATGTCATAATATTACCACCTCCATGTTTTATAGTCTTTTGAATATTTATTTCTTTGAGAAAGTTTTCGCCATATGGCATAAACATCGTTTTTGTCCGAATAATTCAAATTTGCTCTCATCCGACCATAATTTTTTCCAAATTTGTTTTCCTAATTATTTTTTTTCAAATCTAGAGGCATATTTTTTGGCAAATTCGAATCTTTTTTTCTTATTTATTTTGATGAAAGGATGCTTTGATGTGAACACACTTTTCAATCCAGATTCCTTAAGTCTGCGACGTACAGTGCGACTGTTGACATTCAGATTCATTGATTCCACAATATTTCGCGATGATAGTTTCGGATTTTGTTTTATCATTCAGATAATTCTGGTGTCATTACGAGAAGTTGTAGCCCACTTTTGATCTTTTCCGGAATAGTTTGTCACAATCCTATGTGTTTCATACTTTTTCCAAATTTGCCGCATTGCTTTAATAAAGATTTCTCGCTTGATTTTTGTCAATAATTATTCTAAAGGAATCATCATTCTGTCGGTCACAAATTTACCAAATTTCGAATATCAAAAGAAATTTGCTTCCCTGACATTGTTCTTGCTCGTCATAATTATTACTGATCCACCGGACACAAATTATAATTGTAGATACAACGTAAACAAACAATGACAATAGTAACAAACGAAATGTGAACATTGACGGAATCCTATGTTATATTTATTTAAGTGTATGATTTATTTTGTCTAGGATAAAATGTATCATATTGAAAAATAAATTTTTTACAAAAGAATTGAGCACAATTTTAATTATATTACATTTTCTTTATTTAAATATTTTCAAATGCTTCGATTTTCTTGCATCCAATAATTTATTTGCTTGTTAAAAAAATAGTTACACAAACGAATTCAATTTCTTTAAAGATGTATGATTTATTTTGTCCACTACTGTATATATATATATATATATATAGGAGAGAGTTACCAAATACGTACTGATCGCCTAAATCGTATCTTATTAATATTATTACTTAATATAGGCAACATTTAGTAACAATAATATAAAATAAATAATAAATGAATAGTATAGTGTGTATAGTAATAAGTGAATAGTATATATGAATAGTAGTATAAACAAAAAGACAATATAGTCTACATCTTGTTTATGGAGCAGAGTTTTAAAAAATCAGTACGTCAGATAGAAGAACGGCAAATATCTAATATATATTTTAACTTTCATATTTAATTTTATAATTGTAAATCAATATTTCTGATCTTCATTTCCCATTAAATGTATTGATTGCTGCATTTCTGCTAAGGGATTTGCTTTTAATGGAAGAATCTTGGTTTTGTATTCAGTTTGAGGACTCCAAATGGAGCCGAAATAAATGAAGATAACCGTCAACACTTGAGTAATATCTGCTTCTTCTATCTCTTCCGCTTTTACATCAGTATATGATTCTCATTCATGGACGGCGACTCCAGTATGGTTAGTATGGAGTATTCCATACACTGAATGATTCAATGTATGGAATTCCATACACTGAATTTCATATCTGTATAATATTTGGTCGGGGAAAAATTTAGAAATTAGAAATTATAATTTAGAAATGACAATGAAATACATATAAAAAATGCCACTGCATTGCTTGAAGGATGCAATTTTTACGTGACACTCCCGAGATCAGAGAGATCTTGTACCAGAATACGTAAAATTTATTCGCATTCTTTTAACGATTCCTACATACAACTTGTTCGAATGAAAGATCATTTTCTTATTTAACACATTTAAAAAGTTGTCTTCGATCGACAATGAAACAAAAACATAAATCATATTGTGATACATTTATCGAGAAATGATCGATAGTTAAATATGGAGTTCATTAATAATTTTATTAAAAAAAAAAAAATAAAATTAGAGCGGCTACTTTTATATAGAAAAGATATGTATAAGAAAATATATTTATCCCCCACTCTCCTCTTCTCTCTCTCTATCCTATCGGGAACTTCTACACTGAAAAATTTTACTTTATCGCCCCTGCTCTTATTAGCCTTTTTTGAATTTTATTTTATTTTTTAAGATTGACAATTCTTATTTATATTAATTTATATATTTATGTGTTTATTAATTTTATATATTAATATAATTTATATATTGTAATTTACATATTAATTGTGTTCATTAATTTTAAATCAACTTGCGTAGTTAATAACAATATAATCATTCAATGTTATTATAAATTTTTGTATTTCTGTAACAGAAGATTTATTGTAGAATATTTTACATTCACTAAATATATATATGAATATACATATATATATGAATATATAATTTGCAACCATTATAAAGATTAAATCGATATTTTTACAAAATCCATCAAATTTTCTAAATCGTATCATTATATAAGATAAAACTGATAATTGACAATAATAAAACTAATAATTAATATTAATACAAATGTCGAGTGCAAAACTATATTTGAGCCAATTTTATTTTGACGTCATCTGTCTTTTCATTACTGTTATTTATTGTAATAATTATAAAATATTTGATTTCAATAAACAATATTAAGAATCTTTATTTTAGACCGCATGTATAAGATCAATATTAGAAAAATGCTTATTACGTTCGAAGCTGGATCTTCATTGCTTTATATCAATTTGCATATATCATATTGTAATTTTTTTAGAACTGCGCGCCGAATTGTTTTTCCGGACTGTAAACGCAATTAAAACTACTCTAGTAATCGCGAATTAAATACCTTGGTGAGCTAATGGCTTAGGATGCTCGTACGGAATACAAGAGATCCGGGTTCAAGTTCTGGCCGATGTAATATTTTTCGCAATAAAGTTATCAATAGTTTCAACATATTAACATCTTATAATATGATGCTTGGTGGTAGTATCAAATTATTAAATTATCTGCTTATCAATTTAATTCGCGATTATTAGAGTAGGTTTGATTGCGTTTATAGTATGGAAAAACAATTCGGCGCGCAGTTCTAAAAAGACTACAATATATGTAAGTACATACATAATATATATTAGTAATTCAAGATTGAATTATTATTTAAAGCAATGAAGATCCAGCTTCGACCATAATAGGCATTTTTCTAGTATTGATTGTGTTTCTTCAATAAATTATTAGAATTAAGTATTAATTAATTATTAGGTATTAATTAATGATTTCTTTTTTTAATACTTTTAAAGGAAATACGATAAAGAACATCTATAATATGATTTAGGCGACCAATTGTCTAAATCGTATCTTTTGCAGCATTTTACAAAAAGACCTATAATAAATTAATTTGTTATTGGAAAAGATAAACGTAATAATAAGCGTTAGAAAGCTACAATTGTAATATTCATTGAATATAAAACAATGTTAAATGGAAAATATAATAAAATATATATTAAGTAGTATGCATTCACAATTCTCCCCTATGCTTGTACTATATTTCATTGGAAATCGAAATCTTTAAGAGCATCGTGTTATATAGAGTTAAAATATAACAAAATTAAAATTTATTTATTGTAAATAAAATTTAATTGTACAAAGTAAACTAGAAAATAAAAAAACTCAAAAGATTAAAGATTTAGAAACTTTATTTAATTAATTTTAATATATGTTTTACATATAAAATATATCTAGAAGAATTATAATATATTGTAAAAAAATACAAATTTTAAAAATGACAATAATCTTGAAATCTTAGAAAATATGCTGTTGTGAAAGATATTTTGTTTATCATTATGTTTCTCTTCCAAACAAATAATGTTTTCTCTGATATTTTTTCGCATTATCAAGAAATTATCCATTGCATATGTGTATGCGTATACATGTATGAGTACATATGTGTATATACGCATTTGATAGCGGATGTCCCATTTAAAAAATCTATAATTTTTTATTTTTAATTTTAAAAGAAGAATGCTTTAAAATTCAAATAAAATTCTATTTTGTAAGGGTAAAATTAATTTTCGGAGAAATCTATTTTTCAAATCAATCTAATTATTCAAGTCGGTATTATGTAAAAAGATTCTATAATTCCGTTTTTTTTAATCTTTATGTAATATTTTAAAACTAATTTTACTAACAATAAGTGTTATTTGTTTTTAGATTATACAATTTTTGTTTGAAACTTTTTTTTTAAATTAAAAACAAGAAAATTTGGGAGGTTAATTGTTAAAATCCTTCATAAAAGGAAGATTTGCTAAATCGATCGCTTAAATTGCGTACCTCATAAATATTTTATATTTTTATTGTACTTAATGTAAACAATATTTATTGACAAAAATATGAGTAAATACGAAATCAGTAATACAGCTGAAAATCAAAAAATTATATTTTATTTTGTGCGTGCTAATAGTATGATTTTACAGCATAATGTACATAAGTTGAATACACAATGTACATAAGTACACAATGTACATAAGTGAATACACAAGTGAAATAAATGGAAAACTTTATACAATGTATAAAAATGAAATATGTAATAAACTTTAAATATACTTTAAAAATTAAGTGATTTATATACATACAATTGCGAAAATTGTAAGTAATAATCATGATTTAAATATTGTTTTTAGAAAAAATATATTATTAAGTATACGTTTCTCACAGATAAATTAGAAAACTCTGATCAAAAAATTATTCATTTGATTGATGGACTTGTAATGTGTTGAAAAGATTTATTAATGATAATTTATTTATTATTTTAGAATAATTATTTATTTACCATTTTATAATTGCATAATAATTTATACGTGATTTATATGAAATAAGCTAAATGTCTAATTAAGATATATATCAAATATGTTCCATAATTCATCATTAAAAAGATTTTAAAAAGATTATGTTTTGAATATAATTAATCAAATATGTTATTTTCTTTATTATTCTCTAATGAGAATTTTGAGTAATCGATGATTTGTCAATACTTAAGGAAAAAAAAAGAAAAAATAATATTACTATATCACATTGTAATTGAATTATTATAGTTATTAAAATATTATGTTATTATATTGCTATTTAAAATAAAAATTAATTAAATGCAGAATAATTTTATAAATGAAAAAGTAATATTTAATTAATTAAATATTATTTTATTGAATAAAAAGGAAAGATATAGAAATATTGATGATTAATTGATTTTTATATTAATTCACATATTTAATATATTTAATATGAAAGTGTATTATCTTTTTTAATATTTATTATTTACCGAATTTTAGCCTACAAAATATAATTCGATGAATTCTTTATCCAAAAATATAATTCAAATTTTCAATAAACTTATCTTCAGACGAAACGGAATTTAGTGGTTAAATGCATATCCCTTGAGTGAATTTATATACACTCTGATTCTGCATATTGCGTACCGAAATGTTTTTCCGGACTTAAAATGCATTCATGAGTAGAACCAGAAATCAGAATAATGATATTACTTACTACTGATCAAAAATTCCCGGAATTCATTCAGAAAATTCAAAATATAAGTTTTATTCATTAAAAGTGATATTGTCCCCTTCAAAGTATTCCCCATCGACTGCAACGCACTTATGCCAGCGCTTGATCCAACTCTCGAAACATTTCTGGAATTCTATTGTTATATGGTATAGCCATCAGAGCCGTCTTCGATTTTTCCATTACCTCCTTTCGGCTGTTAAAACGCGTTCCCCGTAATGGTTTTTTCATGCTCATAAACGGCTGTTTTTCTTTAGAGTATCACTGCCGAAACAGTTTCCCAACATTTCCAAGGTTTTCACACCATTGAATCCATTTTTAACGCAAAATTTAATACAAACTCGTTGTTGCAAATTCTACTCCATTTTTAAAACTGTAAAAAATCGAAAATACGTGCAGAGGTAGATGTACTCAAGACGGCGTAACTTTTACAAATGTCAAACTATGGTGATAAAATTTGATGGGAATGTCAATGATAGATATGGCAACCTAACCAAAAAAACAGAACTCAAATCAGTTGACTCAGAGTATCACCTGATGGTAATTCCGGGAACTTTTTGATCAAGGTGGTATTATAATACATTGTATAAGCAATTTGTCTCAGTAGTCTAACTGTGAGGACATTCGCTCGTCAACAAGAAATTCGAATTTGATTCTCAACCAAGATAATCCAGTGAAAAAAGAACGTTACTTTGACATCGATTTGAATCAATTAACGATCATTTTTTATTGGTAATGTCTTTTGCAATAAATTATTTGCAGTTTTTAGATTTCATCAACATATAATTATTAATATTATTGTTGACGATTTTTTGCTGTTGTTCCTTCTTCAAAAATAAATCAGTTTTTGAGATGCTTTAATTCTTTTCATATTCACCTTCAATTTACACTAGAAATAAATCATGACTCATTAAACTTTTTAGATGTTTCAATCACGATTATTGGTAACCAACTAAATTTCAATTGGTATCACAAACCGACCTTTTTGGGGAGATTTCTAAATTTTTTTTCAAATCATCCTCTCTAACAAAAAAGAGGAATAATCATTAATTTAATAGATAGAGTTTTTCTACTTTCAAATTCAGAATATCATACGAAAAATTTAACAATGATAATCGAAATATTATACTTAATGATTACTTTTTTAAATTCATTTTTGAAACAACAGAATCAAATGCATTCTAAGAAGGAGGACAGTATCGCATAATGATTTAGAGGAGAAAGACGAATCATCAGTGTTCCCTTCGTGTTCACAGTTCCTTTCATTCCATCATTGACAGATAAATTTAAAAAATTTAATAGAGATGATATCAAGATTTCTTTCTAGTACGAACAAATTAAGAAAATATACATCGAAGTACACAAAAACTATCAGTTTTCAAAAAATAATGTTGTCTATAAAATTATGTTGATGTGATGCAACATACCATATATAGGACAGACTGGAAAATTGAAGACAAGAATTAATGAAAAATTACATCGGTAAAACACTCGATCAGTGATAACCGAGCATAGGTTGCAGCACAGATATAACTTTGATTGGGACAATATTAAAATTTTATACGAAGAATCTTGTTATAATAAGTGTTATAATAATCTCCGAAATGTTAAACATTAAAAAAACAAAAAAACAGTCTAAACTTATAAACAGAAGGTCTACATAAAGATTGCATACAAAAGGTTAATAAACAAAATCTGACATTGCAATACCAAGATTATTCTATTATTCGTCAGTCAGTGTTTGATTAGTCAGTGTCTGTCGTGATGGTAACATATATTTACTAAGTGTCTCATCTTTAATATCTTTTTATACAATATTTATTATCTATATACATCTTTAATTGTATATTGTGACTAATTATTTATAGATTAACACACTGACGCTTAGTAATTTAGAAATTGATGTATCTTCCCGACATGCAAAATTTTACTTTATGGCCAGCTAGGTGAGTTGTTTTGACCAGAGTGACGATTTTACTCGAATTTTTTATTATTTTCTTAATTTATTTTCAACTTGACTTGTTACCAGAACACCGAAAAATTTCAAACAACTGATCGTCCAGCCATTTGCGAATAATTTCCGTTTCTCAGCAAAACATCTCACTGGTGTATAATTTTGTCTATCTATTCGACTGCTCTCATCCAATGTAATCTCCTGTATGCATATCTGAAGAAGATTCAATCGTAAGACCAAAACATATTATATTATTAATCAATTATAGAACATTATATTATACATACTTTTTTTATTTTTCATGTTTTAATACTTCTTTATACTGACATTCTTTATACTGATATTCTTATGTGCCTTTTATTCTCTCGTCACTATTAATATTCTTGTTAAAGGATATGCTTATTAGCATAAAAAATTATTAAATTGCTTGTATAATTTAAGTGTATAAGTTAAGTGATATCACTATTCTAGTTCTGCTTCTCTCATTAATGCGCAAGTCCGGAAAAATATTTCGACATAAGAATGTATACAAATTCACACAAGCTTTATTAAGATTTGCTTTGACTGCGCGAATATAGTCTTATTTAGAAATTGATTTATTTATATCGATCCAACTTCATATTGTTCAAAGCAGGATTGTAACGCATTACTTGTAACATTGTTATTGTTACAAGTTACTTTTTTCGGTAACAATTGAGTAACAAAGTTACATTTTCTTCTGAATAATGTTCATGATAACACAGTTATATTTTTGGGATAATGACGATTTTACTAATTACTTTTATCGTTACTTTATTTCTATTTACGATTAAAAGTTTTAATAAGTCGTAACTAGAGCGTATATATATATATATATATATATATATATATATATCAGTTTTTGAGTTTTATTTCTCTATATAACTCTGTCTAAATAATAAAATTCTGATATCTTTTTTGTATTTACTGCAAAAGAATTTGCATATAATAGATTGCAGAACTAGTGCGCATTCAATGCACTATAATATTAGTATTAAGAAAAAAAAGTGACGACTCATTAAGTGACGGTAACAGTAATGAGTTATTTTGGCAATAACGAGTAATGATAACAAATTATAGTTAATATATAGTTATATATAGGTAATAGTAACGTGTTATTTTTGAGGTAACGTTGCCAATCCTGATTCAAAGATAAAATCTCTATATTCTGAAAATTCTTGTAATTTTAATGATGCACTTTAATGCATAAAAACAACAGGATTTGCATAAATCCGATGAGTCCTTAAATGCTTTCGATTCCCACATAGCATCAAAATTTTTCAGAAATATCTCAGAAATATTTCAATTGAAAAGTGAAACATTTCATAAAAGTTGCGAAATGTGTCTATAATGTTTCTTAACAGCTCTGGAATAATACAATATATCCGCGATTCTTGCACATGAAACCTTTTTGAAATATTGCTGAAATCATACAGAAAAAATTTGCAATCTTTTTGAATTATTATCAAAAAGAAATTCCAACAATAGCTAATACTTAAAAAATATATATTTATCATTTCTAAAATATTTAAAATTTATTAAGAGTTTTGTCTCTCTCTCAGATCTGTTTACAGATTATAAAACTTATTGAAATAAACTTAAAATATTTCTTAAGAATGGTAATTATATCGCCAATTATTTTGATTAATTGATCACATTATATGTATAAGCACATATACGTGATCATTAAAAAACCAATTACATCTGCATACAATATTATTACTCATGTATAAAAGTATTTTTCATGTATAAAAGCATTTCTCCGTTATATTTGCAATTTTAACCGATGGCTACTCTATACAAAGCGTATCGCAATGAAAGTTGGAGCTTTAGCTTGACATCGATATTGACACGTCTTAAAAGACATCTGATAACATCTAATATGTGCCGTATTTGTCTTATTAATGCAACGTGAGTTACGTGAGTAAGGTAACTGTTATGTGCTTATCAGACATGAAGCGCTTGCAGACAAAATTTCGCTAGTGACATCTTGTATTTTTTGCCATTTACTTAAGATTCCGTTGACTAATACGAACTCACTCTTACGATAATCACATTTAATATCGATCTCGATTTAGGACTTTGTTCATCGATCTCCATCATTCACATTAATGCCGCAGTTACTGACGTGTTACGAGGAAAAAGTTTGTACATCAGTTTTATTTCATAGACAATTCATAGACAATTATCTGTTTGAAATATCAAGACAAAAGTGCATA
>Ga0157363_1006324_pt1 | contig 11127 bp, 6 predicted proteins | sample AttsexASBM1_FD_111477 | JGI IMG/M metagenome (GOLD analysis project Ga0157363, IMG submission 111477) | Fungus gardens microbial communities from leaf cutter ant in Ribeirão Preto, State of São Paulo, Brazil - Atta sexdens ASBM1 | ecosystem: Host-associated > Fungi > Mycelium > Unclassified ...
ATTGTAATAAAATAATTAGACCTAAAATCAAGATGTCTTTATTTTTCATTCATATTTTGAAGAAAACATCAATTCTCTCGAAATATCTCAAAACAAACAAATATATATACAGATGTCTGGTAATTACTGTGTCTCTTTCATAGTGATTAGATTAGTAAGTGAGATTATATCAGTAGAGTATATGTGAAAAGTAACTAATTTCATCGGGATCCAATTTTTTTGTATAATTAGAATGGGGTTCTTTCGTACGCATAAAGATAAAAATATTTACAAGCCTATTCGACAAACGCTCGGATACATCGTAACTTATTTTCAATGTAGATCATATTGAAGATCAAAATCCATGATGAATCCACTGTATCTTCTCCTTGCAAGTATGGAAAAGTAGAAAAGTTTCTCAATAATTAATTTTTCATTAATTATTGAGAAACTTTTCTACTTTTTAATGATAATCAAGCATGCGAATCAGACATGCGTGCATATGATTTGGCAAGAAAAGATACTCAATGTTACACATTATTTGTTGTTTAAACGTGCATCTCCCCTTAATTATTGAAAAACTCACAAAACAGTAAACTTTTCTATTCATTTGAATTCGCTATACTAGCCTATGAAAGATGACACAGTAATTATCAAACACCTTCAATGTAATTCATTCATTACATTACATAACTTTTCTGAAGATTTTATGTCAGATTGCACATTAAATAATGAGAAATCTTCAGTCTCCAATGCATAGTCATACGAACTTAACCACCAATGGTAAATATTGATTTATATAGTAGTAAAAAACAAAGTTGTATTTATAAAGATAATATCCAAATCACGTATTTAAAATCTCACACGTGCACTGAAAAAAAAGATTGACTGCTGCAGTAAATTAGATGGTAAAATATGGCATAGCATTTTTAATTAGTTGCAACAGCCAATTTTTGATTGCTGCAATCAATTGTTGATTGTATTAGTCTATCCGCAATGTCAGTACAGAATTTCGATTTGATTGCTGCAGCCAATTAAAAATGCTATGCCATATTTAACCATCTAAATTTGCTGCAGCAACCAATCTTTTCTTTCAGTGTGTGGAAAACAAAAATTTGTATCATATTTTACATGATAAAATCGTAAGAATACATTCGCATTTTCCTTTTATCGTGAAAGGATTACGAGTTCATAGTTGTTGATGACACATTGAGATACTGGTATACAGAAATGATTTACTCGTCGGACACGCGCGCAAGGGGACGGTTAGCAGTACCTACTATCTAGTACCGGAGAGTTGCCCGCGGACCAGTCTGGGCCTCTTGGTACACCGCGCTCGCAGAGGGAAACAGCGGCTCTGACAGACTCGTTGGCGCGGAATAACGCGTTTACGAGGCTCTTTGTCCAGTCCGCTTTGGGCTACGGCGGCCGTCTCGTGCGGCTGCCGCCACCGCCGCCACCGCACCGCGCCGATCCCCGATCTGTTCCCCGACCTTACCGGCATATATCTGGCCTCCAGGTAATTGGATAATTCGACCCGGAAAGAGGAGCCCTCCACTTGCCAGGAAACGCTCACCTTTCCGGGGCAGAACAGCGCCTCGACTGCGCCGCGGGGTATCAAATCGTTCGCTTGTCAAACAACCCGCTCAATATAAGCTGTTGGTTGTAATAACGCTTTATTTTTTTTTTGTATATATAATTGAGGCACTTTCTATTAAGTAACTAATCTTGTTTTTACTAATTGAAATTAAAGTGCCTATGTTTTGGTGAAAATATGTTGATGCAATTAATTAGATTTGATATTTTATTAATTATTATTATCATCCGCTCAGAAATTGTACGCTCAATTTATTCGATATTAACGAGTATTTGCCACCTCGTAAATAGACACCTACGACTAATCGCCAAGTCGAAATCTCGTTAGCACTTTAAAGGATGTGCGTGCAGACTAAGTGTCACGGTACGAAATCATCGACGATTCCTTGACCTGGAACAAGATCCTACATCTGTCCCCAGAGTCGATCTTTCCCCTTCGATACAAATCGGTGATCGAGGATGAATCGAGTTGTCAATGGATAGCCATTAATAACGCTAATAACTGTCGGGAGCGCATTTTTCGGAAAAAAAAGGTGCCGACAACGAAGAGAGAAAAAGAGTATAAGAATGGGAGAGGGAGAAAGAGAAAGAAAGGGAGGGAAAAAAGTGAAGAGGGGGATAGAAAGAGAGTCGCTGCAGGTCAAAGCACGCGGCAGATTGGCTGCAAACAACGACACAACAAATACTCGAGTCCTCATTGTACATCTATGCTCCTCGCGCGGGACACGGTATCTGTGCTGTTCGTGATACTCCCTGGCTACGGAAAAGCGGGCTGCACCCCGCTAAGGTAAGGGTCCTCATTTTGAAAACATGTCCGCAACAATGAGGCCATTATGACGATCGTAGCCAGTCGCATTCATATGGCGCTCCCGCTTTTCCCTCTGCTCTCTCGCGGTTTTCTCCTCCTCTACCTGACGGTCAGTTGTGCTGTAGACTGACCCTCGTCATGTCATCCTCGTCATGTCGTGGCGTCTCAATACGACGCGACGAGCGAGAAACGAACATGAAGAACGAGTGAGAGAGAGAGAGAGAGAAAGAGAAAAATCGGGACAGAAGTTCTATCGGACGATTTCACCGACAAAATAGACGCTGTCGCGTACGATGATGCATACGACTTTCCGCATTGTGCGAGCAGCGTTATGGCAAAGCGCGGGCAGCCAATTCTAGACAACTTGTTGGTACTTCACGGAGTAACCTACTGTATCGATGAGATCCCATAAATTAGCTCGAGAGTGTATCATTGACACCGTGAAGTTCACGGAGGACTTCATCGAACGTTCTTATCCATTCTTTATGTTCATTCTTTTGATTCGTTTGTGCGTATATCTACGATTAATGAATATATCTTACGATTAAATTTCTTTTCATATTTTATAGTTTAAATTTATAGAATGAAAGTCAAATACCATGAACTAGGCATTACAATTAGAAACGCGTTTTGTATTTTATATTTATTCAAGAGAGTACTTTATTGTTGAATCACGAAATTGATTTTAGAGAAATAGGTACGTAAAAAATTATATTACATGACATATACTTAATAAACTATTAGACAGCGATTAATTATCAAAATAGTAACAAAGCTCTTCCTAACATTTTACATTAATTTAATTCTGCTGCACACAAGAGAATTAGGTCTATAATACGGAGGTTAAGATTGACAAGTTGTATAAATAGTCTCCGAATTGCCGTAAAATGACACTCCGATCTAGCATATATTCCATTTCTTTATTCTCTTGAGGGATCACTCTCGATGATGCGAAACACTCGAGCCCAAGTGGCCATCCCTCGACACCTTCCTTGCCAAAGTTGAGGAACCTGAAACGGTTTGAAGGGTGTCCCGCGCTATCTCTTCTCACCTTCCCCCTCTCCTCGTTTATTCATTCCTTCAAACGCATTTCTGCAAAGATGATTGAGATGTCTTGGCGAGCACGACCACTGACAACGCTCTAGATTGAACCGATTTTAACTGTCATCCATAAGCGTTTGCCATCACACTTTGAAGGGCACTACATCGACCGCACGATAGACTGCCGCTTGTTCTCAACTCCGCAACTTCTGCGGAACTCGATACAATGATGCACAATGACCCGCGACAATGGTCGATGAAGGAGCTTGTGGACCGGCGAATGGTGTTTTCACATCGAACCAAATTCGATCGATCCGTGTCATTGATATACAAATCGTCGCGCTAAATGGATGGGAAACGTTCCAAATTTGACTTTTGAACTATTGTAAGTCTCAAAACTCTCAAGACTCTCCTCTATATTGAGCTTGTTAGATCCAAGTTTCCTCCACCATGATTAGATCTAAATTGAGAGATTTTATATGGAACACGTTTTTTGCTTTACGTACTTTTATTTATACGCGATGGAAAAATCGATTCTTAAGTTTTTAGTTTTAGTACTATTAGAAACTTTAATCAAAGTAGAATATAGTTTTTATATTTTCTTTATAACAAAGAAAAAGACGGTTATAGAATGAGTAAGGAATATACACCACAATATCTTGTATAGTTTACGCTGCATTCTGGGCAACCATCAAAACTTTGTTTCTTCACAGACTGCTTGTAGAGACTTCACACGTTCAATAATACTGTCAGTACCAACAAATGCTGACAATATTATTGATCGTATGTGATTAATATTGATGGATTGATGTAAAATATTGACAGTGAGCTAGATTTCTTTATTTTCGAACATCAGTATTCCCTACAGCAATATTCATGCTTGAGAATCAACAAATCCGGATTACCGTCAATAATATTGTCAATATTTGTTGATACTGACAGTATTATTGACTGTGAATGTTCGTAATATGCAGAAAACTGAGCTAAAATATCAATAATAGTAATTATGTAAAGTTATAAAATACTGATGATTCGTGTCAATATTAATGATTCAATGATATTGATCAATATTTTATTAATCTTGTGAGATTTGCATTAAATGTACAAATAAACAATATTGATCTTTAGTATTTATTGCCTTATAATGATGAAAGCTTTATTTCAAGTTTTACAGATAGCAGATATAAATAAGTTTTACAGATTTTGTAACTTCAGTCTAGCTTAAAAGCTTTGAATGTGACTTTCAAATGATATAATTGAGCCAATTTTAATAATGAAATGTTTGTTTCTCTATATTCTATAACCACAATCTCTTTTTTACCTTTTCAGTTTTTTATCAATTACGTTCGTTCTATACATAAAATTATCTGTACATAATTAGTAATCTCTGTGACTAACGATCATGTATAATTAAAAGTAATTATGTTACAGAAATATCTACTGAGTTTTAATAAAAATAAATGATATTCCGTGACCTCTTTTTTGTGTCTATTAATGTCATTATACATAATTTAAATAACTTATAATAAATTTATCAAAAAATGCTTATCATAAAAAAAATACAATTTATTTTATATTTATAATATAACAATTTCATATAAATATTTTCTTAAGAATTTAATAAAGAAAATCAGAGATTATTTTGAGTGTGTTATAAAATGAAGATCGTAACATTGGTACGAGATGCAAAAAAAAAAGAAGTGATGAAGCAATGACCCATTTGAATGAGTCAGGATCAAATCAAAATAGAATAGTGAATACTTTATTCTGTTATGAGAAATCAGAACAGAATAAAGTCTCGCGTGGGAGAAGCCAGCAACCTCCGACGAGCCAGTAATTGATTACGTCATGATGCCAAGAGGAGGATCACCCCGCTGGAGAACAAGAAGGAAAAGGAGAGGCCGACTATATAAGTCGAACGGGGTGGAAGAAGTCGGACGGATGATGAATGTGCTGTCTGAGCCGTCGCGTCAGCGAGGCTCTGTTGCCCGTTTGTAAACGAGCTTCCTCATTTTTTCGCGACTACGTGCGCTGCCAAAAGTATCAAACTGTCTGCGCGCATTTGAAAACACTTCGCTCATCGATCCTCGATTAGCAAAATTCACTGACTATCCGCGATTAGATTTTCTAACATATTTCTTTTTTTCATACACAAAGTAGAGTATAGTCGTAACACATTACTAGAATTATACTACTTATACGCGTTAATATGTATGCATAAGATATCTTTTCAAAAACAGCTGCGTATTGTATAATGAGTTATAATGAGTTACTGGCGCTAAGTTTGATAACGTAGAACAAATGTTGCATCCTTGATCTATTAGTCGTTCCATATCTACACTAGATAATGAAATAGTGTAGTGGATACACATTTTCAAAGCGATTGCCACTACTTCTAATTATTATAGTCATACATAAGGACCAATGTCACTTTTGACAAGCGTAATCTTCAATGTGTTTTATTTTATGTAAAAATCTAATTTGTAAGAATCATTTACTGTAAAACAAATTTTTCCGTTCCCCATCTGCGGTATTTTAAATTATGACTTATGTACCGATAGCAAAAAATTAAGTAATTTAAATTAGCACTAGAGATGTGTGTACAATCTAATAACAATATCCCTTCAGAGATCTATAGAAACGGTCAGGAAAAATTCCATGCGCGATCGATGCATCACGGAAAAGGGTGTTGGGGCTAGAAAGCGAGAAGGGATCAAGGGACGACTAATGAAGTCCTAATAAACGGCGCCGAAACTCAGACAGGCGCGGCACCCTTCCAACTTGATATTTAATACAAACGTTACAATATCAAAACACGTCCTCTGGGCTCCGAATGCCCACTCGAGCGCACCCCTTGGTCGCGCGCGCGGTTAATACAGGCTGCCTAAAGGTGTAAGTATCGCGCACCCCTGCCGTTGTACCGGCTCTAATACGAGCATACACGCACATCCCTTCAGTTCAGAATCCGCGGAGAGACGACGAGGAGCTAACTGTAATTCCCTGGTGTTCTCGTGCTCATACACACAATGGCCGGATGGACGACGCGAAAGAGATGGGGGGGAGGGGGAGGGGGGGAGAGAAAGCAGAAACTAGCCCTCTAAAGACGTACCAGTTATTTGCGCGAGTTATTATCGCTCGTTAAGAGTCGGCATTCGAGAAGCGCGTTTAACAATTTGCTCACCATCCCCTTAGCCGACGCAGCGCGGTGTTCGCCCTCCTTTTCAGACTCCATTTGTTTCTTTAATTCACTGCTCCGCTTTTTACCCGCCGATTTGTGAGCTCTGCGCGGTATTATCGGCGGATTCCTCCCAACCGAGCGAGAATTTCATCGCTTTCACCGTTTTCACATTCCTTATATCCGTTTTACGCAGATCTAATAGAGATGCGAAACAAATGGTGACTTATAAACTCAGCCTTCATTAATTCGTGAACAATAGGTTTGTTTTCTGTGATTGAACTAGTGTACACTTTTGGAATTTAAAGTGAAATAGGTATAATAATATCTGACGTACGTTTGACAAACTTTATATTGAATTGTTTGTTTTTATTTCGACACTAAACTACATTCTCTTTCTTACTTTTGTTAAATGTCAAACATTTATCTCATTTTAACTTCCAAAAGTGTATACTAGTTTAGCTACAGAAAACATATTTATATAAATAACAAATTTGATCACTTGCATTACGTTATGTTAATGGATACTAAAAGCTACTGTACGTAAAATTAACAAAATGACATGTAAAAACATGTGAATATTTTAAACGATTGAATATCCTATGGACATTGTCACATTATTGAACAGAGTATACATGTATTATTCTAATGTAAAAATTGATTATATTATGCCACTGCATTTGGTACTTTATGTAAAGCAGCTTTTAATGTACACTGATCCAGTGTATTACCATGCGAGTGACCGAATTTACTATTATAGTGTGTGTACAATACACACTATAATACGAGCGCGTGTGTGTATTATGTGTGTACATATATTACGTATGTGGAGAATAGATTCTCTTTCAACAAGGAAAGGCCCATTTATGACGGGCGCGCATAGATAGACGCGAGAAATGGCTCGCGATTCTCGCGCCAGGCCCATTTTCGAAAGTCAATCGACCGTAAGCCCCCTTTTCGTCGATCGCACACGATCGTAAATCTCCCTCGTAACCCTCTGGGTGTGTGTCGCCCGACGCGCCGAATTAGCGTCGATGAGAAATTTTTGACAACCGACGTTGCTTTCCCTAACGTATGTACCTTCTTCTCGCGATCGAAAGCTACATCCGCGCTTGAAATATAATTTTATTTGATATTCTATCAATGTTTTCATCGTCAGATATAATCAACGATTTTTCCTCTTCCGCACTTGTCAGAAAATTCAACAAAAGTTTTACATGTAAAAACAGTTCTGTATGTTATATAAGATAAAAAAAAATCCTTTGTGCAAAATTAAAAAAAAACACTTTTTATAGTTACTAGTAATTAGATTTGATATAACATGATTTAAGTAATAATTAAAAGTTGGCTTTAGATGTTGAATAGATATAATATGTAACATATAATATAATTTATCTAAAAAAATATATTTTTTGAATTTTAATTTAGTATTTATAATAATTAATGATTTAAAACAATTTTTTTTCTTTTAAAATCATTAATTATTATAAATACTAAATTAAAATTTAAAAAATATATTTTCTTAGATAAATTATATTATATGTTACATATTATATCTTTCATTTATATTACCTTAATATCTATTTCCTGTGTCTTATTTCCAAATTCTACCTTTTCCTTGAAGACGACAGAGTTTCTATCCGAGAAAAATTAAGGCGTGGCGCTCTCCTCTAAATGCCACCTTCGGATGGCATTCGCGCGCGGCGGTCGCGAGAATATAAAATATCTGCGCAAGAGAACACACCATCCTGGCGTTCCTCTCGAGTATCCCGCACCGACGTGTGTGACTGCCTTGTCACTGACACAATGAGTCGAAGATTATCTACGATGGGATTCGCTGACGTTACGACGCTCGTGGCCAACCCCCTGTACTCATCCTCCGCCTCCCCATCGCTTTCCCTTCGCCGAGTCTGGAAAGAAAGAAAGAAAGAAAGAGCTCACCCGCGGTCTTCTCCTCTCCTCTTGGGTTTCCGGGGTAAGTCTCCGCGGACGAGAGGAGGGAAAATACATGATCTATGGTGACAGCGGTATTGTTCGCCGAAATGCGAAAAAGTCTCCGGAGGCGGTGGAGCGTTTGAATTTTCCACACCCCTTACGCAAACGTCGTGCTCGTGGAAAGAGGAAGAATCAGAGAAAAAGAGAGAGCAAAAAGAAAGAAACAATAATTCAGAAGAAAGACAATTTGTTGTTATCGTAACTTGTTGCTAGCTGCAATCTGTTGCATCGTAATTGTTGTTACCCAGTTCTCGAAACTGTTAAGCAAAGAATAACCGAACAACTTTTGTCGTTTGCAGGACACAGCGGGGTAAACCAGCTGGGGGGTGTCTTCGTCGGTGGTCGGCCACTTCCGGACTCAACACGGCAAAAGATCGTCGAGCTTGCACATTCGGGCGCACGGCCATGTGATATCTCCAGGATATTACAGGTCAGCAACGGCTGTGTCTCCAAGATCCTCGGCAGGTTGGTTGCAATATTGCTTGTTCCGTTTGATATCGCGTTTTTAAATCCGATTAAATCATTGTATATCTTAAGCGACGTCTACAATGAGATTTTAAGGCGTAAAATTCGGCGAAAAATTTACACTGAGAAAAATATTCTAGTTAAACCAATGAAAAGACTCAACCAAAATCTCATTGTTGGTTTAACTAGAAGAAATTGACTAATCACAGTTGAATGTGAGGAGAATAATTGATGAATTTTTTTTATTACTTTAAGATTTAAAGTTTAAATTTTATGCTTTAAAATTTCATTGTAGACATTACTTTAAGTAAGTTGAGCAATCATCAATTGAGAAACTTATTTCAAATCTTACAGTTGTGCATGAAATATGAGCCTGCATGTCGGTTTGTTTTGCATTATAAATCGAGTAGATGTAGCTTTTATAAATTTCAATTAAAAGAACATTACACAAAATTACAACCGAGTCTGAGTCAAGAGTTAAGAGAAAGATATAAGTGAGTCTAGTTAAACATTTGACTAAACATCTGTTTCACGAGAGATAATCAAGGTATATTGTTCAATATCGGCTCTGTATCTATTATTCGAGTGTATTTAGGTTATCATAATATGCTTAAAGAGATAGACGTATAATATATTTCATTTTCAATAGCGACCTGAGCGTTTCCACGTATTCCTACCGCATTGTACCGCAAATTATTATTGTTGTAGGTACTATGAGACCGGATCTATAAGGCCCAGGGCCATAGGCGGCAGCAAACCGCGCGTGGCAACGGCAGAAGTTGTCAGTAAGATCTCGCTTTACAAAAGTGAGTGCCCGTCCATCTTCGCGTGGGAGATTCGAGATCGCTTGTTGCAAGAGGGAGTGTGCACGAACGACAACATCCCGAGTGTAAGTACGACCTACATTCTATTCAATTATTTCTCTTACCGTTATTCGAATAAGACACCAGAAATTGTAGTGCGGCCATTCTATTATTACTATGGCCAATAGATTATAATAATATAATTGAATTATAATAATATATCTGAAAGTACTTGTCTGCATGGGTCTCCCAAATACATAAGTTGGCTTATAATTATTACACGAGAATAACCAAAAAAAAAAATATATTTTTTTCTTCATAAACAACATGTGAAAATTAAATTTAATTAAAAAATGAAATAATTTCTTTCTTTAAAACTATTTGATTATCAAAATTTCTTTTTACTAAATCTGTGGAAAGGGTAATAAAATTGATATAAAATGTGTTTTAATTTAATAAAAGCGCGTCACTTTTTATATCAGACAGATGCGAATACCAGACAGTAAATGAAGATTAAGTAGCAAAGATTCGCCAAACATCAGATCTTGGTTAATCCATAAGTTAAAATTCATGGATAGAACCGATTATAATCTAATGAAAATGACAAAAGTTTTCGTGGAGGAATCGGTGTTGCGCGGCAGCGACGGTGGCGGCGGTGGTGGCGGCGACAACAATACAAAGCGCGTCGCAAAACAGCCGTAATGGAGCCTGACTTTCGGCTCGGCGGGTGGAGGTTGTAAACGCGCAGGCGTATTGTCAACGGGGGCTTTGTCTACTCACACAAAACAGAACCGCATTTACATAGATAGCGCGAGTCGCGGCATGGGGGGATGGAAATCAGTTTTCTGTGGGGTGGCGGCTGGTTGTACCGAGGATGTTTATGCGAGCCGATGGACTCGGGTGGGCGCGCGCGACCAGGACGACGTACAAACTCCTCCCCTTGTCGCGGCGCGGCCGATGTTGTTAACACGAGGCGGTTAATCGCGCAAACGAATGACGGACGATTTGGCGTTAACCGGTTCCGCCCCGATGAGCCGTTGCTCCCCCAACATGAATCGTTCTTCCGGTCTTGCGATCGCACTCCACGTGGCCCGATAGAACGTGTATCATTAAAGTTAGAGATCCTCTAATAAGAGTCTGAACGTGAGAAAATGACTTTTGATTGATCCGCCATATTTTAACAATTCCTGAGAGAGAAGAAAAAAGAAAGAAATAGATAAGAAAACAATAAAATGGAATGAGAAAGATAAACAAATAAGAAATCC
>Ga0157363_1006325_pt1 | contig 11126 bp, 7 predicted proteins | sample AttsexASBM1_FD_111477 | JGI IMG/M metagenome (GOLD analysis project Ga0157363, IMG submission 111477) | Fungus gardens microbial communities from leaf cutter ant in Ribeirão Preto, State of São Paulo, Brazil - Atta sexdens ASBM1 | ecosystem: Host-associated > Fungi > Mycelium > Unclassified ...
ATAAACGCGATATATATATATATATATATATATATATGTGTGTGTGTATGTATGTATGTATGTATGTATGTATATGCAATCGACACCTCTTCGATATTCAACGATATCTAGATTGTAGCGACTCTTGTTGACCAACTTGCGGAACCGATCGGAACAGCAGCTTTTCAAGTTCCATCTACTGCAGTCGAGAGTCACTTTATGATTCATACTGAAAATCTTTTCAGAAATAACATCGAGAGAAAAAGAAAGTGAGAAAGAGAAAGAGTTGCAGCAGAAAAACTAATCGAATCGTCTTGACTGTAGAATAGATAAAATTGAAAAGTTGAATATAGCGGTCAAACAATATTATGCCGAATCAAAATGATATTTCACCAAATGCATTGAAAATTACATTGGATATACAAACTCAGCAGTATGAAGTTTCGTTTTCCACGTGTATAATAACAGAGAAATTGAGCAATTAATCCCATGATAAAAGCAGGTTAGGTGCATAATAAATATGCCATTGATGCGCGTCGAACAAACGAGCAATCAATATACTTTCAACTCACTTCCTTCCTAATCGTTTGGATCATCTCGCTGTTGCCGCTCTATACGTCATTATATCTCTAGCGATTGCCAATTACGTTGTATTGTTAATTAATCTTTTAGGATTAATGTGACATTACGATTGCCACTACCAGAGCTCGCGTAGCTCCAACTCAGCGAGTGTTCTAATTATCCAGTTGAAACCGTCCAATTTCCGATTATCCTGTCAGTAACTTAACGACAACATGAATAGATACGGAACCGGAAACATATAACGCGATACGCGTATGTGATAACAAATTCGTGTTGAATTTCCTGCCGCAGTTGCAAACTCTACGCAAACTTTACATATGAAACGACCGTAACATAAATCTAGAAATATTTGATATTTTATAAATTTTTAACGTGTTACTTTCAATTATAATAATAAAAAACGTTGAATAATTATTACTCAAGATAAAAAAATTGCTTTCTTGTTCGTGCCTCTCATTGTAAATCTAATTGCAACAACTCGCGGCGCAATTGTTCATTTGCAAGAAGATATACTTTCTTCGTCATAATTTCGTAGATACTTTTGTTTCTAATCACTAGATAATCTGATTCCTTTGGAAGCAATTTGACACGAGTTTATTGTCTGTCGTTGTAATGATCGTTGCCGTAACTCTGTAATCCGAGTTGTACTCGCCCACATGTATCCTAATTATACTTCCGTAACAAGATCGTTTCCTGTAAATGAAACCAGACATCGAACGTAATTTCGTCGCAATATCTCATGCAGATTGACTAGCGTAACAAGATTTTCCGTATGGAATCTAGCGAATTAATTGTCGCGGCTTAGCGAACAATAACTCTTTGTAATCCGCACGAGTCCAAAATTTCAAGTCTTTGATTGATGCCGACATAGATATCTTATCTCTCCACCGAGGAAGCTCGTGAACTTTGTGAGACACCATCAACGGCGATGCGATCGACGATATGGCACAGAATGCATAATGAAATGGATTCGGTCGATGTTCCGCGAAGGATTGTATCGAATATGAAACGAGTTCTGGACGGGTTATCTCTCAGGTACTGACTTAAAAGTACCAAGCAACACGAGAGAGTATCTTTAATCTGCCTGCGAGCTCATTTCATGAGCAACGATGAGAAACGACCGTAAAACCAGGCAAGGAGAACAGTCAGTATGCCAAAGTTACAGCGAGTAAACAGATTATGAAATGAACCACCAAGTAAACGATTGCAAAATCACGAGAAAGCTAAATCACGACATTTAATCATTCACATCGTAATTAATGAATGATACGAAATATGAACGAGAGAGAGTAAATCAAATGATTCTTTTTAGTTACGATAAAAATCTTTGCTCTTGGCATGTTAAAGAACTGGAAATGATATGGGTTTGACAAGCGAGTTAAGGCATGTGTTGTGGATGGCAACAATTTTCCCATTACAGCGAAGCGCGACAAATGATTTATTAAGATGCTATCATATTATATGTGTGCATAGTCCTGATATAAAGAATCCATCTTATCGATATTGAACTTCTTGACTAACAGCGCGCTGGAAACTATACGCAAAAAAAAAGGGTGTCCAGGAAAAAAGAGGTTTACAGCCGCATGACGCCCCGTTCCAATTTTTCCGCACGACGAAGCGATTATGTGTTACGCCGCGTGCCAACAACGCCGACTAACCGCGCCTTTACATTCTCGTCCTACGGGACTATCGATCATACCTTTTTTTACCCTCGAAAAAATTGACGATCGAAATACGTGGGCGTATAATAAGCCGACTGTATTCCAAGAGCGCAAAATAATAGCACGATACATAGAGAAAATACAAGAGCACGTGTCGTGCGTCGGCGCATCTTTCGTAATTCAGTCAGTGTCATTTGATTTCGTAATGGAAACCAATAACCTACGCTTTGTGCATTGCGGAAGAGTTTACAAAATCCTGCCGTTCATCCAGTTATATTTATTCGTTCGGATGGAACGACGTTTGTTTGAATGGAACTGTCTCGGTCCGATCAGGTATCGCGAGATTCGTTTTTCAGTAACCGCGATAACTACGCCGCACATCAATTTGAAATTTTGACGTCGTACTCGTGCCTAAAATTCGATGCACGGAATGGATTTGAAGCCGAACACGCTCGAATGCGTCCTCCACTTTGACTCGAATTAGCATGATTGATTGCAGTCAGCTAGGAAATAACAGTTTGACCGAAAGTACATACGTCGTCCATCCATTCGGAGTAAACTGCATGTAATAAAAACATCTCCTCTTACAATTCAAATTATTGTTAACAAAATTAATTAATTAAAATAATCTATATAGAATAATCTATATAAAGTAATCTATATAGAAAAATATCGTTTTATTGCTAAGAAAAGTAATTATTCAATTTATTTTCTTCCTTTTAAATAACGATTATCTTTAGCAAACATATCTTCTTGTGTGTGATAATAATCTTAAAATCTAATCTAAAAAATACTTATTACAAATTTTTAAAAAATTTATTATTAAGTTCTAAAAACAAGAATTTATTTTCTTTTGAAAAATATTATAAAATTGATCGAAAAAACGACTTTATATAATAAGCAAATCGAATTTGTTTTAATAATCTTGATCGAAGTATTAAACTTATCAAGATTCAAAATATATTTTGAATTTAATGCTTGTGATAAATTTGTTGAATTTACAAATGTATAAACTTTTGAAATACCTGAAATAAATAATTATTACTTGCGTATAGTATATATTTTTTGGTGTGTATACTTCGCGAATTTATGGCCGAATGTTAATATATAAAATTTTCTTTAATAAACAGAAAAGTGTTGTAAAGTAATGCAAAACGTTATGTAGATTTTGTCATGTCATTATAAAATACATCTTTTTAAATGAGAAGCACAACATATTATTTCAATGTAATCTGTTGTTTAATCTGGATAAACCAATCCTTATACTAGTATTTATATCTCAATTATAGAGATATAATAATCGCTTCAGCACTATAATTAAATCAAATTGTTGGTGAAAAATCATTGTCGAGATATTTAATAACTGCTAGATATTTAATAACTATAATTATGCTCATTATTTCTCATCCTTATCATGTTTTGTGACAATTTAAAATATGTACAAAGTTCTTATAAGAAAAATCTATTCATAATGCGAATGTAGGATAATCTTTATCAAGGTAAACGAGAAAAAACTATTAAAGTACCGGTTACGTATAAGTTATTCATAATTGCTTATATATTTTCCGTAAGACATAATGAATATTTCAATATATTCTGTGAGAGTTGAAACTCGTTATAATGTTTTGACGAACTAATGTATGTCGCGGTTACTTGAAGCAGTTACATAAACTAGAATTGTTATAACCCGTCTTCTCATAAAAAAAATTAAAAAAAAAATTAAAAAAAAATTTCTAATAAAACCATAGTTAAAATTAAAAAGATTGAGTAAATACACATACGTACACACATAAGTTGATTAAATTGACTGTGTATCTTCAGAGTTTAATTTGCCAGGCTTTAGCGATATTAATTTCTTCAATAGCACTGCTAATAAAACTGGTCTAATAAATTTCTACCGAGAAGTAAACCGAAACGAATGCGGTAAATATATATTAGAGAATTATTTCAGAACAAAGCGTTTCTTCACGAGCAAAAACCGTGATGTACCGCGATATAGGAAATAAAAATGCATTAAAGAGTGAACATGGAGTCGACCACATTAAAAAGGACATTTTAACAGAAAGGTAATATCACGATTCTCTTGTTTCGTGTTAAAATATAAAATTTGTCGAAAATGTACCAACGGTCATTTCGTACATTTCAACGAGGTGCATCGTGTGGGAATTATAAAAAAGCGTGACGATTACCTTTCTCTTTCTCTCTCTTTCTTTCATATCAGATATTATTTGTATAATGCACCTCGTTACACACACACACACATATACGCGTATACGTTGTTGCGATTTATTCAATCGACTACTCCTAAATCGTAACGTCCACGACGAGTCATATGTTATTCTGTGTGTTGCATCGGTGAACCGCATGTCACTACAAGCACTTAACTATCGATCAAGCGGTTATATGATATCGTAGAGCTTTGAGACTTCCTGATTTATCCAATCTATATTTAAACTGATGTAATAGTGATGCAAAACAAGCAATAGCTCGTAACTTAAAAGTAAAGATATTTGAGATTACTATTAAATATATTTATATGATTGAAATATTAGACTGTTAAAAAAAAATAAATATTAAGAAGCTATATACCATATATATATTAATTTAAAAAAAAAACAAGAATTATTTTCCTTTTTGTCTCTTTTTGTCTCTACAAAATATGACTTTAAAATATGACACTTTATATAATAATTAAAAATTATTATTATTAAAAAAAATATTATTGTTAGTTTCCCCAAAACTCAACATCTTAATCATTTAATCGACAAATTTGTCACTGAGGGCAAGATGAAAACTTTTTGTTCTCTGGTTACTGGAGCTTTTGTGCAATTCGGAAAGGAGCTTGAATCACATAAGACCTTTATCGACCGTGTTTCATGAGTAAAATCCCTATCGTCTTTCTGCGTCCTTCCTCATAGAGGAAGCGTAATGGTTCCTCCGTTGACAGAAAAAGCGGAATTTTTCATAAGTAGAGAAAACTCTTCCGCGAAAACGTCGGGAAAACTAATTACCTTCCTCATAGAAAAAGATCATGCTAGTTTTTGAAATGCGCAATAGTTAACATCATGTTTTGCTTATAATAATTTTCACAAAAACGAAAACTTGATGATAAATAATAGCAAGCACTTTCATTACTTCTAAAAACATGTTGAGCTTCTGCAACAATCAATTTAAAAAAGTGTTTAACTAATTTAATCATTATTAACATTAAAGAAAGTCATAGATATGTATATTTTAATAACATAAACCTTTAAACTTCAATAAATCTTGTTTAAGGAGACATTCGATTGACACACAACTATTAACAAATAACAGTGACTGCATAGCAGCTTGATGTAGAATGCGTGTACTAGTCTTTAGTATGGAGATTCGAGATGGAGTACGTGTTTCAAAGCAAGGGATATATCCAGTTTCTGTCGAAAAGCACACGATATCAATCTTGTACTGAAACAAATCCACCAAACTCACGTTACGGCATGACTTCATCATCAAATTTCAAAGACCACAAACGCTCAATAGCACCCCATATAATTATTATGAAGTCATTATTAGCGCACGTAACTGTTAAATCAGCGATAATGTATATAATTTATAATCGAAGATTTGAAAGTCAGCTATCAAATAATGCAATATTTAAAACCAAATACACGATACACTGAATTACAATATAAGAATCTTTTGATAATTTCGAGTTCTTTAAAAAAAACTTTAATTAATAAGCTCCTACGAATATAAAATTTTTCTCACAATATTATGTTTCATATATTGTACTTAATTAACATTATTTGAATCTAATCTTTTCTTTTATAGTGAATTATTTCAATTCGAGAATTTTTCTCATTTAAAAAATGAGATTTGTGCATCGTCACCTTTAATAAAAATTCTTTGACATTTTTAACACAAAACGACCATATCTCCTAGTATTTATTTTTTCACACGAAGAGAGAAATTAATTTTCTGTTAAATGTAGTTATGTAACGATCGTATTGTATGTCAAAAGCGAGCACAGTGATCCGATTATACAAAGTTTCCAGATTGTTCACTCGTGGGAGAGTTGTGATCATTCCCATCCCTTTCCTCTCTCCGTTTATAATCGTATTTTCATATACGCGTGAATTAATAGCAAATTAAATCAGCTTCACACTCTACAGTAAAAACTGAATTCTGCAATACATTCGTCCTACATAATTCGTAAATAAAGATTCATTAACTCAAATATGTCGTATATATGAAATAAAGAATTAAATATTTCTCCATTAAGAGTAATCATTTTTAATTTATGCAATATTAATTGCAAATATATAAAATTAAAATAGGAATTATTTACGTTGCTTGCAGAATAAGCTGTTGAAGCAGCTTTTAATTTCTGTAATAATAAAATAGAGACGGACGACAAGAAGATTCAAAGAATTCCGCTGTACGCTGGCAATGCATCTGCGACGAAAATGAAATGTATACAAGATGCTACATACTTCGTAATAGACAGCTCCGAAAAGAGCTTCTTTCCTTAGAAAGATACGGAATATAAGAAAGAAAATTCTTACAAAATTAATTGATTATGATTACAACATAGAGTTTTCTTCTATCGATCTTGCACACATATAAATTTTTACGTTTGTTCCATTGTGACAGCAAGAAAGTTGGCGAGATGACAATTATCTCATTTCATGGGGACTAATTACAACTTTCTGAAGCGTCTCTTTTCTTCCGTCAAGAAACTAGGTTATCGCCACTGCCATTGGCACGCAAATTACTTGCCCCGTCGTAACAGAGAATCCTCGATATATTCTTATGGTGATTGGTAGATAGCAAATCGCATAAACTTTTCTGCGCGTCGTCAGTCGACACAATACCCCTAATACATCTAATACCTACCAAGTCAGGAGGAAAGTTCTGAGCACAAAGAATAGACTTCGTGTATGAAGAATAGCTTAAGCAATACGCAAACCAAAGGACTGCATAAAAATTTATTAAATTGGACAGAAATAATCCACCTTCCGCAGGAAAAAATTAAGTTAATGACTTTTTTCAATCACTTTTCTTTCCTCAAAGTATAAGTTATCTCAGTTATTGGAGAGGAAACATAAAGAAGAACGAGCTTCAATGAAAATAGAATCATATCAAAGTTGTGAGTACAAGTTAATGATAATATTCGCGCATAATCATTATTATAATAATTCCGAACTTTCGCACGATAAGTTCGGTATTATGCCAAACCATAATAATGCTTCTTTCAGAGAATAAGTGTCTACCTTTAGTAATAAAGATAAAAATTAATATATTTTTTTTAATGATATAAAGATATCTTATATAAATTATTTGTGAGAGAGAGAGAGAGAGAGAGATATCGTTAATTACACGCTCCAGAAATGGAGTCTCTACCAGCATCAAAATCAGACATAAAAATATTAAATACAATAAAAAATTATAAACCGAAATGATATTAACTGTAGATATAAAGAGAGATATAAAAAAAATAAAGATTTAAAGATATAAAAAAGAGTAAGAGAGAAAGAGAGAAAAAATTATAAAGAAGACGTACTTAATGTAATAATAAATTGATTTTTAATTTGCAGCACTATGCAATTTTATTAGCAATAACTAGCAAAGCTATCGAATATTTAAGTTGATGTAAATGTTGCACATAATGCGACATAGCCGTTTACTTTAATACTACCGATCTTCGTAGAACGGACTTTTATAAACACTTTTATAACACTTGGTGTGTAAAAAGATCACGCGATCTTTCGCGTGCGGAACGGCGTAAATATTTGTTTCGTTCAACTCCTCTGAGATTTCCTCTTTTTCTTACGGAAAATGCAGCAACGCGAAATGATCGTCGTTTTCATCGGTTAACACGTTTGCCGACATATTATTGTACGCTAAAAGCAGAAGTAACCATTCAACGAAGACAAATAGCCGTAGTTGTGAAGAGATGTACATTATTTCGTGCAAGTCACATTTACTTTCAAATAATTCGACTTTACAAAAATCTTTTCCTTTTTATTCGTACTCGCCTGTCGCACAATTGATGCGAGCACAGTTACTCGACAGCTTCGTTAAATTTCTCCTAATTGCTCCCAATTGCATTTCGTGTGGCACAGAGAAGCCTTTCTTTAGCGAGCCAATTGCTATAATATATAATTACAAGAAGATAATTACAACAATCAATCTGTTTTCTATATCAATTAAAATGTATTTATAATCGAAGCGTCCTCACTCGAAGTTACAAATATTCTGATTGTACAGCAATATTACTACACACTACGATTCTGCACTGGACGTTCGATACGCTTTAGATAATGTGTCCAAGACTCAATGCATCATGGTAGGTGGCTTTCAATAAGAAATTCTTTGACGCGGATTCGATCTCGAACTTTTTGACCATTTTAAAATCAAATATTGCAGCTTTCTCAATCATAAACGACTGAAAATGCGAAGAGCTCTTCTCTTTTCGTTTTTCAGAGAGGAGAACTTTCCCGGGAATCGTGCACAGGCATGCAAAGAGATAATAAAACACCGGTCTTTATTTGATTTCGAAAGTGCAGAACTCACTCGATTTTTTGCTACGTGTCTAGATTTTTTATTCACAAGCGTCACCATAGCAGCGAACTTGGTCACCCGAATCCGCACCCGAAAACCGCGTTTCGTAAAAACGATGTTGATCGATGAAAAGTGCGTCTGGCGGCAGTGCAAGTAAAATGAAACAATTTTATTGCATATTCATAGAGAGAAGTGCCTTGTCATCTTATCTATTCTTGAGAAAAAGAATTATGATTAACAAGATCGAATAACCAATTCTGATTCTCTGGAAAAATTCGAAAACTACATTTGCAACGTGACGAGAAAATGTGACGAGAATGGAGTCAACATTTTTTTCTCTCTCTCTTTTTCAAATTATTCAAATAAGATTATGCAAAATCACATAACTAAAATACAGCTTTCTCAGCTTCGTTAAAAATATTATTTAAAATTGCGTATTCTGACTCGTTTATTGTAATTAATTTTGTTTCTCGCGAAAAAGAAATAAAAAAAATTTTTGTCAAATTAATCTTAATTATGCTCAAAATTATTCAATAAAATTGATTTAGATTGCTTTAGAGAATTTGCTAAAGTATCTATTGTAAAAATTTTAGCTAAATATACATTTGAAAATAATTTTGTTGAGCCATCAAAATAATTATGATAAAAACATAAGCATAATAAGCAATATATTGCAAAAAGTTTTAATACTTTAACAACCAGTGAAATGTGTTTTAATTTTGACGATCCAGCAAAATTATTTTCAGATTTGTATCTACCTAAATTTTTTAATTTTTAATTCTTTAACAGAATCGTCTTTTCTGTGGAAAATTACTTAAAAAAAAAAACAAAAAAAAACGAGAATACATCAATTGTCTTTATATAAAAATTAATTATTGTCATATCAAATTAAAATTCAGGCTGAGACTAAACGGTCCTTAGAATAATGTGCCTGACATCAGGCACATACATCGATAAATACTTGAAGCACATTGCATATATTCGAATGCTCAATCGCTCTCGAGACGAGAAGGATCACTCTTGGCGAACATCCACGGGAGCGGATCATACCTTTCGCGATACTTACTCGTTCGCCAAAGAGTTCGTTCTCCTGGAGAACGTTTCAAAGCAAGAGAACCACTTGGCCTAGCGCAAATCCTCGATCAAAAATGTAAAATAGGACAGTGCACTCTAAGACAATTCACCTTCGCTCATAAAACGGCGAATTTATTAAATCGTTTTGCAGCGCATATCTCACTCTTCGAGACTTACAGACGCACGGTTCGCCATGAAAAAACACGCGCGTAAATAGCACACGCGAGTGACGCGCCTGCTTCACGACGTATTCGGAATTAAAGAGCCACGGAGTGGTCAGCCGTGAGCATTCGATGTCCTCGATAACGATTTCCGAGGAATCTTCGTTTCTCCGCTGTTCGTCGCTTATCACCACGGCAAACAAATGCTGGAGGATAGCGAGGGAGATGGGGACACAAAGGTCAGCTGTCCCAGCGAGTTGAAATTTTGGCGAGACGCGCCTCACGCATCCACGACTACGATCGCATGTCGTCGTTACACCGCACCGATCGAGGCATCGACGTTGAGGCGTCGCGACGCGATCAGATGCGCGCATCGCGCGACAAGCGCAGCCCGTCGATTTCCGGACAATGCACTCACGATGTCGTCACGAACAACCTTCGTCCAGGATAACGTTTCTCCGTCGCGCGTCTAAACGCGTCACTTGTGTCTATGCTACGTTAGCTGGTGCCTCCCGGGTGCGCCGAGCCGCGCAAATACGACGCGCACACCAGCCGGCACGAAACGCGACTGACTTTGCGTTCCGACTGACGTAGGAACAAGAAGGAGAGCGAGAAAGATCGAGAAAGACAGAGTGATTGAGAGAGAGAAAGAGAGAACACAGAGGAAGAGGTGGAGAGAGGCAGACAGAAAGAAAGGAGATAAAGACAAACCGAGTCAGACAGAGGCGGGAATCGCGCGCGAGTCGATTTACGACACACGTACGCACGCACTCATGCACGTACGCATGCACGCACGCACGCGTGCACGCACCACGTTCACACGCACGCACGCACGCGGCAGTGCGCGCTAGCTGTGTGACGATGAATGAAGCCCGAGCATAGCCGTAGCGAGTACTTGTACAAAGAGTCGCGTGCTAACTTCGGCCGCCTCCGTCGGTGGCGGCAACGCGCGACGTCGATGACAACCGAGCACAAGGTGGTGGCGGCTGACACAGGCGGGGGAGAGTGGACGGATGCGAAACTACCCGCGCCCTACCGACCCCGAGCTACAGCGCAAGAGCGACGGGGGCGTCCAGCCGACCCGCTGCCGGCAACGGAAATGTACGAACGCCGACGTTCTTGCTCG
>Ga0157363_1006326_pt1 | contig 11126 bp, 9 predicted proteins | sample AttsexASBM1_FD_111477 | JGI IMG/M metagenome (GOLD analysis project Ga0157363, IMG submission 111477) | Fungus gardens microbial communities from leaf cutter ant in Ribeirão Preto, State of São Paulo, Brazil - Atta sexdens ASBM1 | ecosystem: Host-associated > Fungi > Mycelium > Unclassified ...
ATATATATATATGTGTGTTGTGTGTGTGTGTGTGTGTACACACACACATACACACACACAAATAAAATATATATATATATATATATATATATATATATATATATATATGTATATATACATGTCTTATTTTAAATAATGCATTAAAATTTCTCAAAAATTATGGTAGATACGGAAAAATTATTTTAAATAAAAGTTAAATATAATTCGAAGAGAGAAAATATTCGATTTGACTTTGGGTCTTAACATCAACTATTAGATTCTGCCATCAAAAATAGGATGTTCCATTAAAAAAAATCGATATGACCTTGATCTAATCTTGGCGACGCCATCCAAAGTTAAATCAATAGTACCTTCTTATGTTTCCCTCCGAACTATACAACTTTTATTTAAATCATTTTTCCGTATTTACCTTAGTTTTCGAGAAATCTTAATGCATTATTTAAAATGGAACATCCTGTATATTGTGTGTGTATGTGTGTGTGTGTGTGTGTGTGTGTGTATCATTAATTTAAAAACTTGAATATACTGAATATAAAAATAAAATAAATTAATAAATACAATACATATAATCAATCATAATAAAGATCTAATGCTGTACACATAATAATTAATATTTCTATGATCATAATGCATGCAAAACTCCGTAAAAACCAACATATAATTATTTTCATATATTATATATATGCATAGTATGTAAAAATATTTCTTCATATTTAAATAATTGTTATATATTTACAATTATCATATTTTAATACATAATTGTTTAAATAAAAGTGATATTTTCATGCATAGAAAATAATCGGGTCTTTTTCATATAGAAATACAAATAAGATTTGAAGATCGTTGATCTTTATTATTATATTAGGTAGTTTATAATAAGTGTTTCTTACGATATATATCCACATATGTTACAGTTTTATGTACAAGGAATTTGCTATAAGCTAGAAAATGCACGTAATTTTCTTTAAAAGAATGTATGGATGAAAACCCCCAAGAATCAGATAAAAAGGAAACATTTAAAATAATAGAATCAAAAATATATAAAGAACAAAAGAGAAAAATTATTAAATATGAAAATAATTTTTATAAAATTATTTGATTTAAAAACTTAAGAAAATTTCAACAAAAGTTTCAATTAAAAAAGGAACATTAAGTTATGTAAAAAATAAATTAAATTATTATATAAAAAAATAAAACATCTCTTTTTTAATTATTAATAATTAATTATTAATTATTAATTTTATAAATATAGTTTATATACAGAGTCAGTTTTTACGCATAACATATATCGGCTAAAACATTCGTATGTTTATTTTTCTTAAATAATTATTTATACACTAATTTTTATTATATTCGTGCTTTTCTCATTCATAAATATACATGTATATATAAATATAAATGCACATATGTATATACATACATATATATATATGTATGTATATAGGTATAAATATATACATGTATACGTATATATGTTTGTGTGTGTGTGTGTGTGTGTGTGTGTGTGTGTGTGTATGTACGATAGCATATATAAATCACTATAATTTATAGAAATTAAAAAATCACTATAATTTTATTTTTCTCTATTTTCTTAACCGTTATTAATTTTATTTATTAATCTAAAATTATTATAATAAAACTTTGTTATAATTGCCTAATTTTGACATATTAATTGTATTCATATCCAAATTTACATTTATATATAATTAAAATTCAACCTCATTGAAAAAAATAAATATTTATTACAAACGCTTAAAATAAAATAATTCAACATAAATTATTTTAAAATTTAATAATTTGAAGTAATTCATTACATAGATTATGTAGAAGCTAGGAAGACAAAAAATTTAATTATATTTAAATCAAATTTACTATTATATTTTTAATATATATAAATATGAGAAAATTTTATATATTCTGCATCCGCAATAAAACGGATCGTTATAACGGATCGTTACACTAGCGTACTTTTTTGCAGGTGAATTTATATGTGATAATTTTAAGGCCTGACCTGTACTCATCATTCAGATTAATGACGTTGAAGCGAGAAAATCACATAATAAAAATTCTTTAAAAAAAATATTAAAATATAGAACTTTTTTAATAAAATATTTGCATTTGATAAAATACACTTGTGAAATATTGAAAATTCTTCTTTTACTTCGGAATAGATAAAATCATATTTATCTCACTTCGACAGTTGTCATATAGTGTTTCGTATTTTGGTGTTAATTAAATTAAAAAAGGTGTTAATTAATGTTAATTAAAAAAGGCATAATTAAATTTTAATTATATGGTTATCTATTGATTACTGGATTGGATACAAGAGAAATTTTTGATATATTTTGCAAATCTATTTTATCAATTACAAATGTAGTTTTATTAAAAAATATTCACATTTTAATATAATTAGCAAGAATTTCCTGTACATATTTTTTTCGCTTTTGACGTTATAATTAGACATAAATGAGTAGGTAGGAGTTTTAATGCAAAAATTTATATTCATTGTAATATAATAAATGTTAAACATATATATGATGTTAAAGAAACATTTAGTTAATCATTAACATTAAAAATATAACAATTTTATTATTACATGTATAAAAATTAGAGAAAAGGGAAAAAAATGAGAAAGAAAAAGAGAAGAAGGGACGAAGGAGAAAAGGAATGAATAGGAAAAAGAGATATTAAGAAAGGAAGAAAAAGCGAAACAGTATTTTAGAGTTATCTTTAAATATAAAATATACATTTCATATAATTAATATCAATAAAAAATATATTTACACATAATATAATTTATTCAGTTTAAATAAAAAATATGGCATGCTTAATTTTACATCTATTCTTTATATAAATTTCCTAATTAACATTTAAAAGAAAAATTAGAAAGAAAAAAATTATTTATACTGTATATAAAAAAACTTAACAAGATGTTACTGAAAGCAACAAATGTATTATTAGTTGCATATAATACAAAAGCACAAAAAATTGCTCGAGTATAAAAAGTTATATAAATAAAAAATATATCAATTTAATATTTAAATCAAACTATTAATAAAACAACAAATTTGTAAATATTTTCTTTACAGTTATAAATGATTGACACAATTTTTTCAACTTTCTATGACAGCAAGTTGAAACGTAAAAATTTTCTTCTATCCAGTCTTAACAGCCTCTCAACTTTTATATATTTTTAAATTTGCATATTTAATATTTGTGCGCAAACTAACAATATGATGAAACAGCATAATATGTTATCTCTATAATTAAGTTTCCTCTGCTATCTTCAATAAAATAGAATTCGTAGCAGAGCAAAAATGAGGCGATCATCTTCTATTAAAAAAAAAAAGAAATAAAAGTAAGAAAATAAGCAAAAGAAGAAAGAAAAGGCTAATCATAAAGTGCTGCACACCAGAAACACCCAAATGTAGTAAAAAGTTAAAATAGGTTGAAAGCAAAAATTTCCAAGAATAAAAATTTATCGAAAATTGAAACATATGAACTTTCATACACAAAAAAAACTTTTTTTATTAATAATATCAAAAAGAATGTTACCTCTTTCGGACCTGACGCATATAAAAGATACATACACTTTTTAAAGAATTATTTAAATTTTATATAACTATACATAGTATCTTTTTAGGCATGTCATTCTTCTCAATGTGTGCGTGTACGTACGTGTGCGCGCGCGCGCACGCGCGCATATGTGTGTGTGTGTGTGTGTGTGTGTGTGTGTGCGCTCGTTTATTTTTCTTTAAATTTTATTTTAAATGTGCAGCCATATAGTGAATTTTATATATATTTAACACACATAAATTAACTTTTATGTAAAATCAGGTAAGAAGTCAGGTCTGAAAGAGTAAATAATAGATCCAACAAGACCTAAAATAGCGCTACTGTAATTAGAAGACATGACAAAAGTATAACAGAGTCAGTGGCGTTACTATTATTAATTAAAATGATTAAAAAATTTCTTAAAGATAAATTTTTTTGCTCTACTTAAAAAAAAAACAATCATTTTGGTTGTACTATGTTCGACATTTATTATCTGATCGAATAGTTGCGCCACCGAATAGAGTGTACAACGAACAGCAAAATACTATCCAGTTCAGATATAGCAAATAGAACTGCATTTGCATCGAGATCCTCTCTCTATATCCTAGCTTAGTTTCTTTGCTCCAGCTAGTCGATCGAAAAAAGGAAAGAAGTTTGATGCAGTTCAATCTCACGACATTAGAATAGGACAATATTTTTACTCTCAATTGTATTTTATAACATTTAATAACACCATTGGAATGTGTGATGCGCTGCCGGATATATCGTTAGTTTGCGTCACTCGTGTCTATCGTTAAACATCAACATCACCAGCACCAACACCAGCACCAGGGTCAGACTAGCCCGCATAGGCCATAAGCATTGCGTCAACCAACATCACCACCGGCAGCATTACAGTCCTGATTGCCACCGTTTAGCTTGCGGCCACCGCCGCCGTGAATGGCGATCCGGTAACTGTACCTATTAGTTGTGGCTGGTCGTTCGGGGACCGGCGGTGGTACTAGAGCTCCTTCCGCGTTCCCTACAGTTCCAGTAGATCCAAGTGTCGTACCCTCATCTACCTCGCCAATACTGCTTTCAACAAGCGATGATTCCATTTCATTGAACGCCAGTCGGGAACGTAGAAGATAGGCATATGTTTTATACCGCTTCAGCTGGAACGAGGGTTGCTCTGTAGAGTATGATGAAGTGAAAGGATAACTTTAAGTGGAAAATAGAAAAGGAAATATATATCCATTCTAATTAAAAAAAAAAACCTTGAGAGTTTTTCAATAATTTTGAACAAGAAAGGCATTAATAAATTAAGCATTATATATATATATATATATATATATATATATATTATTGTATAAACAATTGAATTGAATTCTCCACTTTTTAATTAACAAGTCGATTACAGTTGTTTTAATTTTAAGCACATTAATAAGAATTAACGACTTTATTATCTTTAAAATTATAAGAGTTAGAGAAAATTTTATTTAAACCATATGATAGATTATACATTTCTGTAGTATTTTACATAACAAAAAAAGAGGTCATTATAAGATTTTTTTAAATATATATAATAAGTATAATTATTTTAAAAATGTAAAAGACACATTTGTTTTTTCTTTCAAGTTTTTGAAATATTATATTTTATAAGATTTTTTTATAATGGCTATTAAAAAGTATGTGTATGTGCACATTGCGTATATATGGATGCAAGGAGAGGGAATTAAAGAAAAGACAACAGAGAAATAAAATTATAATTAGAATATGTATAAAAAAATAATAAAAATATAAATTTTTTATAAGAAAAGATTGAAATCTTTTTAATAGTAATATTGTTAATAAAAAATGTTTCATTACTTATCAATTAAGTAACTATTTTTTTGTTAATAGACCTTTATTAGACTTTTAAATCTTAATTATCTGTATAAAATATGAAAATTTTGAAACGGGATAGAAAAAGATCAATTTTTTCAATTAATACAATTTTTTTTTTAATTTTTAAGATTTTTGTTTTTAAAGATTTTTTATTATACAAAGATACTTTTTCAGATATCAGAAAAAGATACATATATAAAAAATATTAGACTATTGAAAATTATCAAGAAATTTTTATATTACGATATGTTTCTGTCACTTAAAAGTTACCTCGTGATGTAAATATGCATCTTTTTCCTTATAATTTTGTACAGTGAGAGCTTTGGCGCCTCTTTCCGGAGGATGTCGTCTATGCTCGTCCAATTCTGTTTCTAACCTGTTAATCCTGTCTTCATGGTCCCGCAACTGTTCTCTCTATTAACAAATTAATTTAATCTTCTTTCTTTATTTTCTTTGACTAAGCAAATGAGGAAATTAATTTATCATGAAATAATACTTTTGAGACTTTATCTTTCTTCTCGAAATATTTATATTCTAATCTGAAAAGATTTCAAATTAATTTTCTAGATGCCACAAATCTTTATTATACAATGTAGTCCATATATCACGATCATCGATTGAAATATTATCTTATGTAATTATTTTTTCAAAAAATAAATTTAATAAATTTTCGAAGTCCGATTTTAAGAAGCTGATAAGTAGCGCAAAAAGTTTTTAATTAAATTTTTAAGATATTTCAAAATCATTTTTATCTTTAAAATTACACTATTAATTTTTTGTTATAAATGTTTATTGTAACATGACTTAAATATTTACACACGCGCGCGCGCGCGCGCGCGCACACACACACACACACACACACACACACACACGCGCGCGCGCGCGCGCGCGCGTGCACATGGAGAGCTACAATACTTAATTTAAAATTAATGTATCATTTATAAAGTAATAATTAGCAAAATTAAAAAATCCTGTAAGTACACGCGGATGTCATAAGTATCTTTTAGCTAAACAGTTAAGAAAAATATAAAGAATGAGATATTCAAAGTACACTCACAGAATTTAATTTGGTGTGACTACATGGCAGCAATGGACGCTGGAACTTGCGCTGAGACCCAACGGCGCCTGCGAGAGGCTGACACGAAAAGCTGGCGCATACGAAATTGATAGTATCGATCCACGATTGCAGCTCCTTCGAATCACTATATCACATATCGATGTATTACATAATCATCTTCTAAACAATTCAAGTTAATATTTAAATAAAAATTTAAACTACACCCATAATTTATACAATAATTTATAATAATTTATAATTATACAATTAGAATTACAATTTTAATAATAAATTATAATCTAGGACAATTACAAACATTATTTAAACAATTTAAAATTCAATTAAAATCTTTATTATAATTTTTTATTATACCTCTATTTTATAAATAATAGAATTTTCCGAAACTTAGCAAAATATACTAACCTTGTCTGAAAGAGATACTCAGCCTGATCGGCAGTCTGCAATCGAAAAACATGCTGCTTCTTTGTGTAATCAGTCGCTTTGGTAGCCAATGCATGATGAATACGTATAGCGTTATGCAAACTATCGTTACGAAAACCATGTTCATCTTTGTGCAAGTATAGCACAAGCTCGCGCAATGTACAATAGTACATTTTCCATCCACGTTTACCGAACGGAGCTGTGTAATATTTTACATGAAAGATAATAAAATAAGAGGTAAATATAGAAAAAATATAGAAAAATATATATATAGAGAAGATATAGAAAAGATATATATATATTATAATTAATATTTCGTCGTGAAAGAAAATATAAGCACTGCATACTTTTTTTGCCATTGGAGTCATAACAGCATTTACGCATAACGTAACCCTTTTTAAATTCTGTAGCGCCCGTGATATTTGGCACATCAAGAAATGGATTTCCAGTACCGCTAATCGCTGCCGTACCATCTCCTTGCTGCATCGCTTGATTTGTCGCTTCATCTCCTTCTTCGTCCCTAAACAATGGAGAGCCGAATTTTGAAAAGTATTTAAAAGTATTAATTTAAGATTAATAATTAATTATTATTTGAAAGAGACCAATACGTAGTCTAATTTTTATTCTAAAAGAAATTATTAATACTAATTGCAAAAAAAATTAATTATTATTTTAAAGAAGGAAAATTTATAACGTCACACTCGCTTACAAAGCCCATTCGAGGGGAAAGGATTTAATGGCGTTGTAAAGTTGCTTGAGCACTTCGCGTGGAAAGTTGTCGCCATCATTGAGCTCTGACAAATTCTCAATGAATTCTGAACATGACATCTTTCTGCCAATATTCTGACCATGTAAGTCTGTATTAAGCAGCATTATCGCGCAAGTCAATGTGTGAACAGCATCTAAACAAATATTTGATAAATTTAACTTTGTGGTGTGTGTGTGTGTGTGTGTGTGTGTGTGTGTGTGTGTGTGTGTGTGTGTGTGTGTGTGTATTGTGTGTGTGCGCGCGCGTGCGCTAATATGTGTATTATACTAATTGATCGATAATTCTCTTAATGCTCTGCAAGCAGAGCGGACTAAATTAAGTCGAAAAATCCTGTACCATTTTGCAATTTTTGCAATAATTAACAAGATATTAATTACTAAAGATCGTCGAATGAGCACATATCTGCCCATCTATAGCCAAACACAAGCGCTTATATGACAATTACAGCGATCGTAATTATTATTAATTAGATATACAGGGAGTTTACTAAGAAGTATAGTAACGCATGAGAGCGACAAAAGAAAATAATTTCGCTTACTTTTTTACGTTTTTGCATTTGGTAATAGAGTGAGCGGATCAAGAGCACTTGGAGAGCGTCAAGAATTAATTTCTCGTTAATTATTGCAAAAATTGCAAAATGGTACAGAATTTTTTTGACTAATTTAGTTTGCTTTACCTGTACTCGAGCGTGCCATGAAAGTTATCAGACATCTTGTATGTACGTACATGTGTGTGTGTGTGTGTGTGTGTGTGTGTGTGTGTGTGTGTGTGTGTGTGTGTGTGTGTGTGTGTGTGTGTGTGTGTGCGCGCGCGCGCGCGTGTATGTGCGCGCGTGTGTGTGTACACAACACACATACATATAAGAAGAAAAACATTAATTAATAATTTTAGATAAATATTATTTAATATTATTCTTATTTAATATAATTTTTTTATTTGCACAAACGTATACGCAACTATTGTAGATTTTAAAATACACTCACCTTGAGAATTAAAACTACCAGGATTGCAATCCAAATATCTTTTGGAGAAATGTACTAAGACTCTCTCTCTTTCTTGAGTCTCTCCCGTCAGACAAAATTGAGCGAGAAATTTTCTGAGAGCCATGTCCAATGTGTCTCGTTCAAAGTTGAAATAACGCAGATACTCTTCTGCCACAGCTTTGCTAAAGTCGTTGCTACAAACATAATGCATGACATATTTAAAAAAATTCTCCTAAAAATTTTTAAACAATTCAATCATACAAAATGTTAAATTTTTATTTTAAGAGAAAGATAGGAAATTCTAGAAAGTCGTAAAGGATATAATCAAAAAGACGGCTTACTTTTTGCTTAGATGTCTAGAGACATCAGATTTCTTAAAACCATCTAAGGAATAGAGACGTTTGGCCAGTCGAATTGCAGAGGGCAAATCCACCGCTTTCGGACTATAATGGAAACTGTGCAAACTTTCGATATCGCTTTCTTCATCTGCTGACTGCGGCGGCGACGTGCCACTTCCATGTCCTTTCTGTTCGTCACATATTCCAGCGATCAAGGCCTCCCTCTCATCTTCACTCTCTTTTAATTCCTAAATTCGATAATGAGCAAATAAATAACATCATAATTACTATATAATAGTAATATATAAATGAGAAATCAATTTTTATTTAAAATCAATAATTTATGATTAATAAAAATATTAAATGCAACTTAATAAAAAACATTAATTTATTTTGATATTTCTTAATCTGTTCATGTAGAACAGAAATAATTTCAAAAAAATCCATCTTCTAAATATTATAAAATTTGATATGTATACATCTGTTATAGAATAAATGTTTAGAATAAATTTATAGAATAAAAATACTCTAGCCGAGCACAAAATATTTAATAAACATGAAGAAATTAATCCTGTTAAAGTTAGAAGTAAATATGTATGTAAATGTGTATGGTGCTTCTTGACAAAATATAATAGTATTATTGTACTGTTTGTAGTTGTATCATGTCATAAAATTTGCATTGTTCTAACAAGGTTAATAATGATAATAACTCAATTTGAATAATTTTAAATAAAATTTTCGATAAGATTTCTTAATATTACCTGATAACCTACACATTCGGGTGTTACAGATCCCGCAATAACTCCTGGAATCCCAGATTGATTTCTCTGCAAATTTTGGGATGCAGCAGGCGGCATTAGTTCCCCAATGGGATTTCCTCTTCTCCTCGCCTGTCTGGGACTCGTATTTCTTGGAATCTCCTTATCAGGCCCTTTTACTTGAATCACTATTCTATGGTCTCCAGCATCCTGAGGATTAGCCTTCAGTCTTCTCTGCGGTGGTTCGCTCGCCAAAATGGTGGAATCACTATCACTGGGATCGCTTACCATCATAATATCCCTCGCGCTAAGAATATCCATCGTCTCTTCATCATTGTAGTCTGGACTGGACATGTTGCTGATGGCCTCCGACTGGCTGAAATCGCCGTTAGCAGGGAGATGACCTCCCGGGGTGCTGGAAACCCCGGGAACAGTTTGGGCCGGAGGGAACCTACGGGAACCAGAGTTGGAGGACATAACGGAGGACGAGACGGAGGTAGGGGAGGCAGGGGACAGAGAACGCTGAGGGCTCGTCGAAGAGGATGATGAGGACGAAGACGAAGATGAGGAACCGCCGTTTTGGCAACAGGAAACGGCCGGTGAGCTAACAGGCGCGTTGTAAGTCCAGACAATTCGCTCGTTTGGCATTAGGCCTTCTGGCCGCGGATCCAATAGTGTATTCAGACTTGAAGTGACATCGTCATCGATGTCGATATCCACGGCACTCATTGAAGGATCTTTTTGAAACTGCAGATGGTCCTCCGATCGCGAAGTACGTACAAAACCAAAGCTTGAAGGAGTGTTCTTGCCTGGATCAACTTGGACAAGGGCTCCCGAAGTGCTTTGCACTCCGTCGCGTCTAGCAGCGCCTACGGGTGATGTACTGGCCGAGCTGGAAGCTTTGTAGACGTTTCCTCGATGATGATGATGCTGATGTGCCAGTTGGGTCTCATTGGGACTGCTGGGTACCGAGTTGTGATGATGATGATGATGATGATGATGATGATGATGATTATGGTTATGATGGGCACTAGTGGTAGTGATAGTGGTAGTGGTATGCTGATGATTGGGATTGTACCTAAGGGAATCCACCTTTCGCTGCTGATGCTGCTTAGGCAGCAAATTACTGCTCTGTTGCGTTCGAGAGAGATTTAGCATCAGGTCGCCGGTCATCATGTACGCTTCAAATCTAATACAAATAAATAATAAATTTTATTATTAATTTTATTACAAGAAATTATTAATAAAAATATATTAATAAAAATATTTTTTACATCATTATAATGATTCATCTCATTCTCATTTAAGATTTATAGATGAGTGGAGAAAGAGAGAGAGAGAGAGAGAGAGAGAGAGAGA
>Ga0157363_1006327_pt1 | contig 11125 bp, 10 predicted proteins | sample AttsexASBM1_FD_111477 | JGI IMG/M metagenome (GOLD analysis project Ga0157363, IMG submission 111477) | Fungus gardens microbial communities from leaf cutter ant in Ribeirão Preto, State of São Paulo, Brazil - Atta sexdens ASBM1 | ecosystem: Host-associated > Fungi > Mycelium > Unclassified ...
AAAAACTATGATATAGAAATTTATAAATTATAAACAACAATAATATACAATGAATCGGTTTACAAACGAATAACTATAAAGAAACATTTTTAGAGAGGACTATATGCTCTACTATAAAAATTAGAGAAATAATTCTGTTTCAAATAAAATATAGATAATTTATATATAATTGTGTGTAGGCATATAATCTTTCATATTTAGATGAATTTGTGTAATAAAATATAATTAACAATAGAAAGTGATTTTTGCGTGATAAATAAATTGTTAACGGATCTGAAATAATATAATGGTAAAAACAAAAAAAAATTGATTAGATTGAAAAGAAAGAACGAGCAACATATAAGATTATACATTTAATTTTAATTTATTAGGATATTAAATTCATCCATAAAAGATAAATTGAAATTTATGAAACACAGTCTTAAATATGGAACATTTCAACTTGATTTTTTTCGGCCATCTTAGGATCACAATAAAAATTTAAAATAAATTTACAAAAATAAATAACAAAATAAATGGTAAATATACAATGGATTTTCAGTGACTAAAACAAAGAAATGAGCTAATGAGAGTACAGTGCAGTTGTGCTAATTGACTTTTAACAATTTATTCATCAAAATGTACATTTCTGACAATTTTTTCGAACGTTTCGAGTCATCAGCGAAATAATTAAATGTTGGAAAGAACATACGAACAAATTAACGAAATTATATAAAAAATAACATCATAAATAAATAATATTAATAATAAATCTTGATTAAGTCAGTGAATAATCAACTTAGATTATTAAATCCTGGAACTTTCATCATTTCGAAAAAAAAACGAAACGAAAAAAATATATTTTTATGCATAATTTCAAAGAATAAATCATATTATGTTCGTGTTTTTGTCTCTTACGCACAACATGTACATACACACACACACACACACACACATACACACACACACACACCTTCAAATGCATCATAAATATGCAATAGATGTAGCATGTTCAAGGTATACAGGCTAATAAAAAAATGAAATGATAAAACGTAGTAGTTTATAATTACTATTGTGTCAATGTTGTGACTGTTTTTTAAGGTCAACCCAAACTAGCGATAATGCTAGAATTCTTTCTTTTTTGCATTTTTTAAATAAAATAGTTCCACTATTTATTGCTAAAATATTATATGTTTTTTTTTTTAATGAGTCTTATTCTTTCAACAGATTTCTAGACATATCTATAATTCATACATTTCATAACTATAATTCACGTTTATATCTAACAAAAAATAAGTCCACAATATTTAAAAATATTTATATTTAATACATTATTAGTAAACCTAAATAGCACAAAGACTTCAAAAAGAATTCTTTTTTCATTCTCAACTTAGAAAATGAATTCTTTTCCTATCCCATTTCTGTTCTAAAGATATTCCTAAGGATACCAAAAAAATTCATTTTTATGTCACCAATTGTGAGTTCTGTTTCGGATTCAAAAGGTATTCTTTTTTTTTTTATTTTTTTTGTACTGGGTGTTTCAAAATGATCGCCAAATATTTCGTGCCAACAATTGCTAACAGTTGTTAACTATTGCGAAAATTGCATGGTAGAAGACTTTTTGACTTAGTCCACTCTACTAGCACATTCTGGAACATCTTGTATGTAAAAACCAATTCATTTTACCGGAATTCAATTTTCCATATATTATAATTAGTATAGAATTTTTTTTAGAAAGAATTATTATGAATGTTAGCTAATAATCTGTATCAAGAGCTTATGTATATTTTAATACTACCCCATGTTTTCTATTTTACTTTTTCTTTTCAATTCCTCTAGACTAAAGTTTTTTTAATATTAATTAATATTTAATATTATTTCATTTAATATTAATTAAAGTTTAATTTGAATATTAATTTAATATAACTTTTTTTTCGTATTAATTCTTTTAATATATCAAGCAGTAAAAATGATGATCTAAACGAATTTAACTCATTAATTCATTAATGGCTAGATCGATCTTTTTTAAATTACAATTAATATCGGAATCATTACATATAATTGATAATGCATTCACTGTTAAAAATATAACCACGAGCTTCTTTTACAATTGTAAATGAAGCTCGTGATTATGAAATTAAAAGTAACGAACTGAAAATTTAACTAAAAATTAAGTTACAACAATTACTTAAATGTAATGAACGTGTGCATTAAATTTTATAAATTTTCATGAAAAATACATTATTTTATTAATTACAATTTTCATGTACATATATACAAATATACTTTTTAGTTATAAATATATTAAATTTAACGTAATGTCATGAAATTAAGTTCAATGTGTAACTTAAAAGTATATCAAATTTCATGAAATTTTTAATAGTGTAGTACAAAAATTAAATATTAAATTATAAGTGAAATCTTTTTATAAAAGTTTAAAAAAAAACGATGTCTGGATTAAAGCAAATAACGCCAATATCAAGTTTATCATTTGCGACATCAGCGATCATCGTCCAATCACATTTTATGTGCGACTTTAAAAGAGAAATGCAATTGAATAATTTTCTTTATGTATACGTTTATGCGGCTATGCAAGTTTGTGTTAGATATGCCCTAAACCATTGATATACCCAACAGTGCGCAAACTGTGGCAAACTGCGCAAAGCGCAAACAATTTTCGCACTACTCGCGCATCAAAAACACATACTGACGCGTACTCTCGAACATGGTGGAATTATATCATTGCTCTCGAACGATTATTGAACGGGGAGGATGGCGATTAGCTGATCGGTAGGTAACATGCGCACTCCCGACCAATGGGAGTAAAACCAGGGGACAAAACTCAGGTTCACCAGCAATATGGCTGTCAGTATAAATTTGATGCTTGTAACATGAGTTTCTCTCCAAGAAATTTGACAAGCGTAAGCGTAGTTTCGCATTACGCGCGGCATGATGTGATTTTCATATGTCCGGCAATGCGGAAATGGCAACGCGGATCGGTTGAAGCCGAAACAAGACTGCCAAAACAATTTTTGAGAAAACAGGTATGCGATCCATTGACATTGGTTCCTCGGTCTGTTGGTCGTTCCTCGACGACCGATCATTTCGTTATATCCATATTGCATTCGGACTGACGCGCCATGATTTTATCCACGGTCTTTCCACATTCGCGAGTTATTCGCAAGATACGATCGCTCGGAATATCGCTGACGTACCATCGCCGTCACCACTGTCATCACTGTCATCATCGTCATCACCATCACACCAAGCATTTAGCGGCGCATCCTTACTTCTCTCATTATCGTTACCTTATTCTTCATTTTTCTTCTCTCCAGATCAATACTATTCAAACGTTCTCACTATTTGCAACCATTGATTATCATTTATTTTATTACTGCAACTTTATTCTTCTGCTCGAAGATAATCTTCAGAATGCCAGAAGGAAGTTTGCTCAGTATCGTACAATTAAATATACAATTTTGTCCACATAACAATTAGAGAATTTCTCAACAGAAGTTCTCTTTCAGGAGTATTCCTGAGAACTAGTGATTGCACTATCAATTTATACTTGAATCAATTCTATGTATATATAGGAATATTATGTGAAAGTTTTTATTAGATATTTTTGTAAATAAATAAGCTTTAATTGTTTGTGATTGATTGTTTTGATTTCAGATATTCAAGAGTCGTTTATTATATTTATATAGGAATATTGTGCGAAAGTTTTTATTAGATATTTTTGTAAATAAATAAGCTTTAATTGTTTGTGACTGATTGTTTTGATTTCAGATATTCAAGAGTCGTTTATTGAGCAATATACTTTATCACCATGACGTCAAGGTAAATGTATAATAAAATTATATACTTTTATTTTTTCATATATATATATATATATATATATATATATATATATAAAGTATTATACAATATGCTTTGAAAATGTATAATAATAATATGTAAACATAACTGTATTAGTTATATATTTATGAAAAATATATTATAAACAAGTAAATATTTAAAAAATTTATTTTTTATCAGTAATTTATATTATATATTATATTAGATATATTTTAACTTTTAGATTGGATAGATTATTCATATTGTTGGAGACTGGAACAAACGCAGTTACCAAGAGAGCAGCTGCACAACAATTGGGAGAAGCACAGAGATTACATCCTCATGATCTACATCACTTATTAGCAAGAGTTTCTACCTTATTAAAATCTTCACAATGGGATACTCGAATATCGGCTGCCCATGCTGTACAAGCTATACTTGCTCAAGTTCCTCCTTGGAACCCACAACCAATTAAAAAGGAAGTCTCTACAGGTAATATATATATATATATATATATATATTAATACATTGTTAATTAATTTTTATATCTTTAATAAGAATTTTTGAAAGTTTCAATTATATTATGTATGAGTGTTTTGAATCAATAGATGAATCTGAAGTGAAACGCAAGCCTCCCACTACCAGATTGAATTTAAAATCTTTTGATATGAGCAGAGTTCTAGCTCGTAATTCACATCTTACTGGATCTGAGGGCAGTGAGTATGATTTGACTGTATCAGAGGGAGAACAATTGTCACTTCCCAATCAGCAAGAAAAATTAGCTGCAAAGCTAGGTTTTCATCCACGTTTGATGGGCGTTGATGATTTATTTACTGTTGAGGATTTGACTCTAGTACAGGCACCATGTATAACACAAACTGCTACTACACCTGTTGATGACTCTGAAGGATTGTTGATGAGCAGAAGAGAAATGAATAGAGCGAAACGCAAAGTATTACATTTTATTAAACTTTCGTATTTAACTATTTATAATTGACATTTTCTTTAAATTATTGCAGTTTATGCTAGCAAGTATTAAAAACTTATAATATTCAGGATTGTTTTACATGCTTCATGTTTTATTTATAAAATTCATAATAAAGATATTAATTATTTATATCTTAATAATAGGCTCGTCAATCCGTATCAAAACAACGATCGCGCGAACCGGATGATCATCGCGCTAACAATTACGATGACAATTCAAATTCAACGAATGTTCAATCTCCAATTGGTGAACCAGCAATTAAAAAAATTATACTAGAAGACACAATCTCATCAGATACTGGATCAAAATGCAACATATCTAACGAACAAGTAAATGGAGTACCAGATAGCACTGGATGCTGGCCAGATTCAATCGTAGATTGGCCTTTAGAATCTTTTGCAGAAAGTCTTTGTCAGGATTTATTTAGTCAAAAATGGGAAGTACGACATGGAGCAGCAACAGCTTTGCGAGAACTTATAAGACTTCATGGTAAAGGTACGTAAGTCTATAGTAAATATAATTCCCTCAATATTAACTGTTAAACACTAAATGTGCTTGAATGCACAGGAGCAGGCAAGTGTACAGATCAAACTCCAGAAGAAATGCAAGAAAGTCATTATGAATGGGTGATCGATGCCGCTTTACGATTATTGTGTGTATTAGGACTTGATCGATTTGGAGATTTTGTATCTGATCAAGTTGTTGCTCCAGTACGAGAAACATGTGCTCAAGCATTAGGATCGCTCTTCTTATTAGTACCCGGTGGTCCAAATACCAAAGATACAAATGGTGTTTTTCCTGGAATATTTTCTGTAATTCTCAAACTGTTGGAACATAATGAATGGGAAGCGAGACACGGTGCATTTCTTGCTTTAAAATATTTATTGGCCGTACGAGACGATCTGTTAGACGAGGTATTGCCACAAGTGTTTCCTGCTATCATGCAAGGATTATCCGATCCTGTCGATGACGTAGGTGCAGCTGCCGCAAGTGCACTTATACCAGTAGCACACGCTCTTCCGCGATTATTAAAATCAACAGAATTAGAAACTATTGTAATACGTCTTTGGGAATTATTAAAAGAACAAGATGACTTGGCTGCAGCTTGTAACACTTTTATGGGTCTGTTGGCTGCGATACTTTCATTGCCAGTGGCACATGCTTGTTTAACGCCCCAGCCATTATCACAGGTGATGCAACAATATTTTTATTCTTTCGACAAAGAGATACAACTATTTAAATATTTTTTACAATGGTTGAACGTTTATTTAGGTATTACCACGTTTATGGCCATTTCTCAGCCATTCAAGTTCAAGTGTACGTAAAGCCACGCTACAAACACTGCAAACTTTAACTGGAAACGATAGCAATTATAGCGGAAACAAGAAGGAACGATGGGGTGAAGGTGGTGGATTAGTTTTACAGGAAACATTGAGGCATGTATTTCAGTGTGTGTTAATTGAGCACATTAGCACGATACAAGATGTGGCCGAACGTGTCTGGGAAAATCTAGTCGTGCAGAGTGATCTCGAATTATTGCTACATGCGGCGTGCCCTCATGTCAGTACATGGCTATGCCTTGCCATGCAACCAGAACATGTGCCATTCAATCCAAATTTGTTGATGACAGTTGTTAGTTCTATTAAGGGCACAAAGAATAATCAAATGGTCGCCTACTGTGACGGACAATTGGATATTAATAGCGGAAATAGTAATATTAATGCAAATGCGAAATCGTTATCTGAATTGAAAATGTACATTGGTGGGATTGAAACAGTAGCGCTGAATATACGAAAAGCAAACGTGATACAGGCTCGTTGTAGAGCGTCTCGTATGTTAGGATTATTGTCGCACTACGTTGTGCAACCTGCACCAGGTGTCATTTATCCACCAGATGTGCCTAGTCCAGCGCTTTGTTATGCTAAAGTGTTATTGGCACATCTTAATTCGCGATCGGCGCTGCAACGTACTGTTGTGGGGCTTACAATGTCTAGTTGGGCGACTGTAGATCCATTGAGAATACCCACAATACCAGATATACTCAGGTATAAAGCATACAATTTGTATGAAAAATATTTCATGTATCTATATTAATGAAACAAAATTTTTTTTTTAGTGACAGATTATTGGCTTGTTTAAATGAATGCATGTATTACGATGAGATTGCAGCTTCCTTCACTCGACTGCTGCACGAAAGTCACGATTACATCGCAACCTTAAAACATTATAAATTAATGATATCATTTGAAATAGATTCATCCAGCGTGATGACTCTTGATCAGATTGCTGCACTAGCTAAGAGAAGACTTCCCGCCATTTGCACTGTTGGAACAAACGCAGGAGGAACTGAAAATATTAGTAGTTGTTCAATATCTTCTAGATTGAAACCTAAATTAATGGATAGCTTAGAAGAAAGGAGGCGAGCATTGGATATCGGAGCGACTACGATGGCGGCACAACAACAATCGTTGCATGTTATGTCAATGGCCGCGCTCGCTGGTGCCGCTACGATGTTACATATCCTTCCTCAATCTCCTCAACCACTTAATCCATTAGTAAAACCATTAATGGAAGCTATAAAACGTGAGGAAAATGAGGAACTGCAAAAACTGGCTGCAAAACATTTGTCTCATCTAATCGAGCTTTGTATCGATAGAAAACCATCTCCAAATGCAAAGGTTTGCATATAAAGTACATAAAATTATAAATAATAAAAACAAATACGACATAAAATATTTCAAAATTGTCAAATAATTTTCCTCGCATTTCCTTCCCATATGCTACAAGATGTTATCAAATATTTACTTGTTACAGATTTCTACCAATCTATGTACATTCCTATGTTCTGACCTTGAATTTACACCACGAGTATGTTGCGACACTGAAATTTATGATGGAATACTCACTTTGAACAATAGACAAAAACATGCTGAGAGAATAGCATATAATCGTGGTACAAGTAGTGGACTCAGCAGCGGTAGAGGTCCTGGTAGACCACCAACAACTGAGATTCCTCTTGAGGAATTACTCGCTTGTGAAGAACCAGAAGCCAAAGCTGCTAGAACACGTCGTCGCGGAGCTACATTTGCATTAACAGCTATAGGTATATACTACAATATTTAGAAGGAGCATTTCTTAATCAAGATTAATTAATGTTCAATTAAATTCTCTCTGATCTAATGAAAAAAGAAATGAGATATAAGGGAATCGATTAAATTCCAATTAATTAATTGTGTATAACTAATTTGAATGAGAACTCTGTAATAGTCTATGTAATATATATATATATATATATGTAAACTTTGTGTTTAAAATATTTCCATATTTTTGAAGCTACTCTCTTCGGTGCTCAATTACCTGATCGCTTACCTCAACTGTGGAATTTGATTTTACCGAACACACTAAAAGAAGAAACCAAACAAGATAATATACAAGAGGATGAAGGAAATTTATTAATTGTCGGTCTACAAGTATTAGAAATCATGGCACCAAGTTTGGATAAGTCTTTGTTACCGCCTGTGTTAGAGGTTTTACCACGTTTATGCAGTCTACTAACGCATTCATACAAAGCTGTTAGACACATGACCTCGCGATGTATAGCTACATTAGCTACTCTAGATACAGAGAAAGTAATTTTAAACTTTATCAGATACATATTGATAGACATAATAATATAGATAGAACAAAAGATTAAGAAATGTATTTTATTTTATTTTATTTTTTTTTTTAGACAATGGTACACATATTACGCAGTGTTATACCACTCTTGGACACAACTGGCAGTGAGAAGAGATGTTCTTCAGGCATAGTGGCACCGAACAAAGTCGATTCCGTACGCCAAGGAGCTGCGGAAGCTCTAACTTGTATCGTCGAAAGCTTAGGCGTACATGTGGTGCCATATGCAGTACTCTTTATGGTACCTTTATTGGGACGAATGAGCGATCAAAATCAATCTGTAAGACTAGTTTGTAGCGCAACTTTTGCTACGCTCGTACAGTTGTTACCGCTAGATCCTGGCGCAATTGCAGATCCACCAGATCTAGTGTAAGTTATTCGTACGAAATTATACATATAATTTTTGATAATATGTGTGGTTGGTGTGTAAATAATATTCCTGAAAAAAAAAACGGATGACAACACAACACAATCATTAAATGTCACATCAATGATTGTACCTGCTAATGTCACGATATTATCGTTTTTTAAAATAGTGAATTCAAAAAAATTAGATATTTCTATGGTAATTCGATTTACTAAAGAACCACCTTAATAACTATTTCGTTATTCGCTATGAGTACTGAAAATTTATAGTATATGTAACGTGAACTGTTCATGCGCGCTTAGTGATTACTGAAAATCTATAGTTCACGTTACATATACTACAGATTTTTAACATAGTGAATAACGAAACAGTTATTAAGATGGTTCTTTAATAAATCGAATTACCATAGAAATGTCTAATTTTTTTATATAATGAAATTGAAGTACCGAAATTGACGTGTGCAAAATTCTATGGTAGATTAACGATGAAATAAGAGAGAAAAAAATGTTAAAGATGTAACCTTTCCCTTATTGAGTATTACTTAGTGACAGATAAGGCTCGCAGACGCTTCTTTGACTAACTGCACATAAATCTTACCGTAGATTTTTCTTAAAAATAAGATTATAATAGTTTAAAAAATTACAATTTTAATAATCACAAAAAAGTAATAATAGGTACAGTCATTCTGGAAAGTTTTACGTGCATAAACTTTCATATAAATTTAACTTCGAAAAATAAACACAATTTTATCGTTTTCGATCAAGATGCAGCTCTTGATTTACTATCGTATATACTATGTTCCACTATTTCATTAAGATATACACGCATAATTTAATATTTTAAATTATGCAGATATTTGTAATTTTGGGTAGACCCTTGTGAAGCATCTAAATTTTTAGCATTTTACTAAAGAACCACTTTAATTAACACAACTTAAAAGATATTCTACTAAGATACATCGCTTTACTGACCAATCGTACATATTATTGAAAGCTCACATGGCATTTGAATTCAATGTTTCTTATATAATATATGTACAGACAAGAAAAGGCACAAGAGAGAAAGTTTTTGGATCAACTTTTAAATCCTCATAATATTCCTGATACGGAGCTACCGATTTCTGTAGCCGCAGAATTACGTTCGTATCAACGACAGGGTTTAAATTGGCTCAATTTTCTGAATCGTTATCATCTTCACGGAGTGTTGTGTGATGATATGGGTCTTGGAAAAACACTACAAACGCTCTGTATCTTAGCATTGGACCACCATCGCAATTCACAGACACCGACTAGTCTAGTTGTATGCCCACCAACTCTAACCGGTCATTGGGTATATGAGGCTGAGAAATTCTTCAAAATAAAGGATTTGTCAGTTATTCAATATGTTGGCACGCCACAAGATCGCGAGAAATTGCGGCTTCGAGTGCCACATCACAGGCTCGTAGTTGCGAGTTATGATATTGTACGAAAAGACATTGAATTCTTCGAAGCGCATCAATGGAATTATTGTGTGCTCGATGAAGGCCATGTAATAAAAAACGGCAAAACGAAAAGCGCTAAAGCTATGAAGCGATTGCATGCTAATCACAGACTTATATTGTCCGGCACACCTGTACAGAATGATGTACTCGAATTGTGGTCTCTTTTCGATTTTTTGATGCCAGGTTTCCTCGGCAGCGAGAAACAATTTGCCGCTAAATATTCCCGTCCTATTTTGGCTTGCAGAGAGCCGAAAGCAGGACCAAAAGAACAAGAGGCTGGTGCTTTAGCTATGGAGGCTCTTCACAGACAAGTAATTTGTGTTCCCCATCCTCCCTCCTTATTTTCATTAAAGATCCTTAGTTTAAGTTCTGTCATAGTGATTCATTACTGTAATCGATTATAGGTATTGCCGTTCTTACTGAGACGAAACAAGGAAGACGTGCTGCAAGATTTACCACCCAAAATCACGCAAGATTATTACTGCGATTTATCGCCTTTGCAACGCATACTTTATGAGGATTTTCGCACTCGTCATTCCGCTCTCACTAACAATTCCTCTTCTAACGATTCTCAAAGTAACGTGTTCGAAGCGCTACGATATTTGCGTAACGTGTGCAATCATCCAAAATTGGTGTTAAGTCAAGGACATCCATTATATCGAACAGTACGTGCTAAAAAACAAATATTTAAAAAAATATATTAAAAAATTATTTAAAGAAATGTGTGTGTGTGTGTGTGTGTGTGTGTGTGTGTGTGTGTGTGGTGTGTGTGTGTGTGTGTGTGTGTGTGTGTGTGTGT
>Ga0157363_1006328_pt1 | contig 11124 bp, 6 predicted proteins | sample AttsexASBM1_FD_111477 | JGI IMG/M metagenome (GOLD analysis project Ga0157363, IMG submission 111477) | Fungus gardens microbial communities from leaf cutter ant in Ribeirão Preto, State of São Paulo, Brazil - Atta sexdens ASBM1 | ecosystem: Host-associated > Fungi > Mycelium > Unclassified ...
AATTCGAATTCTTTGAGAGCCTTCTACAGAAAATTCTCTTGATACCTGATAATGCCCGCGTTGTAAGTATGAATGGCGGAGTTGAAATAAATCACGGTCCAAACGAAAAAATTTTAGGAGCAAGGATGATAGACACGGCGAACGTTCGACGAATACAGTTTGACGTCGTTTGTTCAAAACTATGTAAAGTTCTTTAAAGATTACATTTTTAATTCTTTGAAATCATACATGTACACACATAAGGATCATTTATAATTAATAATGCTGATCGATAATAAGCTTTATAAGCTTTGAATTGACATTAATTACATATGTACAGTTTCAGAATTACACATTTACGTTAATCCATTCTTATGCATTTTAAAATAATGGATCTATGGACCTAATGGTATTACATTTAATATATATACTTAATTGTAATATTCACAGATCCATTATCTTTATTACAGTAAAAAAATAATGTGTTACTCACGGATATAATGTGGTGGTCGTGATTGTCCAATGCCTTCTCATTCCTCACCATTCTTTTTTCTCCTTTTGTCGCACTCAGGAAACACTTGAAAAAACAGATTAATTATAATAATGTACTAATTACCAAAAAATACATTTAATCCTAACTAATGGATTATCTATTTATAGCGCACAAATTTTTGATTGTTTGAAACAATTTTTCTTCAAAATTTTACAATATAAATATTTAAAAAAAAATTCTATGTAAAACATGTAAAATAAGAAAGACAATCTAATTATTGAATTAATACTTAAATTTTAAATTGAGATAACTTTCTAATTAAAAAATTATTTTTTCAACATGTTTTACGCGCGAGTGCTAAAAAAGAAAGAAAGATTCCCTCGGATTCCTCGAAAATATTCATACATCTCTATACTTCGTAATTTTGTTATACAGCTATTCATATGCGCATAGAAACACTATATGCATGCACCATGTATACGCTCACGTCGAATAAGATTCGTTGCGTCGATTGTGTCGACAAATATTTGATGTCGTGGCGTCGCGTAATCCGTGCACCTTGGCGCATTACACGTTGCTTGCATTAACTGATGAAAATAAAGTAGCGGCGATACGTGCAGCTAATGGGACACTCACATCTTGGATACAGCCGAATAAACATGGGCTTGGAATACTGCAGAGGGTTTTATCGATCCGTCGCGGGCTTTAGCGCGGTGGTAGAAAACTTTCGCGAGAGATCACGCCAAAATGCATGCAAGAGATATGCGGTAACGCACACTTACGTACAGTGACTTTCACGATTGCATTGCTCGCGTGAGGGATAGGCGCGCATCTTGAGGAAGTACGAACCCTTTTGGGAAGATAAATGGAGATAAACACATGCGTAAAAGAGAGCGTTTAGAAGTTTCATTGCGCGTCTATTCATAGATGAAGTGTTCTGCAAGGCTCATGGTATATCCATTTTCGGTTACAATGAATGTTGAAGACTTAACGAGTAGAAAATGCGGCTAAAACTAACAAACCACAGAAGATTTTGGAGTAACGGAGATAGTTTCGGTCGAAGCGTTCTACTATCTTCTTGTTAGGTTTGTTGGAATGGGAGAAGATATGAGGAAGGCGTGGTGGACTACCCTCGGGAGTCGGGAGTTAGACAAGAAACTACTCTCGATCTCTCTCCCCCATTATCCCGCAACGATCATGCAAGAAAATGCCACGGTTTTTTGCGGTCTACTAAATGCGGGAGAAAACTATATGTATGCGTCCGCGTAAAATTTAGACACGTTTGAAATAAATATCGCATCAGTTATTCTCTTGTATATTTTTCCCGTTTTTTTCCTTTGTTAAATAAATGGAAAGCGTTTCAAAATTATATGATGCTTTCATTATGAAGATATTATTATAAAGTTTCTTTATATATGATGTATTAAAAGGTATTATTATAAAATTTTTTATAATACATATAAATATTCAAGGCTGGGAATGTATTTGAAATACTTTTATCAATTTCAAAAACAACATTTGTAAGGTAATTGTATTTTGTATTTTATATTTTAGCGGAGCATATAAAAATATTTTATATTTCATATACTAAGATTAATAATTAACTTTATTATTTGAATTACAAAATACAAAAAAAACTTTCAATTTTTTGATTTTAAATATAAAATATATAATACTTTCGTATACTCCGCTGAAATACAAAATACAAAGTACATTTGTGTTGCAAATATTGTGTTTTATATAAAAATATTTCAAGCATGCTCAGCCCTGCATATATATTAATTTATTAATTACAAGGATATGATCGAAATATTATTCTACATATTATTCTACGTTCAAAACAATCGTTAAACAAACTGATACTCGAGAGAGTAAAATTTGAAGTAACATCAAGTATACACACTGCAATTTCTATTTTTTAATATAAGCGAGAATGTTTAAATTTATACGAAAAAATGAATTTGATTTAGAAATAGCTGTCAATATTTCAGTTTCTTGATGTTGGAGTTCATTAAATAGTGCACTTTTTGAGTGTTTAAATATACGATGATAATTCATATGACTTGATATGAAAATATCGATAGAAATATCTGATAGTTGATGTTGAGAAAATTCCTGTACTCGTCACGCTGGTATTTTAGATATTGGATTTCTTCTGACATAAATAGCGTAAAATAAATGTCATATGTAAACCCGCACTGGAATGTATTCCGACGTGATATTTGACTTGCGATAGATCGATCGGGGTCGTTGAGTCTTCTCTACTCTTTTTCAGATTCTCTTCCTTGTGTTCTTTTCCATTCGTCTTTCCATAATACATCGCCGATATCTGCATCCTCGTCAAAATCAAACTCCGATCTATTCCATTCGTTCTCTCTCGAGCTCTGATATCCTTCTACTTTTTTATTGCACTGCAAAGTTAGCTTTAATTGGGTCGACATCGATCGCTGTAATGAGAAAAGTTGTCGGGGCTACTCCTATGGGCGTCAACTACGTCTACGATGCATTATATGTCTCAGCTTCTTTTTCCTTCACTGCGCTGATAAAAATTCTTTGTTCCCTTTTTCAATTTTAACGGCAACCTCATCAACTTTCATCCGATTATAGGAATAATAAAATAAGTCTATTTTGATAATATAATTTAAAAAAAGTTTCATAAAAATAGCTCACAGTTGTTCGAAAGAGCTGAAAATATAAATCTATTGTGTGTTTAAATACAAAACCTGTAAACGATAAATACATGTCGAGAAAAGCAAAGAATAGTTTTTCTTTCCTTTTCCTTCTCAATTTTTCCTCAATTAGACTAATCAGTTCCGTTAAATAAAGGTTTTATTTTTACATTTTGCAACGCATTTTCTTTTAATGTGTCGATCTCTGTGCGCGTATAATGTTATGCATCTGATATACGTGATATAGCACACGCGATTTCAATATTACATTCATATAATGTTATAATATAAATTGACATATTTAAAAAAAGCAAGAAATTCTATTTTTACGGTTTTTATAGTCTATCGTTAGTATCTATGATGTTGACATATGAATGTACATTATACTTGCGCTCATATTTCAAATTGACGTGTACTCATATATCCTGGCAGTGGTTTCTCATTCGAATTCGTCTGCATTGTTTTAATTCGTTTAATGACAGTTATGCTCGAGAGATATGCGCACGTTGTTTATTTACCGTTTTAACAATCACGTGTAAGTAGTGGTAATAAAGATCGCCCAACGGGACGAAATACGACAGTTAAATTTGTTGAGCACATTTTAATAGCGTAATGAGTTCTCCCAATTGCCGTGTAATTTTAATTTGTAACGAGAATAATGATCATTACAGCATCGTTCGTACAAGACTTGAAATGCGACTCCGCAGAACAAGAAAGGAGAGGAGAGGAAAGATATAGCAGGAGGAGGTAAAGAAGTTTATGCGACTTTAAGGTTGTGAAATTATTCGAGCGCGATTGTTAAGCGAATGGGAAATTAACGAGGGTACCCAATGGACAGCGTAGTTGTCTACGTGCGAAAGATAAAGTTACATTATCGGAATAAAGTTCGAATTTGTTTGCTATCTCTTGCCTTATTCTCTTTTCTAATTTAAGGAGAGACTGTTGGTTATAAATCGTATATATCGAAATCTTGGTCGTTAAAGCCTCGAGACAAAATGCTAATGTTATATACGCTGGAGTGGATTACTGAATTTGATTATTAGACTAAATTTTTTTACGGTAATCACATTATTCAAATATTCCGATTCATAATAATTAAAAATTAAGAATTTTAATCATTCAGAAAAAGAAAGTACACATTCACATCGCTTGTTATTTCGTAAAGAAGAAAGAAGCTAGGCATGGGGAAGTAAGGAAAGCATTGCTGCGGGAGGGTTGGTGCGGAGAATGGGAAGATGGGCGAGAAAGACTTTACCGCGTCTTCGCGGTAAAATCCGCCCTCCCTTTTCACGCCTCTTTTTCTTTCTCCTCACTTGGGAAACCTGCCGCATCTCCGTGAAAGCTTTCGTCGGATGAAGACGTTTCTCTTTATGCGGCACGTGCAAGCTCGCCGCCGGAAAAACGGACTGTGTGAGGTTTCGAGATGCACGCATCGTACAAACTCGTCTGATATGGGAACGTATTGCACTTAAAACTCGCTACTTTGTGTTGCGCGAATCACGGAAAAAGATAATTCGGGATAAAAATAAAATTGTAAAAGAGGCCTATAATTTTAACTTAAGTAGCGTATTCTTAATAAAATGTAATTCATTATCATAAAATTATTTTATTATTACTTAATAAATTTTTTAAAATCTTTTAATAATGACAATGATGATGATGATGATGATGATAATAACATTATATAATAAAAATGTTTTTAAATTTTCGACTGTGATTTTAGTTCTGAGTAATTTTAATCTAAAGTTTTTTGATGTCAAAACTCCAGTTAGAGCTAGTGATAACGTCACTTATTTGACAACGGCACGAACATATACGCAATGACGTTCACACATCAAGCAGTCAAGCGGCTCGTTTTGTATTTTTATGGACTTGACGTCGCGATGCTATCACAACGCTTGATTCGAAAAGTATAATCAGAGTCGTAATTTATAATTTACATTCATATAATGTTACCTATAATAATATTACATATAATAAATTTACATATAATAAATTGACATATTTAAAAAAGCAATAAATTATCGATTTTTATGATTTTTATAGACTAGCATCGTTAGCATCTAGTTCTCTTTATTCTGCACTTTTATTTTATTATTAAATATTTCTATATAAAATTTTGTAGTTCACATTCATAATGTCAAATTATACTCAATTTAAGTTATTTTTAATTATTCCTATAGGTTGCCATTACTTCTATTCAATATGTTGCTAATTTAATTAAAACAATACAACTAAACAATTAAACTTGTAATAAATTTCATTCAAATTTAGTTTATTATTATATAAACTAAATAAAATTACTAAATAATAAATTATTATATGAATTTAACTTGAGAAAATGTAATAAATTTGACTCAAATTTAGTTTATTATTTACTAAATGCATATGTTAACATGAACACTATTTACTTCGAAATTAATCAGAGATAAATTGATTTATATCGTGACACACATATATAAAATACCATATATAAAAGTTAAAAAGGACAAAATATTATATTTAACTCAAGGTGTTGTTACTAAATAATGCTCCTTTGATATTTTTCCAGTGCAGTATATGTGATCGTTACTTTTAAATCTTTAAAGTTTTATCGAATTAAAAAAAGAAAAAATAAAAATATGTCATGTCTTTAATCCAACAGTTATAAAGAGTATATATCGAGATTCAAACATAAATCAAATGCTTTGAAAGAAAAAGGTTGAAATGGTAATGGTATGTAACTGGTATTCGCATATTGTGCGAGTTTTCATAACCGATCGATTTTACCGCGAAGCAAAGCGAGTAGCTCGCAACGAGAGGAACGAGAGATTCTGTAGATCGCGAACTAAAGGAGAAATTCTCTCTGTCTGTGCCCGCTACCCCCTTCGTCTCGTATTTTCGGTAGCCATCCTACCGTGAAGCAGTGATACCGACCAACCGAGCGCAATGAAGGAGGAGGAGCAGAAAGGAGAGACGGAAGCAGGCAGAGTGTCGTAGCACAGCTAAGAGAGACGGAGTGCCCTTTTTCCCTCGTTATTCCCTCAAACGTTCCCAGCTGCGCCATTGCTCCCGAACAGGTTTTTCCATCGCGATCGAACGTGTGTGTTCTGCGTTCGTAAAGGCAAGATCCGATCCCGGAAATTTCCTGTGGATCCCCTATGTGCGGCAAGTTCAACGTCCGCGTTCTCAAATCGTCCTTACCTGATCTCGCTACTGAAGCGCTTTTTGCTGAAACTCTGGCTTCGCGTTTTGTTCGACTTACATCGACTTGCACCGAAATTGCAATCCTGTTGTGTCAATGACGAGAACGGTTTCTTATGCAGTTTACTCTACATACGAGCAAAACGAACGTAGTTCGTTTTATCAAACGCGAAATGGATTCTCCTACCGTTCAATTTGTTCTTGTAGTCAATGAATGATTATACACACACTTTGGTGTAAAAAATATTGGTTTGAAATTAACACCATGTGATGTCTATTTAATTCTCATCATGTTGATGTTAATATTAATTTATAATCCCTAATGTTTATATCCCTAATGTTTATATCAACACCCCATTAGTATTGATTTAAAATCTAGTGTTAAACTCACATTATGTTGATGTTAACATTAACATCATATATAGTGAGAATTACCTATATTTTTTAGAATGTAATATAAGAAGAGTAAATGTAGTTAATAGATGGTAATGCGTGTGACTCTATTATTGGACGAAATGACAAAATTGTAAATATTAAGCTTTTAATGACATGTACAACTCTAAATAAGTAGTTTAAAAATTTAATAAGAATTTGAGTTGCTTATATATCATGAACGCTTTGAACGCTTAATATTAAAATTTTTTATTATTTCGTATTCTGTCCAATAATTGGATCATGTCTACTAAATTGATACATTTATCTTACAACCATGAAATACAATAGGTGCAGTAAGTCTTTAAGCCGTAAGAAACCAACCAAAAGTCGATTATTCTCCTCACTGTGATTGGCAATAGCTTACGGCTTAAAGTTTACTATACTTATCGTGTTTCAAGACTTAAAGTCGTCGTGTTTTCATCGGGTTATATTTCTCCCATTCTAGTTAAAGTACACATAATTTATAAAATATTAATTCACTACCACAATCCGATATTTGACATTCCTCGAGAAGGATATTAGCAAAAGAAGCTCTTATCGCCTAAAATATCTTGTTTAATGACCGATTCGTATAGTAACTCGTTGATAAAAGCTGTCATTGCTGGATGAATCATCGACCATAGCAAACCAGTATATATTCCGATATTTCTGCTGCGCTAACAACTGACAAGCAAAAAAAAAGCGCAAGTTTGATGAGACTTTATGAGATAGGAGGGGGACGCGAAATATTCGCACCTACGCGTGTCTGTCGTTTCCACGCTCTTTTCCTTCCATCCTCGTCTCGACATTCAATCGAACAGTAACGCAGCACGACGCTGTTTCGTTTTCAATTTTCCGACTTTTAATATGGCTCTCGCGACCATTCGTGGAACGTCGCGCCACGATGCAACAGCAGCAGCAGCAGTACCAGCAACAACAACAACACAACAACGGCAACAGCGGTAACAACAGCAACAACCTTCCAACTGGCTGGTGTGTTGCATCGGCAACGTTCGCGATCATAAATACGGGGTTTATATACGCTGCCGGAATTAATAGCCGGTGAGATACGCGAACGGTTATTACCATAATGACCGCGGCGTAATTCGAAGCGAATACGTAGGAAATGCGCGGCAAAAGTCGCTGAATTTTTGTCGGTTTACCCGACAGGCGCGTGCCACGCTCGCGTTTTCCCAAACAAGCGAGTGGGTAGGAAAACGCTTCCGCCGAAAAATAATTTGCGGCGGATATTTGCAATATCGCGTCCGGCCTCGCTACGAATTATCACAGCTTTGCATTTAGCAAAATGAGCGCTTGCAATGATGATAAATTTATCATGATCGTGCTGTAACGTTCGTATATTTTGCGTTTTATCGAAAATAATTATAATCATAACAGAAAACGAAAATTCGTTCATTCATTTTTGACGTTATCAACATTTATATATTGGTCTCATTAATTCGAAAAAGAAATTTTTCTCACACTGGTTTTGATGCAAATGAAAATGTGCAGCGTCACTCATTTCTAGTGTTTTCTTTTTTTTTACGGAATCATCTCAATATAGGCAGGCACGAATAGGAAATGTCATTCGTGAAATAATTTATGACGCACACGGGAAATCACTTTATGTGTATAATTCACAAGGAGATGAATTTCGACCAAAGAGAATAATTAGCGCCATATCGTGATTTATGCGATTGCGTTAGCCTGGCAATAAGAGCACATGAGTAACACTGCAATTATCATGTATCCAGATAATCAAACTGTAATCCAACGGTGTAATAAATTCATTTAAATTAAAATTCTCCTTTCGCACTAGATGATGAATACTTTCGCAACGTATATAAAATTTAATTTTAATTTCTTATAACATCTAATAAGTGCGCATGTAAATATGTAATAAAGGTGACTTGTATAATTGTTTTTTAAGATTTTCCAGAAGATATAATAGGTTTCAATAAATTTATTTTCATAATTTAATTTTCGTGCGATTAAGTTGTAAACAAATTATGCTAAGAGCATAGTAATATAAAAAAACAATCAAAATATGCATAATTTAATCTGAAATAATTCTAAATAGTAACATGCTGTAATAAAAGTAAAATAAATGTTGTAAGAGATATTAACCTGTTGATAAAATATTATCCAGAAGAATTATAAGAAGAAAAATAAAGATATTTCATATATTTTTCAGTTAAAAAAAATAATGTATTTTTTTCTAAAAAAACTTTATCATTTCATGTCTTAATATCTTAAGTAATTTCAAAAAATACTTTCACGTATCATGCGAACATGATTTTGAAATGAATTATTTTTTGCGTTTCATATTAAGATATTTTATTTTTCAAAAGCATTACGATATTTAGAAGAAATATTTATATCTATGTAAAGTAAAAGGTTCGCAGTTAATCTGCTATCTACTATAAAGTAATAAATGCAAAATTATGGACGGAATAATTTTGGAAGTTTGGAATCGAGTTGCTTTTGAATCAGAGCCTCTCGACAACTATCGTATTTAACCCTGATGGATTCCTGTCCCGCATCCCCGGGGAATATATTAATTACTATCCTCTGTCGGTGATAAAATGAGTTTGATATCCGAAAGTTTTTCGTATGGCGAAACGACACGTGCTCCATAGTTGATATTGTCGCAGACAATCCGCGTACATTATTTGATGAAATCTACTTTTATTCTTTTTGCGACGTGATTGCGCATAAAATTCACCAGCATGAGCCTTCACTATGATGCAGAAACATACGTGGAACTTAGCCAAGCGTACTCTCTCGCCGCTACCGCGAAATACTGACAGCTATTATTTAAACGGCGAATGATTATCGCGAGCACGAGCTCTTTTGTACAAACACGTACAAAGGACTCGGCGGCCATACGATTTAATGTGTACAACCAGGCATTTCGTGTGTAATCGTTTAAAGTGGTTATGTGTGTAATACGAAGCCAAGCATCGATTGCCTACCTCCCGAATAACAGAAACTTCCATTTGGGATTGTGCAGAATACGTATTGTGACGACGGTAATCGCTGATTATTCGTCATCACGCGAATTTAATCACCTTGCACTGTAATCTGGGTTATCTCCTTAGAGAACATCGGTACGTTTTGCTTTCAATAAAATGGCCTGTACTAGAAGTATAAAGATCTTTGTTAAAGAGAAAAAAGATTTTTCAACATTTTCATTGTAACACAAATTAAACTTTTATTTAACTCGTGACAATTTCGATGTAAATTTGTTATATATTTAATATTTATTGAATGATTTTCCGCTTTTCATTTCTAATAAATAATGCAAGCCGTGACGTCACCAAGTTCATCAAACTTTAAAATATGATGGAAATCTTGTCACTCATATGCAAAAGTTTATTAATTTTTGAGTTTCTAGATACATAATTAATAAAGCTGTTGTATAAAATTTTATCAAGTGTTTCCAATATGAACGTTTTCAGTATGTCTTTTATTTAGTATTCTCGCCAAAAATCTGCATTTGCTCTCCCTCTCCTGCGTTCGTCTACGTGCCAGCTGTGCCCCAATTTAACAGACTGTAACTGAGCCCTAGCCACTGCCGAGTATAAACTATGGCGAGCTAAGTGACAAGTTGTTCGAAGAGCGGCTGTTCGCTATGTCGAATTATTGTTGCCAAACGGGACAGGGATACACATCTTCTAGGAATGCACTTGAATTCTCCACAGCGAAACCTCGTTTCCCTACTGTCGGTTCCTTGTCAGGAGTGGATCTACATGGAAACTAATGAAATATAAACATAAACTACAAGCACGCAACAAGGATCTCTCACACGATAATTTCACTTGAAAATACTTGTCAATTTTTTAATGTACGATTTATAGAATAAAACTTTCCTCTCCTGATATATTTACTTATGTTAGTTTGTTAAAGATTACAGAAATATTAGGTTTCGATCATCCTTCGTCCTTTACTTCTAAGTTGATATCATTTCTAGCGTATCTCGGCATCCGTAGCATCCGCTGCAGCATCTCCGCAGCCACGTTGTCATAGAACCTCGGGATTCTTCGCCCGAGTTCCTCCCTTATCTTCTACTTTGTGAGAGTTAGCCGCTGCGCGCTTAGCTAACTTGAAATGATGGTGCAGTCAAGCGTGATGATCCCCGATGCCCCGATGAAAACTAGCTGGACAATCGGTAGACTCTCATATTCGCGTGCGCAACCAAGGACAACTAAAAGTCAGGACCGACAAAATTCTCGTGAGCTCGTCGCGATGTCATCAAGGTACAGTGGAGTTCACGTTTATTGGCTCATCGCCTTGGTCATCATAGTTTTGATTACTATCCAACGTCACGATAAACCGTCGAAATAAATATTTGAGCTTTATACATTTACTTTATCAATACTTCAC
>Ga0157363_1006329_pt1 | contig 11122 bp, 10 predicted proteins | sample AttsexASBM1_FD_111477 | JGI IMG/M metagenome (GOLD analysis project Ga0157363, IMG submission 111477) | Fungus gardens microbial communities from leaf cutter ant in Ribeirão Preto, State of São Paulo, Brazil - Atta sexdens ASBM1 | ecosystem: Host-associated > Fungi > Mycelium > Unclassified ...
TCACTTGGCAATTCCGATGTTTCGATGTCCAGAACAACGAAGGACAATCGTTTTTCATCATTATATTTTTGACTGGCGTAATTCACCATCGCTTCGGATATATCTGCGCCTACGAAATGATTCTTTATTAAAAGAAACACGCATACCGTCAAATTTTCATTTACTTACCTACTACCTCCGCATCATGTGGCAAGATCGGAAGTAACAGTTCCTTGGTAATGTTCCCTGGACCCGAACCGATATCTAAACATTTTCCTCGCATATTTGATAGTTCACAATTAAATTCATCTATGACGTCCTGAGCGTCACGACGTTGCATATTACTTCCGCTAACATAGTCCTCGACCATTTCCATGTTTTGCGATGTAATGTTCGGTTCGTACCTTCTGTTACAACGTTCCAACTGTTAAAACTGAGTACTTTTGTATTAAAACTACTTTTGTACGATTCTTATATAAACGATCTAGTATCACACTGTTTAACTATGTTTAAGATCACGACTCTCAGTTATGAGGAACATGACATGAGAGAGAGAGAGAGAGAGAGAGGGAGATCACACTATTTAAAAATTAAATTTAAATAATTAAATAATTAAATAATATTTAAATAATTAAAAACACAAAGAATATTGTCAACAATATTTGTCCCTTTCAATTTAAAAAACATGAAGAAACAGAATATGTGATTATTATATATAATACATTAAAGTCTTTTAGATTTTATTATAAGTTTTCATCAAAAATTATAGAATGAGAAATCTTTGAAATATTAAAATACTCTAAATTTTATATAACACATACATAAAGAATTCTAAAAAAGATGTATAAACTTTTTTGACACTTTTAAAAAGTGTTCTAATTAAATAAAAATTTTCTAGAAGTTACAAAATTATTCAGAAATTTGAAAAAATTTTTTTAAATTCTAAGAAAAATTTTCACCAAGTTTGACATATTATTTACAAATCGATGCTAGAAATCATTGCTTATATCGATTTGTAAGCATAAAAAAAAAGAAATGTAATTATGTTATGTGTACGTAATAATGTTATGTATGCATAAGCACATGCAACTACACTAATGCTAATATTTGATCTTACGATCGAGTCCTCTTGCCCCGTTAGAAGTAATTCAAGGCTGATATATAGCTCACAATACTGGGTCCGCTCCTCTACTGGTGACTTTTTAACTTCGTCTTTGGTATTTATATTCGGCGACTCGTACAAATGACTTGCTCTTCCACCGTTCTCCCATTTTCTCCCATTCTCGTCTCCCTACCAACCTATCCTATTCTTTGTCGTCTACTGTGCCTACCCCAACATCCAAATTCTTTTTCGGGCCACGCTATTATTATTATTTCACTTAAAGGAAATTGAATTATCTAAATGGCCGGATACACACAGATTGTATACACAGACTGTGTGTATCCGGTCATTTAGTCGTGGTCTACTGCGTTGCATAGGTCACACTTGATATTAGATAATATTAATAAATGGATGCTAAACAGGGAATGAGGATGCACTGAAAAAAATAACTTATTAAAACTAGAAGAAGAAAATTTTATTAAATAATATAAGAAAAAAGGCTCAAATAATTTATAAAATTAAAAATAAATATAGGGCTACGAGCCAAGCTAGATCTTAATGCTGTGTTAATTAAAAAAACAAAAGTTTATTACAACAAACATTTCGAGATATATAAAATGTGTAAAAATAAATGCTCCATTATTCGGAAAAGAACTTGACATTGTAAAAACATTACGCCACTTGGTGGCCACCGTTGATGATCACCAAGCGGCGTAATGTTTTTACAATGTCGTGTTTTTACAAATAATGGAGCATTTATTTTTACATGTTTTACATATTTAAGAAGTCTCACAATTATACATAATTTTTGTAGGACGTACACAATGAATAATTAATTTTAAATTGTATCTAGTATAACATTGACCCATTGGGATCGAAACGTTTGTTGTAATAAGCTTTTGTTTTTTTAATTAATACAGCAATAAGACCTAGCTTGATTCACGTCCTATATTTATTTTTAAAATTTTATTACTTCAACTTTTATGCTAAGAGGAAACTTTACAATTTTTCTTAAACAAACTTATCTATCCGCCCTTCAATTTATTAAAAATATAATTCATATATAAGCTATCGATTAAGAAATAAGTATTTATTAAAATTTGTAAAATACAATAGAAAGCCAAAGAAATCTATACAATCATCTAATAATCAATGTGGAGTATAAAACAAGAAACATATGGCACGAATTTAAGCAGAACTTAGGACTATGTTATATTTTAGGGTATAAGACTTTTAGAACAGAAGAAATCTATTAGTTATTTTTAGATTTGCAGCTGCTGAGCTCTTTATCTCCGATTCTTTAAAAGAATCTTCCAACATCTTGCGAACAGTATCATTTTCATTAAACTTTTGCACGCTATTACCAAAATTATTATACATGCTAGTGCGAAGAACATACTTAAAATCTTCTCTTCTGTGCGCAAATGATCTTTTCTTGTTTCTGCTTTCGCTTAATTTGTACTTTTTGTTACGCCGTTTACGCTTAATTAGTCAACCTTTAACGAAGTCAGAAGTGCGGCGTAAGTTTAAATCTAATATAAAGTGCATGCGGAAAAGAGGCGTCGGGAAGAGTGTGAAAGGATGAATTTTATGCTCGGCGAAAGAGCTTATCGCTAATAATCCGTGGTTCGATCGGGACCGCGAGAGTCCTTCCTGATATCCCCAACAATCCTGGAGCCCTTGAACCAGTCTTATCTTACGGTAACATGTATTTGCCTTTTGGACAACGCCATGTATTTGCATATGCGCGAGCACACTCCATACACGCTCATGAATAATGTGTACGATATATTCCTAATCAAACACTCGTATTTCATTGCGAAGGATTCTTTACTTTTTTTCTTATCCGAATGGCCCTTAAATTGTATTTTAAATACACTCGACTATCAAAAAGAGTTTTATTTGGCCGCATATCAGATTACCTGCTCTATCTCACTTACAGAATCGACGATACAATTTCGATTAAGACTTCTGATACACGTTCTGTCAATTATTTTTCTGTCAATCAATTATTTCTGTCAATGTACAGATTAGCTTTAATCTTGGCATATATAATCCAAAGAACACACCAAGGTAAGAGAAAGTCAAAATAATTTTTTTTTTTACATTATACAACAAAAGTCAAAACGGTGATTTTTTTTGTTACAAAATTGAACTGTTTATTAACTTTAAGAATTAAAATAAAGTCATTTCGATTTTTTGTATGTTCTTTGAGGATTTACTTTTATTCTTTTTTCTAATTGTCAATCAGGATTTAAAAAAGATAAATAATAAGATAAAAGAAATTAAAGTTAAAATTATCGATAGAAATTATTGATAAAAATGAAAATCGATTTCTGTATATATTATATCTATTTTCTGTATATATTATATCGACTATCTTGCATACTTTACAAAATTTCCCTAACAATTGACACAATAAGACGTAACGCATTTCAAGTCTCGTTACATTGCGTAACGTTACGTTCCGTATACTTCAGCTACCATAAATTAGTTTGGCGACGCCTGTACAGAAAATATTTATGAAACTCGGCGGGTTGACCCGCTCTTCTCTGACGCCATGGTTCTCCCTCTCCTTCTCTCTCGTTTCCCTTCGTTGTCTATCTCCATTTTCCTTGCGCTCTGCGCAAGGTAATGCAATATTCACTCGCGTCTCTTTCAAAGAAGATAACAAAGGTCGCGTAGCGTTCGTGCTCGCGTTCACGCATCACCATCCGGAGTTTATAGAAGCTCGGAAGTAGAAGACCTGCAAGAAAACAGAGTGGCAGATAGAAAGATACGTTTTTGGGTCCAACCGGAACAAACAATCCGTTGTCACCGTCACGTGTCATTTTCATCGCGCTCGATCAAATTAACTGCCACCTACGCACTACTTCCTTGCTGTAAATTTTTTAACGACGACCAAGTTGATGGCGCTCGCCTTTTTATAATAGAGTGAAATTACGTCGTTTTCTTTTACTACTTGCTGTCTTCGGCTCGTCCTCGAGTTGCTCGATCGCTGCATAATAACATAATCAAAGAGAACCTCTAGAAAAATAGCAGAATAACACGATAAAATGCATGAAGGGTCGAATCAACTCGCTTATTGTTGCAACTTAATTGAACGTGTATATCTCTGTGAGTATAAATTTCGCGAGTGCGACGTTTCTAATGCCTTCGAAATCTGATAGTGAATTCGATTGAACGCATTAGTGCGCACTGGTGCATATTAATGCCATTATACATGATTTAATCTAAGGGTAAAAGTGAAATGCAATATTTCGAATTATAAAACACATATTTTACTTAACACAATAAAATGTATTGGATTTCGTGGTTTAATCCGATGTCAACGGTTTAATTTCTATTGTATTTATATTAAACACACGTCTTTACAGCAATTTATGTACGACGGCTTTAATATGCACCAGTGCGCATTGAGTAAACCCAATCAAATTTGATATTAGCTCGCAAGATTTGACGGCGAGTATATTCCCCGGAAATGGAAGAACGATCTGGCAGGTGTAATCGCGCGCGCATTGTAGGTCATCGAGTTGGCAGAGGATTTACTGTAGCGTCGTTGGTCTCCTCCGCTCGTGCTAGCGCTAAAACCACAAGCATCCGATACTCGATCGAGCTCTTGCGAAAGGTAACGGGGGAGGCGGAGGACAGAGAGGAAGTGAAGCTCTCCTCGGGAAAAGGTTGCGTGTGAGGACGTGGCCGAGCAAAAATTGCCCGAGCCAATGTTGGGAACTGCTGTTGGGGCCGTCGAATTTTTTCAGGATTAATGCTTTGGTCTTAATTACCATGTTCGCAGCTACGTCGTACCTTCCAATACGTCCGTCTGTATTTTTGCCATTATTCGTCATAGCCGAAGATCTGGCACGCCACGGACGTGAGCGCTAGAAAAAAAAATGGGTAAAAAGCGCGATTGTCGATGACGCAGGTCGCTTCTATTTCGCGGCTATTCTTTCTTGTTGAATTGTATTGCTAATAACGATGGAGAGAATCGAGGAGTAACTGTAGTCATAAATGAAAATATTTTTCTTTTTTTTGTACTATGGAGGAAGTGTCATGCTAGATTCGCGAAGTTAGCTCGCTATATTTTCAGTTTCGATTTTTTAATATGAAAACTGGAACTGTCATTATTTTTTTCATATTAATAGAATGTCTAACTTCATGGATATTCAAAAATGAAATCTGTGTAGATAGCGCAACATTCTATTAAAATAAAAAAAAATAACTGTTCTGATAGCACTTTTCATAGTTCTACATAGTTTCTTATAAAAGTAAAAAAAGAGTTCCGCATTTTTACATAAAAAAAATCAAAATTGAAAAAAATAACAGACAAACTCTGTTTAAAAATAACTGTAGAATACAGAATTCTTCTAAAATTAACAAGAAATCGCTAAAATTGTGACAAATTAACGGTACGATATATTTTTTCAAGTACCATGACCATCTTATGCATTTAAAGTCTATTAAATTTGGTAATTGTTGAAATTTTGTTTTTAAATTACATATATTGATACAATTCGAGCAGTACTAATCTATTCTAATTGCGTAGTATAGTTGTAAGTGGTTGTATTAATAAAAATTGACCAATCACAACCGAATATTCTCTTCATCTGCTGTAAGTGGTCAATTCTTACAACTATTTACAATTCACTTATGCTATTGTAGAATGGCTTTTAGGTCTCGATCCGATACTGCCGAGGAAGGGCACGTCTCTCCTTTCCGCTCACCGCCATCCTTTTCCTTTTCTATCTCCGTCTAGTCTCTTTGCCTAAATCCTTCGGCCAGATCCGCGTGTATCAGGTGGGTGGGGTAGGGCCGAGAACGAAAGGCTTTGATAAATGACTGACGCGGAAAAAAAATCCGCGTCGATACGTCTTGCTCAAGGAGATGCGCGCGTGAGTGAAAAAGAGAGGGACCGAGGGAGAGAAAGAGAGACGACGTTGAGGGAAGAGAAAAGGGAGAGAAAAAGGGACGACGAGGGCGAGAAAAAGCCGATTCGTTCCCGCGGTCCACCGAGATGTAGCTATCCTATATATCTCGTGCGCGATCTGCATTCCCTTCGCGCGCTCGTTTATTAAAACCAGTCGAACAGCGCGCCGCGAAATTTGCAGATCGATCCGCATAGAGTAGAAACATTGCCGCGTAGAGTATCGAGAGATTTTACGCTTCCGAAAATTCATTAATCTCCCGTGCGCGCGCGCGCGCAGTGTCGAGTTTAATCGCGGCAATTTAAGTTTCTCCGCGCGTACCGTGAATACAAACGACGCGCATATTTTCGCGACGGGGAGGGGGAGAGTTGCGAGAGAGTCGCGGTTTTCAGCAAATTATGAATCACGACTGGCTAGAGTTTTGTGACCGCAGGGCTTCCTTTTCATCACTTTTAAAGATTTCAACACCCTCCCCTCTTCCGCCTCTCTCTAAACACTGAATCGTTTGTTTCATTTTTTGTACACATAGTATTGTGACCCCTTTAGACAAGTCGGAAATCCATTCACAGAGGATCAAAAAGGCTAGTTAGATTTCCGATAATGGTATCTCGAGAACTCGTGAACTCTTTTTCCGGATTCGAAGATTCCGTCTATTTACAGATAGTATTTCGATACGTTGCACGGACTATATGTCTAGGACGGTCTTTTCGTGGATGCGTGCTTTATCGGAAAACACTGAGTGAGATATATGGAGAGATTATGCGAGATGGCGTTTCGGAGTCGAACAGGCCGCTATTCTCCGCTCCGTCAATTATGCTAATTTCGATTGCGGTGAGATTAATGGAAGAAGGCGGCGTCTCCGCTCCGAACGCTTTGCGTTCCCTTTCTCTCTCTTTCTCCTTCTTTCTCACAAGCGGACAGTCGGTGGGAGCATGACGTTCTTTCCGCACTCGGCCGACCGTGCATAATGCACTCGACTTGCAATTATTGCAGATCCATCCTCGGTCGGTTTCAATCCCGCAGCAACGTTCTCTCGCCCTCGGGAGAACGAACGATCGAACGATCGAGCGCGCTTCACTCGGGGCACGACCGCTGTTCTAACAACCCACTTTCATAAAAAAAAAAAAAAAAAAAAAAAAAAATAAAAAAAATCTCTCTTTTTTTCAACTAATATGCTTAATATTTATAACTAAAAAAAGGATGAGATGCAAAAAAACGCGATCGATTGATGTGCACTTTCTTCGTACGGATAAAACGCAGAGAGACTTAATTGCGCGATGAGACTATGAGATTGAGTTCCCATCCTCCGCGCGGAAAGTGGGAAGGATTTTGTTGAGAGCGTGCACGCGTGTGCGTGCTCGCGAGAGATATCGAGTGACGGAGACGATGGCTGGGATTCCTGGCGGAATGTATCGGAAACTGGAAGACTCGTACGGGTGTTTTCAAGGGAGGAAAGGGGGACGGAGGGGAGGATGGGAAAGGTTTGGGGAGGAGAGCGAGACGGGAGGTGCAGATACTCGGAAGAGCAGAGTGGCAGAGATGGGTAAGAGAGAAGAGAAGAGAAGAGAAGAACAGAGAAGAGAAGAGAAGAGAAGAGAAGAGGCAGAGGCTTGCCGGCGACACAGGCACATCAATAATACATGTCGTCTGCTTGCTCCACCTCTTGCCCCCTTTCGTTGTCTTCCATGATCTCCGAAGCTTATAACTGGCTCTGACGCAAGTAACCTCTCTTACCCTCTCACTCTCTCCCTCTCTCTCAACTTGCCTCTCTTCCTTTTACGATGACCGATTTTTTTTCACCGTGCTTTTAAGCTCCAGGAATACGACTGATTTTTACTACGTCGAACGAATCGATAACGCTGCAGATAGAATTCAATGGAACCAACTTCTTGTTAACTTCCTAGGAAAATATACATTCTTTGAGAAAATTATAAATATATATTTGACGCCGACGTGAACACATGTCTAACGACTAACTTAAATTTATATGATTTTTGTTGAAGAATTTTGTAATGTAAGGGATGTGCAATTTCTTAAAACCAGTGAGTTATTATTATCAATAATAAAATTTTTACGCATAATATAATGCAGGTTATTAAATTAATTGATATTCTTTCGTTTAGTACTTACAATTTTGACATCGATTAAGAAGAGCTGTGCTCGCAATTCAATGAGGAACCACTTTTTTGGAAATGCACTTACATTTATTATTTAATGAGAATATAATTGGACTTAAATTTATTTGGAATATTCTGAAGATGGTTGTAAAAAGCAGCCGAAATGTTGATCAATTATTGTATGAATAAATGGAAAGGAAATTTTTATATAATAAGACACAAATAACAACCACGTATTAGTTCTAATTTGCCCGGCTTTATTGTAATATTAATTTGAAGATGATAAATGTTATACTTCATTTATATGTAAAGAAATATAATGAAGTAAATTTGGACGCTTTTACGTTTGCGCGAGTATTCTCAGAGACTAAAAAATTCGTACGTTCGTTCCCGCTCTTTGATTAGTATATTTTCAGATAGCAGCAAATTTGATCGAAAGTTCACCTTAGTATTCCGCTCAGGGATATTCCGGAAACGCAAAACGCTTTTGCGAGGTGAACGTGATGACGGAGCGAAGGGGATTTATCTCCTTGCAGCTCTTCGCGGAGCCCCCAATCCCCGTCGTTTTCTTTCTCTCTTTCCATTTTTATTAAAATGCCAGCGAGGGAAAGAAAGAAGGAAAGGAAAAAAGAGAAAGAGAGAGGAAGGAAGAAAGAAAGAAAGCGACCTGCTCGCGCAAAATATGAAAATCCATACAGTCGCGAGGAGAAAATATCCGTCATTTAAAATGGATGGATTTAGGTGGATATAAAAGTGGAGGGGTGGAAGAAGAAACCAGCGGTAGCGCGCGCGAGGGTGGCACCTACTTCGGTCCAGGCGGGGGGGAGGGGAGGGGGAAGGAAGGAAGAAGGTGGCCCAAGGGTGAACGAGGGGGTGGAAGCAGGGGCAACTACTGAAAGTCGACGGTAGCTGAAGCGGCGGCGGCGGCGAAGGTGGAGGTGGTGGTGGCGGCGGCGGTGGTTGCCGGTGGTGTTGGAGATTTAAGGGAGACATTTTAAATGGATGGTTCCCTCGGAGAACCCGGGGCCTCCGGTATTATCCAATGGCGTAGCTCGTCTCTCGTACCCTCGCGTTTCTCCGCAAGAATTCGCGAGAAAGAAGGAAGCGCGAGGATGAAAAGGAGGCGCCCACCCTCTCCCGCCGTATGCTCTTTCGCGTAGGACGCTGCGGGGTGATATTTAACCCTTAACGTAACTCTTGCGTGAGGTACTAGTAAACGTCTCGTCGTTCGCCTTACACGATTACGCAACGTGAAATACTCGAAGAAAAGCCAGCTTGATTGAAAACGATCGGGATTAATATGCGCAAGATTCTTTACATACTTGAACGCTTCGGATTCCCTCAAAACATAATATGGCATTTATTTACGAACTTTATTTGCCATTTGTTTCTTCTTCATAATCATGTTGCATTCATCATTCGCAAAATAAGAATTGCGCGAAAAATAAGATTTAAACGCTCTATTTTTCAAGAAACTGCAGATACAACTCACAATTGTTGCGTGAAAGTTATTATCGAGAATAAGATCAGCAAATAATAGTAATGCATAAAATTTACATTTTGACGATATTTTCTCAAATGGTACCGCGAGCGAAGGTAGTGCTCCATCTCTTTAAGAAGTCTCTGTTTTCGGGATCGATAGGGAACGCAATCGCATTCAACACCTTTAGCGTCTTACGTCTTGCACGTAATCTCGTTCGAAAAATTGATCATCTCAGAAATATATCGTTCCTGTGCCAGATGCACGAAATAATTTCGGCGAATGTCTCGCTTGAATTTGAATTATTCATTGCGCAAGACTCGTTATCTTGTTAGTATAGACAATAGTCTGAGAAAAATACGCGAAACCAGCCGAAATGGATTCCAAGATGCAACCGCGTCCGCGTTGTAACCTCGAGCTTTACTCCCGATATAACTTGGGATTAATGGCCACCGTTCCTGTGGCGGTCCTTCAGGATCATGCCCGTCCGTTAATCCCGAACTCGATAACCTCCTGGCAGGATCTTCGTCTTCGCGGAAGCTACACGATGTCTCGCCATTGATCCCTCCTATTCAGTTGAAGAATACTTTATATATATTTTAATATAACTTTCTCGGTCTGAATTTGAAAAAATTATATTAACTCTTAGAGATTTTGGACAATAAACCATTACTTAAGTTTTAGATTTTAAGTCGTAAGAAATTGAACAATCACAGTCGAATATGAAAAAAATAATCATCATTGGTCAATTTCTTACAGCTTAAGACTTAAGCTTAGTAATGGCTTATTGTAGACTGCCTCTTATAATTGAAAGAATAATCAATCTTTTGTAAGATATTCTGTGATAAAAAATAAATATAAAATAATATTAAACTAAGAATCTCATAGGAAATATAAAATAATTTGATTGAGAATAAAAGAATTGTGAATTTTGAAAAATTATGGAAAATATATTTTATGTGGTACCATGATATTACAATATATAGAATTCCCTGTAAGATTTCTCTTAGGATGGCGACTTATTGAGATCCGCTCCATTTTCTACGAAAAGAGGAAAAGCACGGTACGGGTACGACCAATCGCGATTCAGCAGTTATCACGACCAATCGTCGAGTTTCCAGCATTCGGATGTGACTGCGAACAGGTGGAGGCGGTGTGGATGGGGGTCGAATCCCGCGACGAGGGCCGGCGGGTACCGGCGGAGAGAGAGGAGAGAGAGAGAGAGAGAGAGAGATAGAGAGAGAGAGGAATGGTCCTGCGCGATTTGCGAGGAGTTTCCCGAATTCATTTCTACAGACCGGAAGTCGGCGTCGTATTTGCGCTTTCCATTGGATTTCCGAGTGTCGTCTGGGGCCAATGGCACAGCGAAATGCCGACTGTCGGTGTCGCTGTGTGGTTTTCCAGGGGGGTAGGTTACGCCCCGCGCAGCGCGTACGTATATATGCGAGCGGGCGCGTAGTGGTACGAACGAAGAGAGATAAAGAAGAGAGAGAGAGAGAGAGAGAGAGAGAGAGAGAGA
>Ga0157363_1006330_pt1 | contig 11122 bp, 13 predicted proteins | sample AttsexASBM1_FD_111477 | JGI IMG/M metagenome (GOLD analysis project Ga0157363, IMG submission 111477) | Fungus gardens microbial communities from leaf cutter ant in Ribeirão Preto, State of São Paulo, Brazil - Atta sexdens ASBM1 | ecosystem: Host-associated > Fungi > Mycelium > Unclassified ...
AGTGAAAGCCCCGCTTCAAACTCTTCTTCAATGAAATATTCGTGGCGGGCACGTTTATTCATTGCAATGGTCGCGGAACCAGGTTTGTTTGATTTTTTCTTTGTCATAGTATCCCTATTCTACACCACTTTTCGAAGGCGTCGCTGACTTCCTAATGTAAGAAAGTTAAGTATTGGTGCTATTCTAGCACGCTGATTCCGATTAGACATTTCTGTTTATTTGCTGAAACTGCTATGATCAAGGTGTTTTTTTCAGACCAGGAACTCCTATGGCCCAGATCACTCGTTCAGCGTTGGTCCCTTTCAGCGCGGCTAAAATGTATCAACTTGTCAACGATGTTGATAGCTATCCACTATTTCTCCCTGGCTGCACCGGTAGCAAAATTTTAGAGCAATCCGAGCAGCAGATGACCGCATCGGTCGATGTCTCCAAAGCGGGCATCAGTAAAACCTTTACGACACGTAATACCCTGACAGAAAATCAACGTATTGCGATGCAGCTGGTGGATGGTCCTTTCCGTAAACTTACTGGTGGCTGGAGCTTTACGCCTCTCGGTGACGAGGCTTGTAAGGTAGAACTTAGCCTTGATTTCGAATTTTCGAATATGTTGGTGGAAATGGCTTTCGGTCGCATCTTTAAAGAGTTAGCGAATAACATGGTGAAAGCTTTCAGCGAACGAGCTCAAGAGGTTTATCGTGGCTGATATTCGTGTTGAGGTGGTTTACGCATTACCTGAAAAACAATATCTCCGACCGGTAAGCGTGCCAGAAGGCAGTACAATTGAAGAGGCGATCATTGCCTCGGGTCTGTTAGAACTGCGTAAGGATATCCAACTAACGGAAAATAAAGTTGGCGTATACAGCCGTCCCGTTAAGCTTACTGATCAGGTGGAAGAGGGGGACAGAGTTGAAATCTATCGTCCACTCTTAGCGGATCCAAAAGAGATGCGTCGGCAACGAGCAGAACGCTCCGCCGCCAATAAAAAATAACAATATCGCTACCCGAACAGTGGTCGAGTAGCGAATTGATTTATTTGGTTTTGCTTAATGCGGGCTTGTTATCGATATTAGTCAGAATACCACTGCTGTTAAACGTCAGCGTCAAGGTTTGTTGAGTGACTTTCTCATGTCCTGGCTCTTGGCGGAAAACGTAATACCACACATTGCTACCAAAAGGATCGCTCATCATAGGCGTGCCGAGGGTGTAAGCAACCTGCTGCTGTGTCATACCAGTATGAATTTTACTGACATCGGTCGCGACCAAGTAATTCCCTTGGTTGATATCCGGGCGATAAACTACACGTTCCAACGTTGAGCAACCGGCGGTGGTTAACAATAGCGCCGCGGTCGCAGCAGTCAGTATTTTACTGCGCATGAATCGTTTCCTTTTTCTTGACCAGTTGCCCACAGGCATAACTTGCCATCACAATAAGTTCACCCTGATCGCAGGGAAGCTAGATGTCGATAATAATAGACCTTACGCCAGATGAAAACCTCTGGCGCAAGATATGACTGTTATACTGAGAAAAAGTGCCCGATTAGGCCGCTAAAAGTTCTTTAGCGTTGGCTAAGGTGTTGCGGGTGACTTCGCTGCCCCCCAATAGACGTGCTAATTCTTTCAACCGCGCTGCTTTATCGAGGTTAACCATGCGGGTTTCGGTCATTGCACCATCAGTCAGTTTACTGATGTAGAAGTGTCCATGACCACAGCCTGCGACCTGCGGTAAGTGAGTCACACAGAGTACTTGGGTCGATTCGCCGAGTTTACGTAGCATTTTGCCGACAATCGCCGCAGTAGGACCACTGATCCCCACATCGACTTCATCAAAAATCATTGCCGGGGTTTCCATTTTCTTCGCGGTAATGACCTGAACCGCTAAGGCAATACGAGAAAGCTCACCACCTGAAACGACTTTACCCAAAGGTTGTAGCGACTGTCCGGGGTTAGCCGATACGAGAAATTCGATACTGTCGGCTCCCTCAGCGGTCAGCTTATCCGGGGTATGCGCAAGCACAATATTAAATTGGCCATGTGGCATGGCGAGCTGCTGGATTGACTCGGTGATCAATCCTGCTAATTCAGTGGCGAAGTGTTGCCGTTGCATTGAGAGTTGACCGGCAATCTCAAGTGCGCGTTGGTGATAGTGCGCAACTTCAGCAGTAAGCTGTTCAATATCCGACTCAACGTTCTCTAACTGCGAGTATTCTTCCACTAATTGTTGGTGCGTACTGTGCAGAGTCTCGGGCGTGACATGGTGCTTACGCGCGAGAGAGACGTAGCGTGAAAGCCGCTGTTCTAAACTTTGTAGACGATTAGGGTCGAGATCGATGGCTTCATGATAGTGGCGTAATTCATCACTCATTTCACTTAATAATATCGCCGCATTGTCCATCATGCTGTTCACCGGAACTAAGCGGTCATCCAGTGAAACGAGCTCTTGTAAAAGCTGTTGAGATTGGTAAACCAGAGACTGTAAGGAAGCCTCTTCGCTCTCAGAAACTAAATGGACAATCTGTTGGCTTAACGTAATGCGCTGGCCGCTGCTGGCAAGCTGTTTATACTCTTCGTCAATTTGCTGATATTCATCTTCGATTGGCGCAAATTTATTAAGCTCTTGTAGCTGATAATCAAGGAGTTCACGACGTGCGGCCCGATCATTTTTTTGTTGCATGAGGGCGGCTAACTCGCGACAGCTTTTGTGCCACTGACTATAGGCATCACGCATTGACGTTAGAAGCTCAGGATGATGACTGTAGGCGTCAAGCAGTGCCCGTTGGTGATCGGTTTTCAGAAGTAACTGATGGGCGTGTTGTCCATGAATTTGAATAAGCAGTTGTCCAAGCTCCCGGAGTTGTGAGAGCGGGACAGCGGTGCCATTGATAAAGCCTCTTGAACGGCCATCAGCACTGATCACGCGACGTAGCAAACATTCGCCTTGATCGTCGAGGTGATTCTCTACTAGCCACTGTTGGGCTGAAGGCGATTTTTTTAGCTGGAATCTGGCACAAATATCGGCACGTTGAGCGCCAGGGCGCACAGTATCGGCATCTGCCCGATTACCTAGACATAACCCTAAGGCATCGATAGCGATAGATTTACCCGCACCGGTTTCACCAGTGATGGCGGTCATGCCTTGTTGGAAATCGATATCGAGTTCACGAACAATAGCAAAATTACTGATAGTAAGTTGTGCCAGCATATAATCACCTGTATAGAAAAACATAACTGTTTTTTTATACAGTATAAGCTTCTTTTTTACTGAGTAAAGACCCGCCGAGCGTTTTTCAGAATAATTTTTCCGACCATCCCAATTTCCCGGTAAGCGTGGTGAAATAGTTATAGTCTTTTGGATGTAGCAGGAATAACTCGTCTGGGCTGCGCCGTATAATGACTTCTTCCCCCTCTTGGATGGGCAGCGCAAGCTGGCTGTCACAACTCACTTCAAGCTCGCTGCGTAAGCTGGCGAAGCGTAAACTGATGGTGCTGCGGCTATCAATCACCAGTGGCCGAGCGGAGAGGGTATGGGGAAACATCGGGACGATAGCAATCGCTTCTAAAGATGGCATCAAGATGGGGCCACCGGCAGAAAGTGAATAGGCGGTCGAGCCAGTGGTTGTAGAGATAATTAGCCCGTCAGAACGTTGGGAAAAGGCAAATTGGTTATCAATATAGACTTCAAACTCGATCATATGTGCGACCTTACCGGGGTGCAGTACGATTTCATTTAAGGCCGTAGCGACTCGAGGCTGAAGCTGGTCGCCGCGCACTGAGGCTTCCAGTAGCGCGCGGGAGTCAGTCATGTAGTCACCTGCCAGCACTTTACTCAGTTCTTCAATGGCATTATCCGGATTGAGATCGGTTAAAAACCCTAAATTACCTCGGTTGATGCCGATGACCTTAATATCGTAACGTGCCAAGACGCGTGCGGCGCCAAGCATATTACCATCTCCCCCAATCACGACTGCAAGATCTGCCTGTTGACCAATTTCAGGGAGGGTCGCGGTACGTACGTTGGTTAATTGCATCTCGCGAGCTATTTGCTCCTCGACGATAACGTCGTAACCTTGTTCGCTCAACCAACAACATAATTGCTCATGGGTAGACAATGCGCTCAGATTTCGCGGGTGACCAACAATTCCGATACAATTAAACAACTTATTCATTAGGGTGAGCATCCTCTGTGCGCAAAACTCTCGACAATCTGTCAGAGTCTCTTGAATCCCAAAATTTCATCCCCATAATAGCCTTATTGCCGAGATGACTATGAAATGCGGAGATTTTCATGAGTAGTAAAGAACAGAATACCCCGAATCCACAAGATCCTGAAGTATTGAATGCCGAGCAAGCTGAGCAGCAAAATCAACAGGATGCATCAGAAAGCATCGATCCTCGTGATGAGCGTATCGCCGAATTAGAAAAAGCGCTGGCCGAGTCGCAAGGCGGCGTGCGCGAAGCTCAAGTTCGTGCACAAGCTGAAATCGAAAACATCCGTCGCCGTACTGAAATCGATATCGAGAAGGCGCATAAGTTCGCACTGGAAAAATTTGCTAACGAATTACTGCCAGTAATCGATAGCCTTGAGCGTGCCTTAGAAGTCTCTAACAAAGAGAATCCTGAATTGGCCTCTATGATCGAAGGGATTGAACTGACGCTGAAATCACTGCTAGATGCGGTACGAAAGTTCGGTGTTGAAGTGGTAGGTGATATTCACGTTCCTTTCAATCCAGACGTTCACCAAGCGATGTCGATGATTGAATCCGCAGACGTAGCGCCTAACCATGTACTAATGGTGATGCAACGTGGCTATACCTTAAATGGTCGTTTATTGCGTCCAGCCATGGTTGCTGTTTCCAAGGCTTAATGCGTTGGATAAATTTTAAAAGCTGCCTAAGGCAGCTTTTTTTTTAGTTACTAAACTGACCAATCGATCTCAGGCAATCCTTGTGAAACAAGGAGTGAATTGGTTTGAGAAAAATGCTGGCAACCGAGGAATCCACGGTGTGCAGAAAGTGGCGAAGGGTGCGGGGCTTTCAATACATGGTGTCGAGTCGTATCGATAATTTGCCCTTTTTTCTGAGCATGGGCGCCCCATAGCAGAAATACCACACCGTCATGATGCTGATTAATCATGCTGATCACATGTGAAGTAAACGTTTCCCAGCCGAGTCCGGCATGGGAGTGTGCTTGTCCCGCCCTGACGGTAAGTACTGTGTTAAGGAGTAAGACGCCTTGTGCGGCCCATGGCGCAAGGTAGCCATGCGTTGGACGGGTGAAGCCGGGAATGTCTGTCACTAATTCTTTATAAATGTTGACTAAAGAGGGCGGTGGGGCGATACCTGGCTGGACTGAAAACGCTAAGCCATGCGCTTGGTTTGGACCGTGATAAGGATCCTGGCCCAAAATCACCACTCGAATATCGGCAAAATTAGTGAGTTTAAAGGCGCTAAAGACTTCAGCCGCGGGAGGATAAATTACCGTTCCCTCGCTCCGTTCTTGCTGAACTTGTTGCAAGGTATCGGTGAAATAAGATTTTTGTTTTTCATCGCCTAGCACATCGTGCCAAGTCAGGTTGGTCTTCATCACTGACTCCTGTGATCGGATATAAAAAAAAGAGGCGCGATGCGCCTCTGCTTTCTACTCGCTGCGTCCTGACGTCTCTTTCACGTCCTGAACGGCGACTTTCTCGGTAGGTTTACGACGCTTACCGACGTTTTTCGCATCACGGTGACGGTTTTTAACGCGCGGTTTATTATCGTCTTTTAATGCATCACGTTTTTGTTTACGGCGTTCCATCTCTTTCTTCGACGCTTTTTTCGGACCTTTATCCGATGGTGCACGGGTTGTCGGACGGAGTTCATCGATGGTTCGCGCTTTCAGTGGCTCGTTAATGTAACGACTTATCTTGAGCAACAACGCGTTATCATGCGCTTCGACGAGGGATAATGCCGTTCCTTTACGTCCAGCGCGTCCGGTCCGACCAATTCGGTGCAAATAGACATCAGCGGTACGTGGCATATCGAAGTTAAAGACATGGCTTACGTCATCAATATCGATTCCACGGGCAGCAATATCGGTAGCTACCAGAACGTTTACTGTCCCTTCCGCAAGACGCTTGATGGCTTCATTACGTTTAATCTGTACCATCTCACCTTCAAGATAGGTACAGCGGATACCGGCCTCACGCAACCAAGCTGCGACTTCATGCACCCGGTCTCTTTTTCTGATAAAGACAACGGAGCGTGTAACATCTTCCTGCTTAAGTAAGTGAATTAATAACTTACGCTTATGATCGAGATCATCGGCGCGATAGTACCATTGCAGAATTTTTTTACGTTCACGGCGACTTGGATCGGCATCCAATGTCACGGGTTCATTAAGAATACGTTGTGCGAAATCTTCGATATCATCGCCTTCAAGCGTTGCAGAGAATAACATTGTCTGTTTACGCCAGCGTGTTTCAGCAGCAATGGTTTCAATATCGTTAGCAAATCCCATATCCAGCATACGATCGGCTTCATCAAGGATCAGTGTCTCGACCGCACGGCAGTCAAAATTTTCTTCTTTAATATATTGAAGAAGACGGCCAGTGGTCGCGACGACGACATCTTGATTGGTGCTGAATACTTCTGCGTGGTTCATATACGCCACGCCACCTGTGATGGTAGAGATATCCAAGTGCGTATGCTTCGCTAATTCTTTGGCTTGATCGGCGACCTGCATGGCGAGTTCACGCGTGGGGGTAAGGATCAAGATGCGCGGAGGCCCTGATTTTTTACGCGGGAAATCGAGTAAGTGTTGTAGGGCAGGCAATAAGTAAGCTGCAGTTTTTCCAGTGCCAGTTGGGGCAGAACCGAGGATATCGCGGCCTTCTAAGGCAGGAGGGATCGCAGCTGCTTGGATAGCCGTGGGGCGCTGGTAATTTTTATCCTGTAGGGCTTCTAGCAGGCTTTCATCAAGTTCTAATTCGGAAAAAGTGGTTACAGTCATGTTCTACCTCTGGTTGGGGCGCCGATTATAGACATTTCACCGCAATTGTTCACCTTTTCCTGCCGATTAATTCTGCGTTATGCAGGTAAAAGGGCATGAATACTGATAAAGTTCGCGCAAAAAGGGTGACCATTGGACGAATTGAGACGTTTGGAGACCGATATGATAGCCAGCATACCATCGCCACCTCGCCGTGGGGGCTTTACCTTTAAACAATTTTTCGTGGGCCATGATCGCTGTGGCATGAAAGTGAGCACAGATGGCGTATTGTTGGGGGCTTGGGCACCACTTCCCGATAAGCGTCGTGTATTAGATATTGGTACGGGCAGTGGTTTGCTTAGCTTAATGCTGGCTCAGCGATTCGCCGCCGAGGAAACTCCCTTTACCATTGATGCGATGGATATTGATCTGCAGGCAGTACAGCAAGCGCAAGAAAATATTGATAACACACCATGGAAAGCAAATTGTCATCTCTGGCAGCAAGATCTTTTAGCCTGGGATAGTTCGTCGATAGAACGTTATGGATTGATTATCTGTAACCCCCCTTACTTTGCGCATGGTAAGTCCTATCGCGACACACAGCGTGAAAAAGCCCGGGATAGTCGTAGGCTCGATCATCAATCATTGCTCAACAAGGTGGCTAGCCTCCTTACCGAGGACGGCTTTTTTTCGGTAATATTGCCCCTTCAAGAATCGGAGCATTTTGCCAACTTGGCCCGTAAGACAGGATGGTTACTGAGTCAACGATGCGACGTCCATGAGCGAGAAGAGCGGGCAGCAAAAAGATGTTTGATGACGTGGTGCCGCTACCCGATAGAAAGTAAGAGCGAATGCTTAGTTATCCGCGACGAACAGGGGCAATATAGCGCTGAGTTTCAACGCTTAACAAAAGAATTTTACTTAGCGTTTTAACTCATCATCTATACTGATAAAAACATGAAAGTTCGTGGTTTATCAGGTAAATTGGCCTGCAGATGATACGATTGCAATTAGGATTAATGCATCAATTAATTATCTAGATAGCAATTTGCTTAAATTTTAGTGAACTTTTGAACATTATTCAGTTCCAACCTTGGGCTCGCCAATGGCAGTAACGTTATGGCACTAGGTGGTTTTACATTGAATATTTTATGAGGACAGAACCTCAGATGAGCGAGCAGTTAACGGATCAAGTTCTGGTGGAACGGGTTCAAAAAGGTGACCAAAAATCGTTTAATTTACTGGTACTACGTTATCAACATAAAGTCGCCAGTTTAGTGACACGATATGTTCCGCCGGGGGACGTGCCAGATGTTGTACAAGAGTCCTTTATCAAGGCTTATCGCGCCATAGCCTCTTTCCGTGGTGAAAGTGCCTTCTATACTTGGCTTTATCGTATTGCGGTTAATACAGCAAAAAACTATTTAGTCGCGCAAGGCCGCCGTCCACCGTCAAGTGACGTCGATGCGAGTGATGCCGAAAACTTTGAAGCCGCAAGCGCGTTAAAAGAAATTTCGAACCCTGAGAACTTAATGTTGTCAGATGAGTTGAAGCAGATAGTTTTTAGGACAATTGAAACTCTTCCTGAAGATTTGCGGATGGCGATCACGCTTCGTGAACTAGATGGCTTGAGTTATGAGGAAATCGCTGAAATCATGGAGTGCCCAGTCGGCACTGTTCGTTCACGTATCTTCCGTGCACGAGAAGCGATTGATAATAAAGTTCAACCACTGCTGCAGCGTTAATCGTCTTGCAGAGTGACTACCTAAAGGGTATTAAGGTATGCAGAATGAGCAACTTTCCGCTTTAATGGATGGCGAAGCCTTAGATCAGTCTTTACTCACTGAACTTTCTAAAGACGCTGAGTTGCAAGCGAGCTGGGAGCGATACCATCTGGTTCGTGACACACTTCGTGGTGATCTAGGACAGGTCGTGCATTTCGATATCTCTGCTAAGGTGGCTGAAGCGATTGCGCAAGAATCCACTTCTAGCACTCCGGTTACGCCGCTTATCGTTGAAAATCAGCCTGAACCGTCACGCTGGCGTAAAATGGGCTTTTTCTCTAAGACCGGTGGTTGGGGCGCACAATTAGCACAAGTCGGTGTTGCGGCCTGTGTGTCCATGGCGGTTATTGTTGGCGTTCAGCATTATAATCATCCCGGTGATGCGGTAACGGCTGATGGTCAAGACACTCCTGCTTTCAATACTTTGCCTATGATGGGTAAAGCCTCGCCAGTCAGCTTAGGTGTTCCTGGTGATATGTTTGAAGGTTCGTCCTCGACGGGACAAGTTCAAGAGCAGCGCGCGCGCATTAATGCAATGCTGCAAGATTACGAACTACAACGCCGTTTAAATGATGGTGATAGTTTACCAGCGACTTCTTCTGTTCTTGATAAACAACAGTATTCGGGCACTGTTCATCAATAATGAAAGCAAAATTTATTCTCTCTGCCGCGTTGTGCGGCAGTCTACTTTATCCCTTCTTAAGTTTCGCTGACAACAGCATCGCTTCAACAGAAACAAAGCCTAACCAACCCTTTGTGATGCTAAAGCAGATGGATAAAGCGACCAATACACTCAACTACCAGCTCTCTTATATCAATATTAGTGAACAAGGTATTGAGTCACTGCGTTATCGTCATGCGCTGGTTAATCACCAAGTCTTTGCACAATTGCTGCAGATGGACGGCCCGCGTCGAGAAGTGATACAGCGAAATCGGGCGATCAGTTATTTTGATGCCAGTTCAGGGGTGGATCCCTTTACGCTACCGGGGGATCGTATCATTGATGGACTGCCATCGATTTTGTTCGCGAACTTCGATCGCTTAAAAAATTACTATGATTTTATTAGTGTAGGGCGTTCGCGAGTGGCTGACCGATTATGTGATGTCGTACGTATCGTCTCGAAGGATGGTTCTCGTTTCAGTTACGCAGTCTGGTTAGACAGTGAGAGTTCATTGCCTTTACGTGCGGATCTGTTATCGCGCGAAGGCGAAACGATTGAGCAGTTTCAAGTTGTTGATTTCGCAGTCGATGATCAGTTACAGCAAGTTATGGCACCGCTAGCAGATGCTAAGCTGCCACCTGAAATGACTTCATTACCGAAAAACTCGCAGGCAAAATTGAATTGGACGCCGGGCTGGCTCCCCTCGGGAGTGCAGGTGTTATCACAAAGCCAGAGACAAGTACCAGCCCTCGCGAAAAAAATCGAATCGCGCCTCTATAGCGACGGCCTTTTTACCTTTACTGTCAATGTTTCCGCAGCGAATGGCTCAACGCCGCCACAATCTTACAGCACTGGACGTCGTACGCTTTATGTAGAAATACGTAATAATAAGGAAATTAGCGTTGTCGGTGAGCTCCCTCGTGAAACGGCGAAGCGCATTGCAGATACGGTCAATACGGGTACTTAACAATGATGAGAGAATGGGCGACAGTCGTGTCATGGGATCAAGGGGTTGCGACGCTGCATACCGAGGCGAAAACAACTTGTAACAGTTGTTCTGCGCGCAAAGGATGCGGTAGCGGAATGCTTAACAAACTTGGCCCTAAAAATGCGCATGTCATGCAAGTGAATAGTGAAAAACCCTTGCAGCCCGGTCAGCGTATCGAACTCGGCATCAAAGAAAGTAGTCTGTTAAGTTCAGCCTTAATGGTATACATCATACCGTTAGTAGGGTTGTTCATTGGTGCTGGATTACTGCAGTATTGGTTTACTTCCGATATGGCCAGTGCTGGTGGGGCTTTGCTAGGGGGGATCGGCGGATTCCTCATCGCTAAACTGTTATCGAAGACGCTGGGTGAAAAGCATTCGTTTCAACCCGTGATTTTAACGGTTGCCCTCGGCCCAGATCAATTACGCGTTGACTCGGTACATCCTTCGCATTCGTCGTCATAAACAGAGTCAAGCCAGTGAAGCCGCCCTATAAAAAGATTATAGGGTTTGCTTGTCATCCTCCCGTCAGCTTTTCGTCCTGAAAATTGTCTTAAAAAAAAACCGTCCAAGGCTGTTGATATGCTGACGTCTTTGCCACTGTCGTGTAATATGCTCCGCAGTAAAAAAGTGGGTACATGCATCATGGGTCCATTTATGTGTCCACCTGAATAAATTTTGCAGGAAACTATGAAAAAATCCCCGGATATGAAGAATATAAGA
>Ga0157363_1006331_pt1 | contig 11122 bp, 7 predicted proteins | sample AttsexASBM1_FD_111477 | JGI IMG/M metagenome (GOLD analysis project Ga0157363, IMG submission 111477) | Fungus gardens microbial communities from leaf cutter ant in Ribeirão Preto, State of São Paulo, Brazil - Atta sexdens ASBM1 | ecosystem: Host-associated > Fungi > Mycelium > Unclassified ...
AGCTGATTTGATATAGAAACAAGCTACAAATACACTATGAGTTTATACTTCTTTATTATGAGTTTATACTTCTTTAATTAGCTAAACAGATCATGATTTTATTAGTATTAATAAAGTGCAATAATTAGTTTCTGAGAAATAAGGTAATGTCACTTTAGGAGACCTATATCAGTAGGCGATATTGTAATTTTTAATTACAACGAATATTCAAAGAGTCTTCATTTGATTGGGAATCAACACGAGAAATCATACGTACTTCCTATTAATAAACATTTTGAGTAACAGTGGGATATATATTAATGTATACAGATATATATTAATGTATACTTTTTTTCACATAAAAATTTTAAAGTTGGGAGCTCGTCCTCGAAGTTTGTTCCTTTATTTTAATTACATCCTATATAGATATCACTTATTTTATATAATTATTATATAATTAAGTATACTCTTAGTATACACAATAATATTTCGATCTCTTTATTACACATGATAGGTGTTTTGTTTGTATCCCAAGTTGATTTTTATCATTTTTCCAAGTATATACAAAAATTGTTAAGCAATTCTTACTATACTTTAATCTTTAAAGAGTATTATTTAGTGTTGTGTATTTAAAAAAATGGAAAAAGAGACTATTATTTAACCAAATGCTTTTAATATTTCAAAAAAAAAAATTGCACACGAGTGAGTGACTCAATCATGTATTGGTGAAATAGATTTTTTATTAAAATCTTAATACGAACTAAAATAATTGTTAAGTAAAAAATTTATTATTGTATATATATATATATATATATATATATATATATAAAATATTCTAATTATCATTATAATTAGATAATAGCAGTTTGATGTTGGAACTTTTATCTTTGCGCAGATGGTTTAAAACAAATACAAGATTATACAATCTGGTATTATCTACAAGTTAAAATATTATAGACTCTGCTCATAAAGTACGGCTCTGTAATCCTCTCTCACAGGTCTAATTCACAGCAAACTGTAATGTAAGTTTCGAAGTAACTGCTGCATGTAATCGATTGTAGAAGCTCAGTGAAAATCGTTGCGAAATAGAATGAATCTGATCCCTGCCAATGCATTTGCACGTAAAGATATAACGCAATTTCAAATGGCGATGTTCGTGAAATATATGGCGGAAAATTATGATGACTCGCGCGCCCTTCATCGCATATGTCGCTTTTATGGCACTGTTGGTGAGCCATATTTGCGACATTTGGGATTGGAATGGCGGGATTTTGAATGTCCGACCTATACTAAGATTTATCTTCATTTAATGCTCAACTTTTAATATTCAATAATAGGAATTATGGTATGTATCCTAATGACTCACTAAAAATCACATAATAAAAAATAATAAATACATTAATGTAAATAATATAAATGTCCGAAATATCGTGAGTTTATTAGCGTAATAGCAATCATCATATGTCACTTCACGTGTCGCTTAGAAAATTACGACAATTTTAAAAAAGCGCATTCATGTGTTTACGTGACCGTCGACGCGTTCTTCGTCAGCTTTTTCTAGACTAGACGGCTCGCCTGAAGGTTCTCTCGAGTCCGCTGTTTTCGATGCAAATCGTCTCCGGTTACACAAGAGCGCACCGTTTGTAATCCCTCCAACGTGGAAATTCAAATTATACGTCGCGGAATGGAAATTCGCCGACCGCATAAGAATAACCGCGCTAATGGGACAGGATAGACGACGGGATTTCGATTTTTTTTTCACGCGGCAATGTATTTGCTACCGTAAACATCGATTGACTACAATAAATGTTTGTCGTATGTCGACTTTGTTCGGTGACTATTTTCGCGGAAGTAATATAGTTGAAATGGCGACGTATTGGATGGCGCACTAACTTTTGTCATGAATCTATTATGAGCTCTTCCTTATTCTTGAGTTCCCGTAACAAAATGCTACATCGCCATGGCTTTGCAGTTTTATGGCTTGTATTACACGGATATCAAGACACATGAACTTGTTATTACGCAAGACGACGATATAAAAATATATGAAATAAAATGGATATAAAAATATATTGGAATTGTAGAATAAATCTTTCTATGTACTAACAATGAGTTTGAAAATTGGAAAATTGTGAATATACGACTTTATTTTAAAAGACCATCCCAGACTCGAAAAATAGATTTGTTTTTAGTTTGTTAATAATATTTACTATAAAATTTCAGTGTAGTAAGAAATAAAAGTTTATACTTTAAACAATAGATTAAAAAATAAGTTAAAGCGTACTAATTTTTTGTTAAGATTTAATATAATGAAAAATGTTGAAAAAACGGTTAATACGATTAATTTTAAGTATTTGAAACAGTGATTAATTGTATTAAAGTTTCACAGTAAATTATTAAGCTACAAATTGAAGATACTTCTATTTCTTGTCATTTTGATGCGCTTCCTCAAGTCAAAATATTAAATATTTGAGATATTTTTATACAATAATTTTTAGTTTGTGCACTACATCATTTGTAGAAGATTGAAATTAAAGGAAGTTATTTGTTAGATGTATGTTGTATGTACGATAGTCACGCAAGAAGAAAATTAATCATATATAAAAACTTTTCTTTGTACGGATACGAACAATTGTCTATCCATTTACCTATCCAATGTACTAGAAAGACTGTACTCGTTTTAGCTTTTATTGTTCATTGTGATGCGGTTTCCGAGCAAGCAAGGGAATATATGGAATGCATAAATCTGTTTAGCCGTTGAATTCACTATGTTGACATTTACACTGCATACAATGCGCAGTGCAAACCGATGTTTGCCATACGAATGGTCAATTGATTTAATGCTGCAAAGACATACGCATGCATTTTTATCGGTATGACATTGTTTGTCGTGAAACAAGAGCGTTAGCGAATGTATCTCCATTTTACCGTGAATTTTTATTTGCAATCTCGTTATAAATATGTAAATTTACGCTTTTCTACCTCATATAATAATAACGAAATAATAACAGGAAGAGAAAACGCGTTAGAATTGTCACGGAAAATGTAAATCGCGAATACAATTACGTCGAAGATTACAAGAGTTATCACTTATTTCTTCGTCCACTTCAGCACGCGATGTTCCAAGCTAGCAGTGCATGCACGACGCAAAGATGTCTCAAGCATGTAAATTCGTGATTAAGGACGTTACTTTCCATCAGAACTTTAAATTACTTCCGCCGTGTTCACGGGGATTCAAAGAGATTAGAAAAAAAAGGAACGAGAATATTTTTCATCGAGTCTAACGCCACCGTGCATTGCGAAAAAGAAGTGCTTCTTTTTCCGTATTATACTTTGTACACGCTCCTGCAACTCAGTATTCCCAGTTCGAGAAGTCCGGGGGAATTTCAAACAGTCCCATTAGGGCGCGGGGTGGTACTGGCCGATTTATAATTCCGTATGCACCTTGGAATTATTAATGCGAAAACTTTTCTGAGAATCGAGTCTCAGGCGTCCTAGAAACCGAAGGAAGGAAGAAAGGTGGATTTTCTGTGTAACATCTCCTTCATGTTAACACATGGCTCTTGACTTGGCTTGCTTTACACACAGCTGCTGACCTGGTTACATCCTTATATTATGGGTTTAATAAAATCCATATAGCAGATACATTGAAAATTGACTTTTTCGAAAATTATGTTGGCCTTTCTCAGAAATTTTCTACAGAAATTGCTACATAAAATGTAAGATATCTTTATAAGAAAGAGAAGAGGTGTCATTCGAGTGATTTGAAAATATCCCTCGTACTCTTTCTTTTAAAGTTAAATTATGAATATAAAATTAATTTATTACTATTCAAATTATTTTTATTTAAATTAAAAAAAAATTATATAAAAAAAAAATAAAATGTTGAGAATAAAAAGAAAAAAGTAAAAATATAAAGACGTACTGTTTTAAAGTGAATTCCTGCATTTCATTCTTGCTCTGCTAAAAAACTGACGAAACTTCTGAAATAGATCACATTAACAAACTCCAGTTCGGACAGCATAACTTTATTTCGCAGAGATCATAATTCTCTCACGAGTGGAAAGAGTGTAGGGCAGAAAGGAGAACATCGGAGCTTCAACTACGGCGCATTCCTCGCCTCGACTTCGTCAAAAAGACTTTCGCGTCTGTGTAGCCCATTTCTTTTCAACCGTAAGGAATCGCTGTAGCATCGCATTTTGGAGCGAGAAAGTTCATCGCGACGTACTGAGCAGAGTACATAGCTCTCGTGCGGATTGGTACATAGTTCTCGTCGTTTCTCGTTCCACATACGCGCCTCGGCGTGTTTCCGGTACGTTAAACTTCCGTAAGGGAGAGAAGAGCCTTGTGCCTGCGATCGAAAGTAATTAAATTCGCAGCGACACGCGTTCCCACTCACCCCTTTCCTCCCCTCTGTGCGTTGCTCTTCGTGTGTTGTCGCGCGGCGAAACGAAAAATAGACGCCAGCCAGATGTTGTCTATTATTCGGGAAATACCGTCGGCCATTCGGCTTGCGGCGACGCTTAGAAAAAGTAATGCATAGAAAATGAGATAAATTTGCAATGCATTGTACGGAATTTTGCTGTGCGAGATGCAATGAAACATTCATGTCCTCCTTCCGCGTAGAAACGCAGGTCGACAGGTATCACGCGTTGAAAAAATGACGAATATCAGTTAAAAAAATTGGCATGTCGCTTCTTCTGACACATAACGTTTGATTTATAGCAGTATGTCGATACAACATGATATATATACTGTAAGTCCGTTGTTCGTATAAGTCCGCGAAAAAAATTAAAGAAATATCATCAACGCCAAATATTGACATAATCGTCATTCTTCTGCAGAGATTTATCGTTAAATAACGTAGCGTGATGTAACTGTGATATAGTGTATGTACTTTTTTAAAAGGTAATTCTGACTATAGAGTCATAGAAAACGCTCTCTCTTTCTTTCGCAGTCAACACTCTTTTACTTTTCTGTTTGAAAGGGACTTATCCCCATTTCTACCAACGTAAATTAACTTTTATCTCGGCTTAACTTATTTTTTATCTTTTTCTAGTTCTAAGAATTAAAAAAAAAAGATAAAGAAGTAATTTAAATCGAGATTAAAATTAATCTGCATCGATGGAAATGGACATTAGCGAATCACATTAAAATTCGTTCGTTTTGACTTAATTGATTTAAAATTTCATGGAAAAATGGTACAGTATCTGTAATATATTGAAAGTTCTTTATTTCTATTAGCAAAAAAGACTTAATAAATCATATCAGAATAAAATATTTTTTCTTCTTATTTATTCGATTAATAAAGGAATAAGAGATAGATATAACGCATCATATTTCCTTTCACACGTTTAAATATATGTACTATAACGGATTCCTCTTTTGGAATAAAATATATTTTTTTCAGTTTTCTTAAGTAAAGCAAACTACAAACAAGACAACAAACGTTTATGCATAAAATTATGCATAAGCTTCGATGTTTTAAATTTCTACATAGAATTTTATTTATGCATTTTATTTGTAAAATGAAATGTTCCTTTTACTGAATTATTTTAACTTATTGTTAGATAACGACATCGTTGAAAAATGAAGCACGCTAATACAGTTCACAAAGCATTAAAAGATGAGGTTTTTTTCGTAAAAAGGAAAAAGTATCTAGCGTCTGAAAAATGGAAATTCCACGAAACGTGCAATCAACCAGATTACTATTGTAGGCTTTGAACAGCTGGAGTCGATAATCGAAGAAACCACCGACGTGACCACAACTAGAATTTCCCGTAACAATGGCATGATTAATTCCTCGCTGATTGGCTGGTGCCTCCGCGCAAATGCGAATATCGCTGGCATCGTCGACTTCGTCGCCGCGACGTCAGACGCCGACGTCGTCGTATAAAAGAGCGTCTCTTTATCTCTGTGCTCGCGGACGGTAACGTTCGTACAAAGGGGGTAAAATTGTGATCGTATTTTTCGTTTATCCCCACTGAACCGCACTTTTGCGCTCAGTCAGTCCCGCACAATGTTCTCGTCTCGTCACGGAGTAGCTCGCGTTACTGACCAACTTCATGCTCTCTCGTGTTTTATACCACTGAATCAGCGGATTTAGCCTCACGTGTGTGTGCGTGGACGAGGATAAACGCCACATAATCCGGCTGCTCGTGATTGCTATGTGACACGGCCGGGGATGTAGCGTACATCCGCCATAGCAAGACCGCGAGTTCTGTCATTCGGTATTCGGACAGTTCACATACCGGTCAGGTTGGCCGAACCAGATGGAGGTCATTCCGCACCTTTTGCGTTTATTTCGGCATTTTTACGTTCTTTTTCATCCCTGTGTTTGCCTTTCTGCGCAATACCCCCTCCTATTTCCTCTCTCGGTCTCGCCGGAATTTGCTCTCTGCGCCTCTAGCGAGTTTTTAATTCTCGCCAGAGGCTTTTAAGCGGATTAAAAGTACGGTATTCTACGAGCTAATTAGCATAATAGTTATTTAATAAGATGGCACAGCTTACGATGCACATTGGAACGGTTACGAGGAGACATGGCTTTTACCTTAGTTTGCATTCCTTTTGAAAAATATGCGTTCAGTGACTTATCAATTTATACATAATATATAGGAATAAAATCAGTGAATGAAAGTACGGTGAAATTAATTACATTTTTTCATTATCTTTATGCAATTCTTAAATAAAAATATCTATCTAATAAACTTAATTCAAGTCTAAGTGAGTCTATTCTTTTCAGAATAGAAGGTATTTAAGTTTCTTTTTGAAAGTCTCGCGCGTTCATACATTTTTATCCTTTATTCTTGTATTTGTATTATTTCGAGTATTTTTACATTTTTTGTTGAAGTGAATATTTCTCTTAATATCATCATTTGAGATTAATTTTGTCGTAGTTTTTTTTTTAGCGTTTTTTGCTCCGTAATTAAAGCTGTACGATATATGATGAGTAATTCAGATGCCACTGGAAATACCCATGAAAAGCTTAATTTCAAAATATATAATATGTATGAAAGAAATAAGAAGAGAGAAGATCGCCTCGCGTATCCGATGTTTTCGCATTTTATTTGCCGTGTATATGGAGCACGTTGCAAGCACAAATACGCGTGCCGAGTGCATACAGTCGTGATCGCAGCCCGAATAATAAGAGTTATCAAAACACATCGAAACGAGTTAGAGTGTAGAAAGTTATCAAAAGTACCAGCAGTCGGAAACTTTGCGAGCTTTTCATGGCGATGTTTTCTTTTCCTCGGAACTTTATCTCTCTGTCCTATACCGCAGTTATGCCATTCATTTTCGCCCTTGCAGAAATCAATCGCTCATATAATAAAGTTAGCCGCCGACGTAATGGCAAAGTACCGGCGGCAGTGAATCGCCGCGGGGAAAATGGCGCGATTCTCTCAAAGAATATAAGTTGCGAAAAAGAACGTCCAGACTCGGTTAATTAAATCCTTTTTGATCGCTCTAGCTGCCATTGTCATCTATCGTCGTTTTGTAAATCCACCAGCATCGAGCGACATTTTTATGGACGCTGCTCTTGGCTGAGTAGCTTCGTGCTGTGCTCGTGTTTATTCGGAATTTCCGTTTGTGTTATTCTTTACCGTTTTATTCGCATCACCTGCATCGAGCTTTTGGCATCCGGGCTTTCGTTGTTTCAGCGATGTAAATCGCGATTGACGGACTGTAGTCGCAATGTACGCAACGAACCAGTGATTTGGCATATTTTTTTAAGGTATCGTTTTGATCTTTCACCAAACTAAAACTTGACGTTGCAACATGAATTTTCTGACGTTTCTATGACATTTGACTCACGTCCGACTTTTACAACAGTGTTAATTTGTACAAAATTGTTGGCGGAAGTCAAAAATGCGTCTATTTATTTTGTGTTTCTACATTTTTCGTGCACGCTTTATACGCGATGTTTTTAGGGGGATATTTTTTATGACGAAGAATGAAATATAATTTTATATTAAACATACTATGCACATCACAAGAGAAAAGTTTTCATGAGTATCCATTTTCACCGTCACGTATTTAATGATGGAGAATAGTCATATGATATACAGTATGTAACTTTACAATGAATGAATATCCTTCATATGGCAGATATCTTATATTCTCTCTATTAGAGATACCACAAAGACTAAATTCGTCAAATTAATTTTTAATTCAATTACAAAGACAACCTTCAATAACTATTTAAAATTGTATGCAATCTTGAAATTGTCAAAATAATAAAAAAGTGAAGAAACAGGCTAATGAGAGTGAAGGATTCAACTTAATCTATGTAATTCTGTGGATTATTGCTGAGGATGACACGAACGTGAGTCGAAACGTTCAAATATATTGAAGATTTACATAAAAATTGAGCATTGCTTACAACGCTTCACTCTATGCTTAACTTGTTTTTTCACCTTTTTATAATTTTTAATTACATTGTAAAAAGAGTTTAATTTTAAAATATCAAAATTTTTTAGTCTTATCTCCGTTTTTTAATCACTTAAAAAGTTTTAATTTTAAATTTATTCAATAAATAAAACACTATGTATTTGAATTTAAACACTATGTGTTTTATTTATTGAAAAAGTTCAAAACAAAATCATGTTTAACAAATGAGATAAGAACGAAATATTGTCATATTTTAAAATTGAACACTTCTTTTTTGGATATAATCTATACGATGCCAATAATACTTGCATAATCCTCATATATATGTATAACAAAAATACAGAATGAAATACAGAAGTTTCTGCAACGTATACGAAAAACGTGCTTAACGTATAAATATATCTTACATAATTTTTATATTGTACAGGGAAAATTATGCAACCCCAAAGCGTTTGCCATGAAAGCGGTATTTGTCTTGGGATTTTGAACGTAACGTAAATTGCTTTTAGAAAAATCCGTGCTATGCGATATTGTGCCAGCGATTTTAATTACGTGCTCCACTTACGCCATTATAATTTATTTTCCATGTCGCTCTGGTTCGCCGTTTCGTTGGCCATAGAAATCCGGGCCATACGGCGACAATATCGTTCCGACGGGTGCGCTTGTAGGTTCGCGCGAAACGCGCACTGCGCCGGAATGTCGATTATCGGAACGTCTGTTTTCCGATCGAACGATTATCCGAGCCAAACGACGCATTCAGAACACGTGTTCGCGCTCACACCTACAACATGTGGACAGTCCAGGCAACAGCCGGAGGGCTGGGACGGTCTCATTGTGTACCATTGATTTTGCGCTGCACTCTCGATAAACTGGCTAATGATCTCCACCTACACGAAATGCACTTCATCGCACCACTTGCATCAAGAAGCGCTTTATATAAACATATTTGATTTGTTTAAGTAAAATTATTAATTTTATAATGTAAAGAAAGAACGTTAATTTTAACTTAAAGATATATAACGGACTTTCTGAGACATGCAAAAATATTAAAATTAACGTAGAAATGTTAATTTCACATTTTTGCATATCTCAGAAAGTCCACTGTTAAATTTAACATTTTATTTTTTTATAGTGTACTCACAAAGATTCTAATTATGTTTCTGATATTTCAACTTAAATATACACTAAACGGTGTTTTTAATTTCTACATTATATCTAAAAATTATCTTCTTTTACATTAAATTTTTATATTCATTTGGATTAAAAGATAATCGGCTTAAGCACATAGAAGTGACATAAGAAATATAAATTCATCCCTATATGAAATTTTTTATAGTATAATTATGATATAAAAATCTGATTTATTAAATTCTTTATTAAAGTATTCTTTCGAAAACTGCAAAACAACTTTGACATGTATATGAAAAATAGGTGTTCGTATATTTTCTTGCACTAAAAACTTTTTAGATGGATATATATATATATATATCCTACGTTGTTACTGGGCCAAGAATAATAACTCGTTAAAGATTATTTTTGGAAACTTTCCAAAAGTTGATTTAGTCTGAAGAGTAAAGAGTAGAAGTATAAAGTTCATATACATTAATTTCGCATATCGATTTCATTGTTACGAGTGAAGTTATTTTACTTAGAGAGTGAAGTTATTTTACATATATACCATAATTTTATGCTATTTCCGTTCGATTACTCACATTAATTCTGTCGCGAATACATTCGATTAAATGCAGCGCACGAATGAAAATTGATAGCACGCAGGGAAAGAAGTCATAAATTGCTCGAGATAAATGCATTTATCGCTGACTTTAAGAGAGAGAAGGAGCCATATATAATATTTGTTGTCTTAAAGCAAGAATTTACAATTTAATTTCAATTTAAAAAATATATTTGAGCGAAATAATCGCATAGTCTTCGCAATATCAAGTGTTTCAATGTAATAATTTTTTTCATTAAGTATTATGCAAATTTTTCTCGATTAGCGTTACCGCTACATTTCGTCCTGCATTGATCAATATTTTTATACGAAAAATAACATATATAACATATATAACTTCTTTAACAAAAAAATACATTTTGTAGAACTTGGTATCTTCGCATGACGTTCTCAGTTACTTCTTTTTCGAGAAAATAGACCGTCTTATCATTTTTCTATTATCACAATTTGAATGTAGATTGTTACATTTGCGAGCATACATTTGCGTGAAACGAATGCATATTGATTTACGATTAGACTCTTTTTTTAGTTAGGTATCTTTTTTTAGTTAGGTATCTTCTTGCCATCAAAAGTAAATATTTGCTTTTGATATCTGAGATTTACAATCTTTCTCTTATATTCTTATTAATAGAGAAAATTCTGAATTCTTAAAAAAATAAATAGCATAAATAAATAGCTTTTCAAAAGTTACTTTTATTTTCATATTATTCCTAAACAACTATTAAAAAAAAAATAAAATTTAGAAATCTGAACAGTTTATGTATAAATTAATTATTAATCAATGATGGACAAATAATCAAAAGGATAAAGGTATTAAATTGATTCAATAAGAAACAAAACAATAATCTTTTAAAAAAGCAATCAAGATTTTACTGACATTTCTTTCATACTGCTGACATGTGAAATGGTTAGGATCTCGTTTCTCAGTTAACAAGGAAATAATGTGGGAGGATATCGCGAGGATCGATATGTTACCGGTTGCTCCTGTTAAAAGAACAAAGTCTTTTTGCACTCTTTATCCTC
>Ga0157363_1006332_pt1 | contig 11122 bp, 13 predicted proteins | sample AttsexASBM1_FD_111477 | JGI IMG/M metagenome (GOLD analysis project Ga0157363, IMG submission 111477) | Fungus gardens microbial communities from leaf cutter ant in Ribeirão Preto, State of São Paulo, Brazil - Atta sexdens ASBM1 | ecosystem: Host-associated > Fungi > Mycelium > Unclassified ...
ATAATGTTCAATATATATAACTGACAATCGAATTTTGTCGTATCATAAGAGTATTAACGTTTCGTAACTTTTTAACTATTCGTACTGCTTACTCTAAAGGTATCAATAAAAATAGTGGTTGATGAAAATCATCATTTTATTAACAATGTTATCGTAAGCGTTATAAATATGCATAGTGTTGTCATTTTGATTGGTTCTGGAGATCATCTTTCCGAAATTATCGGTAGTATATTTTAGCGAGAGACTCGTTACGTCTTTCAATTGAACGCCACGACGGATTCGCATTGAATAAATTCGCAATTATTACATGTATACGCAGTTCTCTTATATAATAAATATATCTTATATTCGTAATAAATGAGGCTGATAGAAGTAGAGCTACAATTTTGCGTTTGATTTCGTGCCACTTTGCGTCGTTCCTCTCGTTCCGTTTTTACTCTCTACCTTGTACATATACTTTTCTCGTTTTTTTGTTTCATATAAATCATCAATATAAAATAAACATAGGAAAATCTTCAGTTGTTCGGCTTGAACGTCGTGTATTGCGGTGGCTTCTCGCTCTTGTAATGGGGCTTCAATGTCGCTAAACGATCGGGTTTGAGAAACAGCTGCTCCCCCTGCACAATTTCCATCTTAGGATCTTAACCCTCGGTAGCTCGCAAATTTCCATTCGAATTAGCCTGCTGCTGCTCATCGAATAACTCAAGTCTTGAATATTTATTACTGATCTTAGCTACTTGTCTTTCATGGAAAAACAGAAATTTATTTTTAATCGTCTTAAATTCTTTCTTTAAAAAGTAAAGATTATATTTACGGAAAGTTTGTGTGTAATAATATATAAATAATATATAAATATCATAAATTATACTTATATACATATAATAATTATAAATAATGCGCACGTATAATTTTAATTTCTAAAAAACGAATTTTTGAATAGCATGAAAATAAATTCTCTTGATCATTTATTGAAATACGCAAAAAAATGCGTAGTGTTCACGTAACACGTAAATTAACGCGAATTAGTTTTACATAAATCCTCTTAAAAAATAACGAAATATTTATATATGAATTATTTCGAATGTAGTTCGACATACAGAGCTGCGGAAGACTAATGCGAACAATACGAATACATACGCGTATAGTGCACGAACGGGGGCACGAATTGCTATCATAATGTTCTACAGGTTATTACTTGGCAGTCGGGGATAGAAACTAGCATAGGTGCAATCTGTGCAATTCTAGGCGCGTCCGAAACGTGGCACGCGAGGACGTAAAGTTGCAGGGTTGTTCTACACCCATGACAGCACAGGTGCCAAATAATCCAGGCTACAGTTAGGTAGCAGATTCAACATGGCAGGCAAAACCGAGACTAAGGAAGTAAGATACGTGTGTATGTATATGCATAATAATGTAAAAAGAAATGTAGATTGTACATAAGTATAACTGATTATCTTATAACGTATATACGTTATAAGAGATATGTGATGACAAATGATTGTTGAAATAAATGAACTATTAGACGAATAATTTCATACACGTATTAATATGCATATCGCATAATGATTTATATTTTTTCATTAAATAATAAATTAAAACTAAAAAAATGAAAATAATATTTAAAAAATTGAAAAAAATTTCGATTGTAATCATTATAGTCAGGATTGGGATATATATGGGTGTGATGATAAATGGTACCAATATGTATGATCACTTTTTAATGATGACAACTTTATACACGAAAGGAAACTCGGCACAACTCCTCGAAACTATCTCGTACGCCATACAGTGAAGTCCCATATCGTTAATCCAATTACAAAGTCGATGGTGTTCGCCTTGAGACTTAATTAATGTCGATGATAACAGGAGATATAGTATTAGCTAATCTTAATAGGATGATCGAGGTAACGATAAACAATACGGTGCGTTGTAGTGAACTTGAGTTAGATGAAAGTAATCGATGGGAAAGTTTCTCTGTACATAATCTTGTGAGGTGCAGGGTACATACAAAATGCAATTCCGACATGCTCACTCGTTGGTCGACACGTCCTGAAACGATCTGTACAGCTTGGTTCCCATTTTTCTGAGAGTCTATTTTCTCTATTGAACCGATAAATTATTCGTATATGGCTATTATACAACTGTGAATCGAATCACTGTCGGTTGTCGGCTTTGTTCAAACTACCCTTTGCAACAGCGACGTAGAAGCGCATCGTCGTAATTATCGCAAACGTGGGCGATTACACATCGCTGTTAACATCAAAACTTTCATTAATTGGACGTTGATTCGTATGTTAGATCGTGATCTAAACAGGTATACGTATGTATATGCGTATGTACATATGTACTTAGTGTCCAATAGAATAGCAACATATCGTTATTAAATCGTAATGAGCATAGTTTCGATTACTAAATAGTATCTATGATACAAACACTCTTCAAATGGTCTTCGACGGTTCGTTTACAATGCTTATCAGCGTTTCAAGCATACGATGTCAACGATCGGATAAAAGAAGGAAAAAAAAAGAAAGAATTATATCTGCAGCATTGATATTTGCTAATCGCGCCTACAATTTTTAGTGGCAGTGTGGAATAATGTATAGCAGTAAGTTTCGCGTAACAATTAATTATTTCGTTCACAATGTTTATCGTCGTTTCAAGCATACGACGTCAACGGTTGGACGAAAAAAAGGGGAAAAAGAAAGAATTACGTCTGTAATATTGATATTTGTTAATCGCGCCTATAATTTTTAGTGACAGTGTGGGATAATGTATGGCTGTAACGAGTTTCGCGCAACAATGATTAAATTACAGCTATTCTCTTATAAGTTTCCGAAACGATTGGATGATTTCGGTGCGCGATCGGTCGTTCGTCATTAAGAGCTGCGAGCGTAAATTCGGCGATCTCGGTCGAGTTCAGTCTTACGTTCTTGAATCCCGCAGGACGCGCGGCTGCAGGGAATATACTCCTTTCTGGATGCAAGTGAAATCAGAACAGAACGAGGTGAGCTATCCCCGCGAGAAACGAGCCGAGATTCTCGGCAAGAGAATTGATAGGAATTCAGTTTACGATTAAGCGTTTCAATTTCATCCGTAATGAATTCCACTCAATTCACCTTAATCCGGTTACTTTTTACAAGGATGAGACGCGACTCAGACGGAATCCAGCGCGTACAAACGGCCAATAGAGGCGGCGTTATCGTCGATACGCTCTACTTATGTACACATCTATCTAAATTAAATTACAAACAAGGATACAGCGGTAATTGGTGGAGGGACACCCGGGAACTAGATGCAACCAAATGCATGCGTAATGCACCCTACCGAGCGCATAAATCACTCAAGCGACTATCGCGATCGGAGAACATAATACGTTCGATACTTGCGCGAGCAGCGCGTCGTGTCGCCGCATAAGTATTGTAATTTAACATTGGATCGTCTAAAAACTTCTTGTCCGAATCGCTAATGGATGGTGTCGTCTCCCGTATAATCGTATAGTTATATTATATAATGATCGTAACATCATAATAAACTTTAACGCGTAAAAAAGAACGCGAGCGAGGATGATGTACGCGTTAATTACTTTCAATGGTGTAAGGAATTAACAAATTTTTGGACGACCCAGTAGAGTGTGTACATTAATGTGTATCTATATTTATACATCTCCACGTTGATCGTGTGTGTGTGTGTGTGTGTGTGTGTGTGTGTGTGTGTGTGTTTGTGTGTGTAAGTGTGTTGTGTATCGGGAACACAAATACAATATTTTATTTATATATAAAACCCTCGAGATCTTTCCGGGAGAAAAGGTGGAAAGTTTGCGCTCCTCGTTCCTTGCCTTTTTTAATCCGATTTAGTGTGTCCCGTTCCTCGTCTTGTAGAAGAAATTTTTCCTGCGCCAAGATTGCTCGCTCATTGATTCAATTAATGGATATACACGGACGTGCGGGGCGCGTCAACATTAAAAAAAAATTGTAATCTCTAATATTTTTCTTCTTTTGCATGTTTTTTACTTGACGAGCCCCCGAAAGCGAATAATTAAAAAAATAATCAATAAATGCGATAATCACCGAAATACAGTTCGATAGATTAAGGACAAGCATTAATATCGATTCATTAATACGAGTTAAATTGCTACGCTAATCTAGACGGTTCATTTCGCAATTAGGTCAAATTGCATGCACTTGCAGTTTTGCTTTCGCGAATGCATCGATTAAATTTAAACGCGTGTGCTTCGATCAGATAACTACTCTCAAACGAGTGCAATAAAATAAGCAAGCGATTGAAAAAGAATCTTGTTTAAAGCAGAATAGTTGATACTTTATGATGTGCTGATTGATGCAGTAAAATTGAATAGGAAAATATAAACTGTTTGTGATAAATGTTGATATGCTCTACGTTAACAAAAACAGTAGAATTTTGCATAAAGAGGATTTTTTTTACATAAATATTAATGTCAGAGAAACACTTAAAAGTCTGCATTTTTTTATTACGCAAAGCTTTTTTATTACTCAAATTTAGTAAGAGATCCACAAAACCAATATAGCTGTGACACAAAAATCATCTTTCGATAAGGAAAAACTTTATTTTTCAATAAAAATTTTAGCTTATTTGATTTGAATGAAATTTACATACATAATATTCAAAATTCAAGATTCTTACTTTCATTATAAATGCACTTTTTAATGTAATCATACAACAAAATAGTATTTTATAAAACAAAACATTATAATACAATATAATTTATACTATTATAATATATTTACATATTATTAAAAAATTAACGTAGTAATGAGAAATTTATCATGAAAAACAATCTGTGACTGTAACACCTAATCACTAACTTCGAACGTTTGAAGGAATTATACGTTGTTATGTTAATTATATGTTAAAAATGATATAAACTTTACGCGATTAAAGATGCTTCTAATTTTCAAATCACAAAACGTACTTCGCAAATGTTGATGCAGAATAATGATTATCGCACGCAAGTTACACGCAGATGAAAACCAATTACACGCAATGAAAAAATAAATGCAAATTTTCATTCTGCGTTTGTGTTTGCAAATTACATTTTGTGATTTGCAAATTATGTAGAGACACCTTTAGAAACAACGGTACGTGACAAATAATAAATGAAAAGCGAGAGGAAGAAAAAAGAAAAAACAAGAAGAGGAAAGAAAGAAAAAAAAATAGCACGCCAGGTTTTAGCTATGTAGCTGTGCGAGAATATATAATTTGTATTTTTTTTTCTATTTTCAACTTAACTGACCTGCAACGTATATTGTCCGTGAGGCTGCCCATGATGATGATGCCTCTGATAATGTTGCTGTTGGTGTTGCGGATCGTGCTGATAACATTCCTGCTGGTATTGCTGCGACGGGACGGGTTTCAGAACGTGATTGGCTCGTTTCTCCGGGACAAATTGCTGACTCGTACGATCCATCGTATCCACTGCCAAGCGTGGATCCTCTATCATAGCGTTGGAAGCCTTTGTACTATATGGAAATGGTGGATATCATCCCGGTTTCGTTTCATTATAGATGCTTTGTGTATATACCTTATGCAATACGCAAAGCAATGCCTTTCGAATAATCCCTTTAAAGGGCTCCTTAGCCTATTCAATTTGAAAAGAAATTAAATTGTAAGAACCTACGCAATAGCTAAGCGGATTAGATAATTTATTCATTTTGTCACAGTACAAGTATTCTTTAAAAGAAAGGCTTTACTTTGAGAATAATTTTAATAAATATTCTTCCTTTTTCTTAAGTTGAGTATTAATAAATTTATTCATTATGTTTTTATAAATAATAGCAAATTTGATTAGACGTATTAATACGTACTAGGGCATATTAAAACCGTTATATATTGATTTAATCTGAGTGTAAAGCTAAAATGTAAATATTTTGAATTATAAAATATATACTTTATCTAACAGCACGACAAAGTGTATTGAGTATTTCATAATTAAACTAACGTTTAACGGTTTCCATGTTTATAATAAATATATTTATGTCAATTAACAATTTGTGTATAACGGCTTTAATACACACGCATCTAATCGAATTCGCTATAAGTTATATCTATAATTATCTATTAATTATCTTTTTGCCTTTTTGTTTTTAAATCGTTCCATAATTCTTTATTTATTCGTGATGCTTAACATCTCTTAAGACGTAAAAAATGTAAAAACATTTATTTTTTTGTCTGGAATAAAAATGCCATATTCCTACATATTCGAATTCATAAATAGTACTATTGTACGTTTTGATCAAATGTACACAATATTGGAGCGTCGCTTCCTCGACACGAGCACCTTATATAGAAGAAAAGCTTTATCTTGAAAACAAGACGATCTTATAAATATTCTTCCTTTGGATGTTATTTAATAGATTTATACGTTTTGACAAATAATATTTAATTATATTATAAATTCTATTATAAATCAACCAAAGTAAAGTAAATCTCTTATAAATCTTTTTGCTTGTTATTTTCTTATAAATCGAGCATTATTTATTTATTCAGAATATTATACGAGACGTATAAGATTTAAAAAAATGTATCTTTCTTTCTGAAACAGAAATCCTGTATTCCTGCGTATGCAAATTCGTAGATATTCTAACATGGTTCTGGTCAAATGTACATACACAATATTGGAGCATCGTGCGTGATCCACGGCACCGTCTACTCGCCTATAAATCATTGCGCAATGTAATATCGTGTGCTTACCAATGCACTTGCTGCAGTGCCGGTACTGTGTTTCTGGCTACGCAGCATCTATCCGAACGTAGGAAACAAACGAATCCCATTATCAGTACCGAGAGCACTGTGAATCCGGCCACCGCGCCGATAACAAGCGGGATCTGAGGACAAAGAAAGATATTCTATGTGCATCGCCAAAACATTTCTCACAAACATTGAGACATGTAGATTCCGATAGTTTTTTTCGCATTCATTCGCATACGTCAATTATATAGAAATATAAAATTTGACAACTTCTTTCATAGATTGTACATTTACTTCAACTAGAATCGACAAAGAACTCGACGAAAAGAATTTTTCTTGACGTGTGAATACTTTTCTTGGTTTGTCTACGAAAAGAGCTTACGTTTTAGATGACGTTAGAAGTTCTTGGAAAGAATAGTACGTAAAACGTTATGTCTGCAACGTTTACCTGGCCGGGCTCATCGACTTTCAGCATGAGTGCTCGTCTGTCACTGCCACGATCGTTCTCCACGATAACATGATACAGCCTTTGATCCTCTTTCACTGTACTTGTCAACTCTAAGATCGCTATATAACAATCTTCTGAAGCCAACGGCTCCAGATCAAGCGCACGATAGCGCGGTTCCAGAACCTCACCTGTCAATAAGAACAACTCCATGCATATTTCAATATTTATTCTTCATTTCCATTTCTACGAATAACTGAAAGAAAATTTCGCAAAATAATGAACATAATACCCATCCTATATAATACTAGAAAGTAAGAAAAAATAAGTGCAAATTATAACAATCGATGAAGCTACTATTAAAAAGCTAATTAATTGTAAGAGAAATAATAAATTAATATTAATAATAATAAAAACATAAAAATAAATCTATAATCATATATGGTATAAAAGTTCCAAAATATTTTACAGAATTTTCGGAAGTGTAAGCGTATTAAGAGGGACTAATTAATCGGTATCTCGGATAATAATGCAAAAAATTCACGGTATTCGGCGTGAGAGAGGGCATCGATTTGGGCCTCGCGGAAATTGGATGGATGTCTCAAGACCGAAGCGATCTCGTAGCTCGGGTTACGAGCGAGTGATCAATTAACCAAGAGGGTAATTGCGAATAGCGGTGGGATCGTCAATAAGGTACCCGGCGTGGAGTGCCAATTATGTCGGGAAGCATTGAAAAAATTGTGTACGAAAGAGCAACCCCGAGCTGGAGTATTCTTTCTGCTGATTCAACGAAGGTGAAGGGAAGTTTAACGGGGCTCCAGTTTCACTGAATAAAAAAGAAGAAAAAGGCAAAAGCGAAGGGAGCGTTAATAACTACGGCCGTTTGTGCTACTCGTTTGTAGTATTCGAAACAAAAACCAAAGTAAAGTTTGCACATTAATGGTTCGTTGAGCGAGGTGACGGACGTTTCGTTTCACGAGAAACGCATAACGAAGAGGCAGACGCGTAACGAAGGAGGACTTGTTGGAAAAAGTTGGTGGTAGAGGCGAAAGTCAAAGTGGAATAAAATAAAGTCGAGTCAGCCCGACGTCTGCCGTAACAATTTTAGTACGCGAACAATGTGCTTCGAAAGTGGTATCTCTTTCGTACACACGGTGCCCATGTTTCTCGTGTTTACTGACACGTTTACAAGGATAAAGAGCATAGATGTGGCTATCATTTGCGGGTAACTTGAGCGGTGAGCGATCTAGAGCGCCATTGTATTGCGAAGAGTAATACAAAGCGACTGAGAGATCAATGTTTCCTTAAACTCTAATAGAAAGTTTCCGCGAGTTGAACTAGTTTTCTTAACTCTTTCTTTTCTAAACGACATTCTTTGTCATTTATTAATATTCGCAAACGCGCCTATCACTTTATAATAATTTTCTTTACTTTATGTCTCGATAAAGATCAAATAATTTTTTCGATAAATAATTTTATTTACACGAAAAGAATGATTTTGCTGAAGTTATATAAATATACAGATCTGAAAATAATTTTATTGCATCATTAAAATAATTACGTAGGAATTTCAAACATGATGAGTAATGTTGCAAAAAGTTTTGACATTCTAGCAACAAGTTTGAGCATTCTACATAATTATTTTTATAGTCTAACAAAATTATTTTCAAACCTATACTAGTTAAATTCTTAAATACTTCAGTAAAACCGACTTTTTTGTGTACAGTATATATTAATAAATTCGATATAATTTGTGATAATCTTCTATGTTTTTCTTCTAATAAATTTTTAGATAATTTTAATTTGTATACTTTCAAAATCTTTTTATATCTGTTTAAAAAAAGATCTTGTTAAAGTATCTAAAAATTTAGCTAGATTCAGATCTCAAAATAATTTACTGTACTAATTAATTATATAATCAAATTAATTATATAAAATGCTCAAACTGATTGCTAAAATTTTTTATAGCATTGCTTATCATATGTGAGATTTCCACACATAATTATTCTGATCCATCAAAATTATTTCAATATCTACCTACCTGGATGTATAACTATCTATCTAAACTTTTAGATATTTCAATAAAATCATTCTTTCCGTGTATTCTTTATAAAATATTTTAATTTACAGAAAATTATTATCAGACAACACTGACGATGTCGAAATAAGAGGAAAGTAGTAAGTTCCAATTAACCAGATTACATACATTCTTCTGTTCGTACAAAAATATGTTAAGAAAAAGAATTTTAGCTGTAATATCCGCTCTTATCGTTACCTCTGTTATTTACCCCATGATGCGAAACTTATAACAGAACACGTACGTGCACGCAGGAGGCAAAAGGCCAAAGTAAAGACGAAATCGAATACTTCTTGTGATAGTTTGAGGCAAGCAGTCTCTAACCGGCGTGCAGTCTGGTGCTGCCCCATTCCCAGGCTACGAGCCGCGGCTTCGGGTCGGAGCACAGTCTGATCTCTAATCTGGCCGGGTTACCTTCCGTCGTCACAACGACAAACTTCTCTGTGATGGTCGGCTTCACCACCTGCGACACATGTTTAACGTCCTTTGAATGGAAAGTTCGTTGCTGAGACCTTCCTTCTCCTCTTTCGCGGTCATCAAACGGCAAACGGTGAATGTCGCGAGTTACTTTCTATTCGAACTATCTCACGATGGTGCACAACTGTCGTTTTGCGGGCAAAACTTCGTAGAGAGCAGCTTTAAATCAAAACTAATTGAATATGTTACGAATTATTGGATAATTAAATATATAAAAATATATTCTGTAATAATGTACTCTATAAATAATTGATTTGATATTCAAATGGATACAGCGACGATTTATCAAAAGTGCGGAAATGCAGTGAAAATCAAAACATTGATGGACTGTGGTAATTCTTTTTTTTTCGTTAACATATCGGAATCTATGAAAAAGATCTTATCAAGAAATATGATAGATGGTTCAATAAAAAAAAGGCTCAATTTAGATATGGATGATACGTGACTAAGCATCAAAAATACGAAACTGAATGATATGTGTTTCATGAACAAAAACTGTAAATCATTTTCGGTCGTGAAAGAAATTTATGATTTATGATGCGTACATTATAACTCAATTCATTGTCATCCTATGTGCATCGCGAGATAAAAACATTATCATACAGATACATTTTTCACATTATGATACATTGAGATAATTCATACTCATTTCTGCAGAGTATCATAATTTCAAAACCACATTTCGTTGAAATGTATACGTACAAATGTAATTCATCATTTTTACGATATTTGTATCGGCAACGCTTGTCACGTTTTCGTACATATCGCAATCATAATTAAAATATTGATTTGATTACATGATATCGACATTTCAACTGATTTCCAGGTAACATGCCTATGAAATAAATCGTATAATAAAATTTTTCCAATTGCTCCTTTCGCTTGATATTCGACTCCCGAGACGAACGTGTAATATAAAATAGCTGTGTACGCAACGTCAAAATCAATTTGAACGAGATATTAATAGCGCTGTCGAATTTTAACAGATGAAATGGTTTCATATTAAATGAAACGGAAATCAAACCTTTGTGCAGCCAGTAACCTGCATTAAGTTGCGTGCGTTTTGCCATCAGGCAAATTCAATAAAAAAAGTCCCGATATATTAAAATTGAGTTTTTTTTCGTTAACAGCCAGATAATTAGCTATTGAATTCGGTCATTGATCAGAATCAAATTACGAAGGTCTGTAATATCACAGTAATTGGAATATAATTTAATCTCTGTTGTATACAGTTCTAGTTATGTTGTGTTTACAAATTTTACTTGCAATATACATTTCTGAATATATATATATATATATATATATATATATATTTTATATAAATATATATATATATATATATATATATATATATATAATATATACACACATATATATATTAGGTGTACAACTTTGCTTCC
>Ga0157363_1006333_pt1 | contig 11121 bp, 11 predicted proteins | sample AttsexASBM1_FD_111477 | JGI IMG/M metagenome (GOLD analysis project Ga0157363, IMG submission 111477) | Fungus gardens microbial communities from leaf cutter ant in Ribeirão Preto, State of São Paulo, Brazil - Atta sexdens ASBM1 | ecosystem: Host-associated > Fungi > Mycelium > Unclassified ...
AAGTTTGTGAGGTAAACGGACCCAGGAATCACGTAGCGTTGCGTTTTTCCGGTCGTTTTTTGATCTCTGTACCGGCTCTCAGGGTTTTCACACAGCCTGCACAGGTGACCGCGATAGCCTGCAACCCCGCGGTGGGGCTACGGGTGTGAGCGGCCCCCGCCGGGGCGCCGGACCGGCCGCGATTGGGCCCGCCAGGGCCCACATCAGCGCTTGGCAGAAACCATAGAATCTCCCATCCAGACCCCAGCAGCCGTCAATGCAGGCATGGCTGCGCAAGCAGCTTGTGGGAGCGGGCTTGCCCGCGATAGCGTCCGGACCATCACCGCCTGCATCGAAGGCAAGTCTGCTCCCGCGGAGGGACGCTCAGCGCGAGGCGTGATTGGTGATCAGCGTGCCCACGCCCGTGTCGGTGAAGATTTCCAGCAGAACGGCGTTCGGTACGCGCCCATCGACGATGTGCGAACTGTTCACACCACCCTGGACGGCCTCCAGCGCGCACTTGATCTTCGGCAGCATGCCGCCGTAGATGGTGCCATCGGCGATCAGCTCGTCGACCTGCGTGGTGGTCAGGCCGGTCAGGACCTGGCCCTGCTTGTCCATCAGGCCGGCGATGTTGGTCAGCAGCATCAGCTTCTCGGCCTTGAGCGCCTCGGCGACCTTGCCGGCGACCAGATCGGCGTTGATGTTGTAGGACTGACCGTCGGCACCGACGCCGATGGGGGCGATCACCGGGATGAAGTCACCCTTGACCAGCATGTTCAGCAGGTCGGTGTTGACCCCGGCCACTTCGCCGACCTGGCCGATGTCGATGACTTCGGGAGCGCTCATGCCTTCGGTCTGCCGGGTGACGGTCAGCTTCTTCGCGCGAATCAGCTCGGCGTCCTTGCCGGTCAGGCCGATGGCGCTGCCGCCATGGCGGTTGATGAGGTTGACGATCGACTTGTTGACCTGTCCGCCCAGCACCATCTCGACCACGTCCATGGTCTGCGCATCGGTCACGCGCATGCCGTCGATGAAATGGCTCTCGATGGACAGGCGCTTGAGCAGGTCACCGATCTGCGGCCCGCCGCCGTGGACCACCACCGGATTGATGCCGACGGCCTTCATCAGCACGACGTCCCGGGCGAAGCCGGTCTTGAGCTCTTCGCTCTCCATCGCGTTGCCGCCGTACTTGATCACCAGCGTCTTGCCGACGAAGCGGCGAATGTAGGGCAGCGCTTCGGACAGTACCTGGGCGACATGGGAAGCGGCATCGCGGTCGAGGGTCATGCGGGACTCCAGCAGGGAAGGGTTGAACGGTCAGAATGGCAGGCGCAGGTCGTGGGCGACCCGCAGCAGCTGTGTACGGAAAACGGCCTGGATACGACGCAGCTCGGCCTCATCGTCGGCCTCGAAGCGCAGCACCAGCACCGGCGTGGTGTTGGAGGCACGCACCAGGCCCCAGCCTTGGGCATAGTCGACCCGGATGCCATCGAGGGTGGTCAAGGTGGCCTCACCCCAGTCGGCGTCATGCCTCAGCGCTTCAATGATGCTGAATTTACCGTCGTCGGTCACATCGATGTTGATTTCCGGTGTGGAAATGTCACTGGGAAACGCCGCGAACAACGTGTCGGCGTCGGTATCCTTGTGCGACAGGATCTCCAGCAGGCGTGCGGCGCTGTAGAGGCCATCGTCGAAGCCATACCAGCGTTCCCGGATGAACAAGTGCCCGCTCATTTCACCGCCCAGCAGCGCGCCGGTCTGCCTGAGCTTCTTCTTCATCAGCGAGTGGCCGGTCTTCCACATCGTGGCACGCCCCCCCAGGCCTTCAATCAGCGTGATTAGTCGGCGCGTGCATTTGACGTCGAAGAGGATCTCGGCACCTGGGTTGCGCTGCAGGACATCCTGGGCGAACAGCATCAACAGACGGTCCGGGTAGACGATCTGGCCCTGGGGCGTCACCACGCCGACCCGGTCGGCGTCGCCATCGAAGGCGATCCCCAGGTCCGCGCCGGTGTCGCGCACAGCCGCGATCAGGTCCTGCAGGTTCTCGGGCTTGCCAGGGTCGGGATGATGATGGGGGAAATGGCCATCGACCTCGCAGAACAGGGGCACGACCTCGCAGCCGAGGCGCTCGAACAGCGCCGGGGCGACGACGCCGGCTACGCCGTTGCCGCAGTCCATGACGATCTTCAAGGGCCTGGCCAGGGTGACATCGGCCAGGATTCGCGCACTGTAGCGCTCCAGCAGCGCGACCTGCTCGACGCGGCCCTGGCCGGTGCTGAGGTCGTTATCCTGCACGCGCTGCAACAGCGCCTGAATCTGCGCATCGGCCAGGGTGTCGCCGGCGATGACGATCTTGAAGCCGTTGTAGTCGGGCGGGTTGTGGCTGCCGGTGAGCATGACGGCCGAGGTGCCTTCCAGCACATGGGCCGCGTAGTACAGCGTCGGCGTCGGCACCATGCCCAGGTCGCTGACCTGGCAGCCTGCGTCGACCAGTCCCTGGATCAACGGCCCTACCAACAGCGGGCCGGACAGGCGACCGTCGCGGCCGACCGACACCTTCGCCTCGCCCTGGGCCAGGCTTTGCGCACCGATGGCCCGCCCGATCCAGTAGGCGACGTCGGGAGTCAGCGTGCTGCCGACCACACCCCGGATGTCATAGGCGCGAAAGATGCTGGCAGGCAGCGCGGGTGGTCGCAGAGCGCAGTCGGTCATGGGCGATTCCAGTCGGCGAGGGCGGTGGCCCTGGGGCATGGCACGCGTTGGACGACGAAGCGCTTGTCGAGTTCGCCGTCCCTGCGAACCGTCATTGGGTCAGCGAGTGCCGGAGTGGCCGAAGCCGCCGGTGCCACGCTGGGTTTCGTCGAAGGCTTCGACCAGTTCGAACTGTGCCTGGACCACGGGCACCAGCACCAGCTGGGCGATGCGCTCGCCGACGGTGAGCGTGAAAGAGGTCTGGCCGCGGTTCCAGCAGGACACCATCAGCTCGCCCTGATAATCGGAATCGATCAGGCCGACCAGGTTGCCGAGCACGATACCGTGCTTGTGGCCCAGGCCCGAGCGCGGCAGGATCACGGCGGCCAGACCCGGATCGCCGATGTACACCGACAGGCCCGTGGGGATCAGCAGGGTCTGCCCTGGCTCCAGGACGGTGTCCTGCGCCAGCAGTGCGCGCAGGTCCAGCCCGGCCGAGCCCGGCGTGGCGTACTGCGGAAGAGGAAAGTCGCGACCCAGGCGGGGGTCGAGGATCTTGGCTTGAAGAGCGTGCATGTAACCTATTGAACCTGGTTGAGCCGTTCGGCGATGAAGGCGACCAGCTGGCGGGCGATCTTGCCTTTGCTGGTCTGCGCGAAAAGGGTCTGGTGTTGCTGACGGTCGATGACGGTCAGGGCATTTTCCTCGCTGTTGAAGCCGATGCTGGGGTTGGCCACGTCATTGGCGACGATCAGGTCGAGGTTCTTGTCCTTGAGCTTGCGCGTCGCGTAATCGAGCAAGTGCTCGGTCTCGGCAGCGAAGCCGACGCTGAACGGCCGATCCGCACGGCCGGCGAGGGTGGCGAGGATATCGGGATTGCGCACCATCTGCAGCAACAGACCATCGCCTGTCGTAGGATCTTTCTTGAGTTTCTGCGCGGCGACGACTTCGGGCCGGTAGTCCGCGACCGCTGCCGAGGCGATCAACAGGTCGCAGGGCATGGCCGCCTCGCAGGCCGCGAGCATGTCCCGCGCGCTCACCACGTCGATTCGGGTGACGCGATCGGGGGTCGGCAGGTGCACCGGGCCGGTCACGAGGGTCACGCGAGCACCGGCTTCGGCGGCCGCCTCGGCCAGTGCGAAGCCCATTTTCCCGGAGCTATGATTGGTGATGTAGCGCACCGGGTCGATGTTTTCCTGGGTCGGCCCTGCCGTGATCAGCACATGCCGTCCGGTCAGCGCCTGGCGCTGGAAGCTTTCTGCGGCCAGCCAGGCCAGGTCGGTCGGTTCGAGCATGCGGCCCAGCCCGACGTCGCCACAGGCCTGGCTGCCGGATGCCGGCCCGAACACCCGCAGGCCACGGCTTTGCAGCAGGTCGAGGTTGGCCTGGGTCGCCGGGTCACGCCACATCGCCTGGTTCATCGCCGGTGCCACGGCGACGGTGGCATCGGTGGCCAGCACCAGCGTCGTCAGCAGGTCGTCGGCCATGCCTTGTGCCAGACGGGCCAGCAGGTCGGCCGTGGCCGGGGCGATCAGGACCAGGTCGGCCCATTTGGCCAGCTCGATATGGCCCATCGCGGCTTCGGCGGCAGGGTCCAGCAGGTCCAGGTGCACCGGATGGCCGGACAGCGCTTGCAAGGTCAGGGGGGTGATGAACTCGGCACCGCCGCGGGTCATGACGACGCGCACCTGGGCGCCGTGTTCCAGGAGTCGGCGAATCAGCTCGGCACTTTTGTAGGCGGCGATGCCGCCCCCCACGCCGAGAACGATGCGCTTGCGATACAACCGCTGCATAGGCCTGCCTTTTGTTCCAGTAGAAGCGTGCGACGATGATGAGTGCCTGCGGCAGATCGTCACATGAACGAGCGGACTAGATTACCACAGCGCCCGAAGGCGCCGCAGTGACATCCAGGGAGGGTGCATGAATATCAGGGAATGGCCGCTGCGCGAGCGGCCTCGGGAAAAGCTGTTGCAGTACGGTGCGTCGCAGTTGTCGGACGCCGAGCTGCTGGCGGTGTTCCTGGGTTCGGGCGTGAAAGGCTGCAACGTAGTCGACCTGGCACGACGGCTGCTGGGCCGCTTCGGCAGCCTGCGCCAGTTGCTCGAGGCCGATCGGGAGGCGTTCCTGGGCGAGGCCGGGCTCGGGCCGGTCAGGTACTCGCAACTGCAGGCGATGCTGGAGATCGGGCGACGCCATCTGGCCGAGTCCATCGAGCGCGAGTCGGCGCTGGAGGGGCCGCAAGCGGTCCGCCGCTACCTCAAGTCCAGGCTGCGCCACGAGGCCAGCGAAGTCTTCGCCTGTCTGTTCCTGGACACACGGCACCGGCCGCTGGCATTCGAAGTGCTGTTTCGCGGGTCGATCGACCGTGCCAACGTGTACCCACGCGAGGTGGTCCGGCGCTCGCTGACGCACAACTGCGCGGCGCTGATCCTGTGCCACAACCACCCCTCGGGAAACCCCGAGCCCAGCCGTGAGGACGTTCAGCTGACCCACGTGCTGCGTGAGGCCCTCAGGCTGATCGACGTGCGGATCCTCGATCACATCATCGTGGGCGAGGGCGAGCCGCTGTCGATGGTCGAGCAGGGCTGGCTCACGGGGTCACCGTGACCTTGGACAGGTCGAGCCGCCCGAACGGGCTGACGGCATAACCTGCCACGCCCTGGCGTGTCAGGCTCGCCGCGGTCGGATGGGCCAGCGGCAGCCACAATGCCTGTTGTTGAATCAGGGTCTGGGCCTGTTGGTACAGGCGGCTGCGCACGCTCTGGTCGTTGGTGGTCCGGCCTGCGTTGATCAACTGGTCCAGACGGCTGTCGCAGTAGCGCGCGAAGTTGGTGCCGGAGGTGACGGCGGCGCAGGAAAACTGCGGCGTCAGGAAGTTGTCCGGGTCGCCGTTGTCGCCGGCCCAGCCCATGAACAGCAGGTCGTGCTCGCCTTGCTTGGCGCGGCGAATCAGCTCGCCCCATTCGATCACGCGGATCTCGGCCTTGATGCCGACCTTGGCCAGGTCCGCCTGCAGCATCTGCGCACCCAGGTTGGGGTTGGGGTTGAGCAGGCTGCCCGACGGCCGCGTCCACAGGGTGGTGGTGAAGCCGTCCGGCAGGCCGGCCTTGGCCAGCAGGCGCTTGGCCTTGTCCACGTTGGTCGGGTACCCCGGCAAGTGTTCGGCATAGCTCCAGGTATTGGGCGGGTAGGGGCCGGTCGCCGCGATGGCGGTGTCCTCGAACACCGCCTTCAGGTAGCTCTCCCGGTCGAATGCCAGGTTGATGGCCTGGCGCACCTCAGGCTTGTCCAGAGGCGGGTGCTGGGTATTGAGGGCGACGAACGCGGTCATGAACGCCGGCGTGCTCTCGACCTTGAGGTCGGGCAACTGCTTGGCATCGGCAATGTCCAGCGGCTTGGGCGACAGGGCGATCTGGCACTCGTTGCGCTTGAGTTTCTGCAGGCGGACGTTGGCATCGGGCGTGATGGCGAAGATCAGCGGATCGACGGCAGGTTTGCCGCCAAAGTAGTTCGGGTTGGCGCGGTAGCGGACCACGGCATCCTTCTGGAACCGCTGGAACACGAAAGGCCCGGTGCCCACGGGCTGGGTATTGAGCTTTTCCGGCGTGCCGGCCTTGAGCAACTGGTCGGCGTATTCGGCCGAATAGATCGAGGCGAAGCCCATGCTCAGCGTCGCCAGGAAGGTGGCGTCCGGGTGGGAAAGGGTAAAACGCACGGTGGTGGGCGTTGGCGCATCGATGGACTTGATCAGGCTACCCAGCTGCAAGGACTGTGCATGGGGATAGCCGCCAGGCGCGGTCTTGTGCCAGGCGTGGGCGGGGTACAGCATGCGTTGGAAGCTGAACAGCACGTCGTCGGCGCTCAGGGTGCGGGTAGGCTTGAAGTAGGACGTGGTGTGGAACTTCACGCCTTCCCGCAGCGTGAAGTCGTAGACCAGGCCGTCGTCCGACACCGTCCAGCGTTGCGCCAGGCTGGGCACGACCTTGCCCTGGGCGGCATCGAACTCCACCAGGCGATTCATCAGCACATCGGCCGAGGCGTTGGTGGTGGTCAGCGAGTTGTACTGGACCACGTCGAAACCTTCCGGGCTGGCTTCGGTGCAGACGCTCAAGGGCGCGGCCTGGACCAGGGTCGAGGCGAACAGGGAGGCGAATAGCAGGGGAAGGACGGCGCGACGCATGGTGACTCCTTGACTGGTCAGTGGCCCATCTGCCAGAAGCAGCCTGGAAACGATGTAACCCTAGAATGAGCATCGACAAAAGGCTACATGCATTTTTACAAATCGACCGACGAACGGTGGGTGCGGCTGCCGCCGTGCCGCTATGCTTGCGGGCTCGCAGCCGTCGTCGCTGGGTCATGACCTGTTGTCGTGACCTGGTCTTTCTGGTATAAAGCAGCGCTCTTTTCTAGGGGCTCGGCCTGTCGCTTTGGCGATTCCGGTCGATAAGACCTCGGAAAACACGGCGCCTGGCGCCAAAGACTGAGAGATTAAGCGGCCAACCCATGCCGGGTTGGGCATGTGGTTTTAGAGGGCTGAGGTATGTCGAGAGTCTGTCAAGTTACCGGTAAGGGTCCGGTAACGGGGAACAACATTTCCCACGCAAACAACAAAACCCGTCGTCGTTTCCTGCCAAACCTGCAACATCACCGTTTCTGGGTTGAAGCCGAGAAGCGCTTTGTTCGTCTGCGCGTTTCCGCCAAGGGCATGCGCATCATCGACAAGCGTGGTATCGAAGTCGTGCTGTCCGAGCTGCGTGCTCGCGGCGAAAAGGTTTAAGGAGACTGTCATGCGTGAACTGATCCGTTTGGTGTCCAGCGCCGGTACCGGCCACTTCTACACCACCGACAAGAACAAACGCACTACTCCGGACAAGATCGAGATCAAGAAATACGATCCGGTCGTCCGTAAGCACGTGACGTACAAGGAAGCCAAGATCAAGTAATTGATCGGCTACCCAAAAAAAACCGCATCCCAGGATGCGGTTTTTTTGTTTCTGGCGCTTGCGAGTCAACTAACCCAGGGACAATCGGATCCCTGTGGCTCAGCCAATGCGCAGTTGGCTGATGTTGCCCTTTTCATCGACGTCCACGTAAATGCGATCGGTGCGAATGTCCATGGTCGATGTTTCATTGGGGCCGACGACGTACGTCAGTCCTGTCATCTCGAGAATGTAAGCCTTTACGCTCTCGACGTAGCGGGTGCCGATGAGGTGTTCGACATAAGGTACTACAGGGTAGATACAGCCTTTCATGATAGATCCTCTTTGTAATGCCAGCCCGGATTGGGCATGCCCATGGTCAGCGCTGTCGCATCGGCAAGTGGCATATCTAAGGCTGCCTGGGAGGCTATCGTCGAGAGGAAACCCTACGCATCTGCTTGTCGGTCCGCCCCGGCATCGCTCACCGTGGCTCGAACATGACGTAGATCTTGCGACAGGCTTCGAGCACCTCCCAGGTTCCCTTGAAGCCTGCCGGAATCACGAACCGGTCACCTGCACGCAAGGTCTTGGCCTGGCCATCCTCGTCGCGCAATACCGAAACCCCCTGAACGATCTCGCAGTATTCATGCTCGGTGTAGTTGACCTCCCATTGCCCCAGAGCACCTTCCCAGACACCAGCGGCGAACTGGCCGCAAGGGCTGGCATAGTGGTTGTAGACCTGCTGTTCGGGATCGCCCTTGAGAATCTTGTGCGCGGCCGGCCGGTAGGTCTCGGCTTGCATCAGTACCTGGGCGAAGTCGACGATGGAATCGATACGCATGATCTGCCTCGTGTTGTTTAAAAAAACAAACGCTATAAGAGATTTAAGCGTTTTTTGTCAAATATATTGATAGTTCCACGTGGCTGGTTTAGGGTGGACGACACCTAGGGTCGTTTCGCAGCCCTGTCCAATTACCCCAGCGTGGGTGAGTGTCGAGCCTGACGCTGTCCCTGACAACAAGAGGAGTTTCTACATGGCCACCCTGACGCGTGCAGATTGGGAACAACGCGCCCAGCAACTGACGATCGAAGGCCGCGCCTTCATCAACGGTGAGTACACCGCCGCTGCTTCCGGTGAAACCTTCGAGTGCCGCAGCCCAGTGGATGGTCGCTCTCTGACCCAGGTCGCCAGCTGCGACCTGGCCGACGCCAACCGCGCGGTCGAGAACGCCCGTGCCACGTTCGAATCGGGCGTCTGGTCGCGTCTGGCACCGGCCAAGCGCAAGGCCACGCTGATCCGCTTCGCCAACCTGCTGCGCCAGCATGTCGAAGAACTGGCTCTGCTGGAAACCCTCGACATGGGCAAACCGATCGGTGACTCCTCGACCATCGACATTCCAGGTGCGGCCAATGCCATCCACTGGAACGCCGAAGCCATCGACAAGGTGTACGACGAAGTCGCGCCGACGCCGCATGACCAACTGGGCCTGGTGACGCGCGAGCCGGTCGGTGTGGTCGCCGCCATCGTGCCGTGGAACTTCCCGCTGCTGATGGCCAGCTGGAAGCTCGGCCCGGCCCTGGCCACCGGCAACTCGGTGGTGCTCAAGCCCTCCGAGAAGTCGCCCCTGACCGCCATCCGCGTCGCCCAGTTGGCGATCGAGGCAGGCATCCCGGCTGGCGTGCTTAACGTATTGCCCGGCTACGGCCACACCGTCGGCAAGGCACTGGCGTTGCACATGGACGTCGATACCCTGGTATTCACTGGCTCCACCAAGATCGCCAAGCAGTTGATGATCTACGCGGGCGAATCGAACATGAAGCGGGTCTGGCTCGAAGCCGGCGGCAAGAGCCCGAACATCGTCTTCGCCGATGCCCCTGACCTGCAAGCCGCCGCCCAGGCCGCTGCCAGCGCCATCGCCTTCAACCAGGGCGAGGTCTGCACCGCCGGTTCGCGCCTGCTGGTCGAGCGCTCGATCAAGGACAGCTTCCTGCCCATGGTGATCGAGGCGCTCAAGGCCTGGACTCCGGGCAACCCGCTGGATCCGGCCACGACCATCGGCGCGCTGGTCGACCAGCAGCAGATGAACACCGTGCTGTCCTACATCGAAGCGGGGCACCGCGATGGCGCGACCTTGCTGACCGGAGGCAAGCGTACCCTGGAAGAGACGGGTGGCACCTATGTGGAGCCGACCATCTTCGATGGCGTCACCAATGCCATGAAGATCGCCCAGGAAGAGATCTTCGGCCCAGTGCTGTCGGTGCTGACCTTCGACTCTGCCGAAGAAGCCATCGCCATCGCCAACGACACGCCCTATGGCCTGGCCGCGGGCATCTGGACGTCCGACATTTCCAAGGCCCACCGTACGGCCCGTGCCGTGCGCGCCGGCAGTGTGTGGGTCAACCAGTACGATGGCGGCGACATGACCGCACCGTTCGGCGGCTTCAAGCAGTCGGGCAACGGTCGCGACAAGTCGCTTCATGCGCTGGAGAAATACACCGAGCTGAAGGCGACCTGGGTCAAGCTCTGACCCACGTCCGCTACTTCATGCACAGCCGGGACGGTACTTGCCGTCCCGGCTGTGTCGTCTTCGTCGATCCGGTTTCGCTGCAAGGAACGCTGCCATGCGCTGGGGTACCTATTTCGCCGTTCTGGGCGCTGTACTGAGTGTCGGGTTGGCCCTCGGGGTCAGCATGCCGCTGGTGTCGCTGCGGTTGGAGGGCTGGGGGTATGGCGCCTTCGCCATTGGCGTGATGGCAGCGATGCCAGCGGTGGGCGTGTTGCTCGGGGCCAGCCTGGCCAGCCGCCTGGCGGGCTGGGTCGGCGTGCCGAGCGCCATGCGCCTGTGCCTGTGGGGCGGTGCGCTGTCGATCGGCCTGCTCGGGCTGCTGCCTGGCTATCCGCTATGGCTGGCGCTGCGCCTGCTGATCGGCATGTGCCTGACCGTGGTGTTCGTGCTGGGGGAGAGCTGGATCAACCAGTTGGTGGTCGAGCGGTGGCGAGGCCGGCTCGTGGCGCTGTATGGCAGCACCTATGCCTTGAGCCAGTTGGCCGGTCCGCTGGTACTGGGTCTGCTGGGGTCGCAGGACGATTTCGGCTTCTGGGCGGCTACCGGCCTGCTCATGGTCGCGCCGCTGTTGCTGTTGGGGCGGGGAGGTGCCCCGGTTACAGAAGCCTGCAGCGTCACCCTGGGCGATCTGCGCCGGTTCTGTGGACGGCAGCCGGTGATCGCCTGGGCGATCGCGCTGTTCGCCGCCTTCGAGGCGATGATCCTCACCTTGCTGCCGGTCTACTGCCTGCGCCAAGGCTTCAGCCCCGAGATGGCGATGTTCATGGTCAGCACCGTGGTCATCGGCGATGCGGTTCTGCAACTGCCGATCGGCGCGCTGGCCGACCGCTTGTCCCGCCCGGCCTTGTTCAGTAGTTGTGCCCTGGTATTGCTCTGCTCCAGCCTGGCGATTCCACTGCTGCTGCACACGCCGGCCATCTGGCCGCTGTGGGTGGTGTTCGGCGCCAGCGCTGGCGGCC
>Ga0157363_1006334_pt1 | contig 11120 bp, 4 predicted proteins | sample AttsexASBM1_FD_111477 | JGI IMG/M metagenome (GOLD analysis project Ga0157363, IMG submission 111477) | Fungus gardens microbial communities from leaf cutter ant in Ribeirão Preto, State of São Paulo, Brazil - Atta sexdens ASBM1 | ecosystem: Host-associated > Fungi > Mycelium > Unclassified ...
CATATATCCAAATTTTATTATATATTACAGAAAGAACGTTTGTTAAAATATCTAAAAATTTGGTTAAATGTAAATGTGAAAATAATAAAATTTTGTCAGACCATCAAAATAATTACGAAGGATGCTCAAGCTGGTTGCTATACTATTAAAACTTTTTGTAGCATTGCTCATTATACTTAAGCGTTTTATATAATATTAATAGTTCAAAAATTTCAATATTTTCAGATCCGTATCTAACTAAATTTTTAAATACTTTAGCAAAATTATTCTTTCCGTACTTTTAGCAAGAATAATTGTAGATATTATGGTTGAACGGAACTGATTATCAATCGAACTAATAGTGTAAAAATTCTTTCGGAAAGTGAAGATTTGTAGTGTCAATCGTGCGATTCTTGTGCACTTTGTGAATGCACGCTTGATACTGGAAGACTTTTGATATGACTAGAGCTCTGGGAAGAGAATAAAGGTCGACCGAACATCTAAAGAAAAACGCAGCAAGCGTGAAATACTTTACTGCAGAATTCGTTGAAAGGCGCAAATGGAAACCTCACTCTCGTATGGTGAAAGGTAACGACATTCCGTCGAGATATATCTCGACATTGTGCCTGGATACAATCTATAAAGTATATACGTTCGATAGCAGCGATAAAAGTCGAGCAGTCCAAGAAGACGGTCTGGCAGGTACTTCAGCCTCGAGTTGCTCAAGTACACCAAAATGTCATGATTCGACATGCGATAACCTTAGACAAGAATCTCTACGTTTTGCATCACACAAAACAGATTGTCTAGATTACACATTACTAAATATATGTAGTAAACTAATGTTATGTAATCATAAATTTGACAATAAATTTGTATGATGTTTTCATAACTACATTTGGAATTATTTGAGACATATGTATATTGATAATAATAAACTTTAAAACTTGATTATTCATAAGAATACATTAAATAATCAATTTAAAATATATCTAAATAAAACATATCAAGTGATTTTATCCTCTCTATTATCATATAATAGTCGCAAAGTTAAATTTAAGATAAGATATATCAAATATTAACTTTAGTGACTTTAAAATTTCATCAATTTTTCTATAATGTAAAGTAATTTTTTATTGTGTACTTTAAACAATAAAAGTTCTATCGTGGAGTATAATCAATTAATTTACCTAAGTGAATAACGTATACGCGGTGTTTGAGAATAAATTGGAAATTGCACCTTCTACAAAATATTTATTAAAATTTTATTCGTAAATTATGTGACACTCTTGTCCACGTTCCTTTAAAGCGCATTAACGACGCTTTAAAATCAGTTTGCGTACTTTTATTCAACATTGCCCTTCGAGGAGTAACTTTAAGGTACGAAATCGATTTTCCGATGCCTCTCGTGGAAACCGCGTTGAATATACATGTTCACCGCTACGAACCGATCGACCTCATCCGCATTCTAATCAGACCTTACTTCACACGGCCAGAAACAGCTTGCTGAACTTTAACTCGTTATCCTCGTTGACCACAGAAATGTCCTGGTTGGTTTGGCACTGCCGACCGATTCAACCAAACTCGATTGGGAATGTTTTTGACGTTGAAACCAATTAAAAAAAATAGCTCAAAAGACTACAAAGACTAACTACCAAATGAAAAGTGATTGGAAAACGATACAAGCTGCACCATATAAATGCCATTCTTATTCGTGTGCATGGCAATTTTTAAATTATTTTCTATTTTTTTGCTATATAATATAAGAAAATTATTAAAGTATTAGTTTAAGCAATTATTATATTGTACCCTTTTTTTAAATATAAAGTATAAAATATTCTTGTATTCTTTATATTATATATAAATTATCTTTCAATTATCTTTTTTATCAATTATCTTTCATTATCGTGGTTATCACGTGAATGACAATAGCAGTCTTAATACGTCTCAATACACATTTCTCTCGAAGCAGTAAAAGCAAATACCGATATTATCGTTATTGTCATTTACGAAAATAACAAAAAATGGAATTTTGTTGCTAGAATCCACATCTTTTCACGACGTAATAAAAGTTATTATTACTTTTAGTATTATTACTATCATATTCGTGAGCATGTCGAGAGAATCTTGATGCGCGTGATGAGATGTGGCGCGATGTTATGCGAACGACGAATGTCTATTCTATCCTAATCCTTATATGTGTAATTACACTGTGACAGGTAATAAGCTAAAGTCGTTAATTTGTCAGACTTTGATGCGCGTCTCTATGAAATTAGCTAGAGATTGGGAGGCTGAGAGCAATTTTGGCTAGAGTGGAATTGTCTGCCGGCAGAGACGAAGTCCCTTGGAATCTAGAACTATCCAGGATCAGCGGTAAATGCAACGGGATGCTGGGTCGAAGTCCTCGAAGTGGCGAAAGGACGACAACGAGACGATGTCGTTAGTAGGGCGGGCTCTAGCTAAGCTACAAACGCAAAGCTATCCAGACACCGGAAATGGACGGCGTGGTACCGGCTGATGCGCACGTACCCGTAACAGCCGTGCATTTGGTGTGCTTTCCACCGGCGTTGGAAATCGGAGTGAACGGTGTATTCTTGAGAAAATCGTAAAATTAAATGCAAACAGAACCGCGATAAAAACGTTCTCCGCGTAGTTTATCAGTTCATGGATTACTTCAGGAAACGATCCATTCGCCTTTGATATATACTGATCACTATTTTAAAGTGGATTACACTAGTAGATGATATTAGAAGATTTTATTATAGATTATTTATCATTTCAATTAAATTACGCAGTTTGATAATACGCGCGCATTTTCTACTACACTGTTAAATCTAATGTCAAATTTAATCTAACGTAAGTTTAGAGTAAGCCACTGCTCCTACTAAATATATCGTTATTTTTTTACCAAAACGATAGTTAAATTTGACACTATATTGTGTCAATTTACATTATATAGTGTTAAATTGACATTGTATAATGTCAAATATAACTATTGTTTTAGTATAAAATAACGATATATTTAGGAGAAGCAGTAGCGACTCACGTAGGTTAAATTTAACACTATACATTTAACAGTGATAATAGTATATTTACTTTCGTAATATTATACAAATTAAATTACGGATTACCATATTTCCATGTATATTCGATGGGCAACTATTGTATATGTTGCAAAGCAGCACATATGGCAAGTTCTTGCACCATACTTTGCATGATAATATGTTTGTATTATGTAAGTGGTTTCTAAGATGATAATATCTATAATATGAAATACTTCACGAAGCAGGAACAGTTTGAAATTCTGGAAAAAATATAATATAAAATTTTGTATAGAAATTTCTGGCTTTAATATAATAATTTGCGAATTCTTGCTCAGCTTTCTTTATTATATATATTATATATAATAAATATTTTATACTTACTACTTATACTTTATTATATATATTATATATAATAAAGATTATTATAATAAGAAATATTATAATTAACATTTTCCAATGTCTTAATGTATTGTCCTTGAAAAAATAATGAGTCTTTTTTGGAAAATTATAAAATAAATTTTGTGAACTAATTTAACTACAATTTAATATATAATTTAATTATAAATTTAAAAATTGCATTTCTTTCTTTTTTGCGATGATTTATACATAATTAAAATATATAATTTCATATGAAACGTAAATTTGATTCGAATTAAAGACGATGCAGACATATTCAGCTTTTTTTATATAGCGTCAAAAGATACGATACGATAAAAACCTAATCGCAACGAGCCTCTCCGAATAGCGAGCGTGCCAAGGCGTGCTTTACTCTCCTTCAATTTGCACCTAAGGTCCTGGTGTTCGTGAAATACCTTCCCTGAGGAATGCACTCCTCCGTTCTCAAGATTTTCTTCACATAAATAATTTTCAACTGGCATCTCATCCCTATTTTTGCTCTTTCAAGCTGAACAAACAGTTTTCCGATTATGTAATGCACATGCCATTACAACTGCGATAATAATTAAAATTTGAAAAATGGAGGAAATTAAATTATTTCACAAGAATTATAAACCGAAAATTACATTTACCTAAACACATTTTTTCAGATAAAAAGATTACAAAATATTGCGAATATTTATTCTCTAAATTATTAGCGATGTATTTCTAAAGCTCGATTTATACGTATAATTTATGAAACTATATATTTTATAAAAATAAAGCTTGAATGATAACTTATGTATGTATGATTTAATAATATTCAAAATATTATTTTCTATAAAATACGTAAATATCGTACCAAAGTTAAAAGACTCACGAAAATCACAATTTATCGATGGAAAATGTCGCTCTTCTCTGCATTTGGTGAGTATAAAATCCACTTTACCGCATTTTACGGGAATAACTTGTTTGCCGGGTAAGTCGCTCGAAGGGATTCTCTTCATGCAGCCGCGCGTCTGCAGCAACGACGGCAGACAGCGTCGACGAGTCGCGGTCATGCCGCTGTTTAGAAATTTAATGCAACCACCGCGCGTTTTCGGACGCGCTTTCGAAAGTAGTTTGCGATATCGTAAATCACAATCGCGTATATACCCGTCGAGCCCGGCGAATTGTGGGTGGGCGTAATGCATTCGTGTGCGTATTGCTCGGCAACCCGGTAATGTATTCGCAAGAGTATAACATATCGATGTCGAATCCTCCATCGAAAAATAACCACGTCGTAGATATGCGTCGAGGGATAGGATGATGTGATGGGGGAACGAACGATCCGAGGATGAGCGACTACAAGTTTGAAAGTGGTATCGTGGTGAAGTCGCGAGCAAAAAGGACGACGTTTGTACATTTCTGTATATCCGTGTGCGATTTCCTCGCGTGTGCGTGAGGCAAAAAGGATGAGAACCGGAAAAAGTCGGCCCGGAGGGAAAGATTCTATGGAGGGAGCGAGCGAGTTTCTGTTTTTCGCGGAGCGAACCATGCTCGCAAATCGCGAAGAGACAAAGCGTGAGCGTTATTAGCCGAAATTCTTATACATTATCGTTTGTTTCTTATTGCATAATATTGTTTCACAGGGAAAAGATGAATGCAAACACAGATGTACAATTCATCTAGCTATTAAATTGAAGAATATTAGAGATGTAAGCGTTAACATTTCATTAAAATATCTATTTAAGCTTAAACTACGAAAATGTGACTTTGCAGAATCAGATATGTAAATTCACAGAAATATTTAAGCACTAAAATCCATTTTGACTAAATATAGGATTTCTCTTATTTAATTAGATTCAAGACTTTGATAAACTATATATATTTTCCACCCAGAATTATTACTACGTTATGAGTCTTCTATTAAAAAATATGCCAACAAGATTCTTGTCTGGGATGTGACTATGGATTAAATATAAGATGCTTAATCTATTCATGTTTGCAAATTTTATTACGATCGTAATTAAAACTTTTTGCATTTCTTTTAAAGCTATTACAAGCTCACTATCTCTCTTTCTTTCCTCTTCCTTTCCTGCCCCCTTCCTCCCTTTCTCTCTTTCTTTCTGTCTCAGTCTGTCTGTCTCTTTTTCTTAACACAAGATTACTAGTTTATTAAGAAATAAGTTCACGCTGTAGAAAAAATTACTTATCTCATTAATAATAAGCTTCTCTTGTTACAAAATTTTTTCCAAGGTAGTAATAACTTGATGTGTTATTATTCCAATTCTATCCTAAAGATAAACTATCATTATCAATTTAATAGGATTTAACATGGTAGTAGTGTAGGGCTCCAGCTAAAAATTCAATGTAGCCGTATATTCTTAATCCGAGATTCAAGTAATCGATCAAAGAGAAAAGCCCAGTCACGAGGAGGGTGAATGCATTTTTGTTATTTCCCTGAAACGCGCTGATAAAGAGGAAAAGAGAAAAGGAGAAGAAAAGATGCAAGAATAAAAGGACAAGCGAGTGGATGGGGATCACACCGTGAATCCCAACGGGAACGGACATTCTTGAATATTCGTAGATGGAAAATGCATTCCGTGCAAGTTCATATGCGTACCACACCACCGTATACGTATATAATATACACATTATACACGTATACTATATCCGCGTATACATCCAGCAGCATTTCGGAAAAGGGACAGCTCGCGCGGCTGTTTAAATTACTAAACTTTAAACTTTCACTCACATATGCAAACTAATGCAAACTGGAGGCTTGTGGAAGGAACTGCAAACAGCTCGCTCGGGACTCTCCGCTACCATCCGCGTTCCCAGAACGGGTTCTCCACTCGACACCCTCTAACCCCCGCCTGACTTCTCACTCTCCTCTCTCTCTCTCTCTCTCTCTCTCTCTCTCTCTCTTCCTCTCACCTAAACGCCCCCGCTTTTCCCTAGCATGTTCATCCTCGTTCTCCGTCGTCGCACATTTCGTGGCTCCGCTATCTATATATCGGGTATCCTAATTTTCATACCAGCGCGCGGTAGCGGTTGTCCATCGCTTTATCCTTGCGAGTGTTTTCGCTTAACCGAATGAAGACCGAGTAAAGCATGTCATTAAAAGCGAGGTAGTATTCATTCCTGCGACTAGGCGGTGGCCGGTGGTTAGACAAGTTCAACATACTCCTCTCTCAAGCTTTGTTGTAGACAAAACGATTTACTGGTGTTGCTGTAAGCGCTCGTTCCTAACATCATTGGGCTTTGCGGTGGGTACGTACGCTTAAGTTAGACGCATTCTCGCGACTCAGGAAAACAAACAAATGATAAAAAAACGGACAAGTTTTTACGTGATGGTCATTAGCCTGGATTATTTGAATCGCAGAACAAATATTTCAATAATCATGGATAATGGATAAATTTTGAAATCGGACAGTTATGCATCATTATCAATTTTTCCGATATTAATCACGGCGTGCAATTCATTAATAAATTTAATGAACGAATCAGAGTTTTACGAGATGCATAGACGAACAGCATACGGGTGATGCAATTGTGGACAATATAATGCATCGAAAATTTTGCATAATGCATAACATGAAAATGGTATACGCCGTTACTTTGCTAAACTCACATACCATAATGCGCACTTTGTTAAACCTCCCGTTAAATGTAGGATATTATATTCTGTATAACTATCAGAAATTTTTAAAAAGAAATCTGTCGCGAATAAAGTTTATATATACTACTTATTAAATTACATATTCACTTATTGAATGTTTATTAGCAATTTATTGATTTAGAAGTATTTATGATATTTCAGTTATTAATAATAAACTTAATAATAAATTAATAATAAACGAAATTTGAAGTGTGAGCTTGATTATTTATAACATATTAATCTCTTTGAAATCTTATATTACTCAGAGATATTTTTTGAATGTGTCAAGTAATTATAAAATAAAAGGTTCTCGTTTTTAAAAGTAAAAATTTATGATGTTTTATAATATATGTGTCTCGGAACGTCTTAGTTGCAATTTTTATATAATATTATTATAAATATTTTAAATTATTTATTTAATAATTCATTTTCTTTTCAAAAGTTTTTATTCGCGCTTTTCTCTTAAAGTTCATTCCTTAGCTTGCAATTCTATAACGCATCGCGCGCTTAAGACTTAGCCAATCATATTAATCGAATTTTCTCGCTGATCGCGGATTGCGCTTCGAATCGGAAGAGAGCTCGCATCAGTCGAGCTGTAAGTCAGTATGTCCCGTAACTTGTAAGTTAATCGGTATACCGCGGAGATATCGTACAAGAGTCTATATACTGGAGGCTGTGGGGAGCCAACGATAAGTCAGCGAAATTATCGAGATTGTCTTTCGAAGTTACCGTGGTGGTGGCAGCAGTGGTGGCGGCGGCGGCGCCGCTTTGTGGGTAATTTAGCGCAAGCCATAAGTAATAATCGATGCCATGCGAGTAGTGCGGTATATGTGGTGAGCGCTAATAAGGATCTGCATATACCAAATGTGAGTGCACATACATACACGTTAGTCTATATAGTACGTGTACCAATACCACGTCGACATTCCGTAATGGATGTCAGTTGTAATTCATAGCCTAATGCATAAACGTCCTTGTCGGCTGTTAAGGGTAAGATTTAGCCCGAAAATACCGGAAAATTAAATAATACCATGATTTTCTGACTCAACTTTTTTTTCTTGGTATAATCATTCTATTACATTAGCATAGATTTTCAAACAAAGAAATGTAAATGCATAATGCAAAAATAAATCTTAAATTTAATTGCATTTTTTTCACATAAATTTAATATTTGTTATACTATACCATTATAAATGCTTATAAATTGAGTCGTCAAACAAGAAAAATCTTTTTGAATTTTTTAAAAACATTGCACTTGTGTTGCTTTAATGTCATTTTTATTTTTGTCAATGAAGAAAATATTGCAACTATATCATTGTAGTGACGCTGACGAGTTATGTTAAAAAATATATATCTTATAGAATTTCGAAGACAATAATGTAAAAAATTTAATTATAAAGCAAAAATTCTACCTTTTTTCGCTGCCTTATTTGTAACAAGTTTTTCATAAAAACCTTTTTATAATTTAATAACAAATAAATTCCTCATGACAAATCTTATAATGTGATTTTTTTGCAATAGCCCGACTAGAATTTGTGTCAGATTAACCTTATATGTTATAAAGACCTGATTTAGTTAACTGACTTAAGATAATCCTAAATAAGTTACACCTAATAAGGTTTTCATCAGGTTTGAATATGGACTTGGTTGATCTAAGAAGATTTTCGTTAAATTTGAGTATGGTTGACCGTGTTTCTAATACGCAGCCATGTCACGAGATGAACAAGTTGCTCGTAAGAAGAAAACACAAGTTCTATAAGAAAGCAAGTATGCAAGTCGATTTGAATAATTTCCTAGAGATTATAAAGTGTCTTCAGAATATGCCTTCTGGACCTCTGAAATATATGTTTTTTGCTTCTTTTGAAATGTAATGCTAAATTAATTATATTAATTAATTATTTAAACAATTCCCGACTTAGAAATTTATGATTTTTAGCAGGTCCTAGCTAGGTTGACCTTATTTCATTATCAAGTCCTAATGAGGATCTGACAAGGATTTTATCAGGTTCTGATAAGGTCCTCATCAGGATCCAATATCCAAGGCTATCCAGATGAAAATTCGACTACTGTGCTGCGTTGACATGACTGATCAGATTCCAATAAACTTACTTTAGCAGGATCTGATAACGAAATAAGGGTCAACATTGATTAAAAAACTGCTAAATTCTTTGAATATATTTCTAATCGGGAGATTGTACTCTTTAATTATTTCTATAGTTATTAATTCTCATTATTAATTCTCTATCGATAATGTCAGACTTTAAAGATATGATTTTTTTAATTGTGAATTCGTGTAAGTAAATTTAAATATATATACAAAATAAGTATAAAATACAATTCAACTTCTATAACAGTAAAAACCGCGTTTATGAAATTGTCACAAATATGTAAGTAATTTTTTTCAGATTTTTATGCATTCAATATAAAAATTTACTGATATTCGGAAATTCAGATCAAAGGATAAAAATTTCACATTGCCGATGGAGGATTGAAATGGTAACTATTAAAATAAATTATTAAAATAAATGCTAAAATACAAAAGCACTAATTGTATTATGAAAGTTATTTAATCTAGAATTAGTGAGTAATGTGTTATTAATTACAGCAAAGTTTTCATAACAGTGTCTCCTCTTCAATTAGTGTATGATAAGTTGAACTTATTAAGACACAATGTTGTGCATTAAAATATTATAATTACTAAAATATTACCATAACTAATAAAATACTAAAATTTTAAGATAAGTAAATGATTGAATATTGCTAAATTAACAATTTCTCATTCAAATGGTTCTTTTACGAAGAAGTTAGACGATAATTTTGCTTAATTTATGTTTTGAATACAGAATATATACGGTTCGGTTATTCAAATGATGAATGATATTAACAGTAACAATGCTGCAAATTATCTAAACACACAATTCTCTTTGCTTTATTTTGTATATTATTATTTTAATTATAATAATGAATGTGCTATTAGTATTTCCGACATATATATATATTTTCATTTTCGTTGTATATTCTTTTTAAATTCGCAATATTATAGACATTTTATACCTCACTTATGTGACAATTAACAATAAAACATTGATAAAGATACTTTTATCTAAGCCATAATACAGTTATATTTGATTGCATTAAATGTAAAAAAAAATGATTTCTGAAAACTTATTTTGACATTTTTAAACATCGTTTATATATTTTTAAAGTGCATGCTTTCACAGGCAAATGATCACTTCATTGCACATGATGTTTATTGTTACAAATTTCCATTTTTCATTTCATGTGTAATAGTTCAATTCTTAGTTAGAACATTAATGATAATACATTAAATTTAATGAAATGTTATAAAATACTTAAATTCATAAAATGTTAATAAAATGTACATTAAATTATAAAAAATTCATAAGAAACCAAAATCTGTTAAAATATTCTCACAAAAATATATAGATTAAATTTTTAATAGAATATTTTCTGTTTGTTATACATTTTCATCTAAAAATTATACAAATAAATAAATTGCTATAAATTTAATTTTCACTGCAAAATATTCATAGTAAACTAATAAAGTAATGAAAACTTCCTGCAACACATGTTTAAAGAGTTTGTTTTTCACAAATATTTCAATTAATAGAAAATATAAGCACATAATCTATTATAATTAAAAGTTTGCATTTAGGCATATTTCATGAGAGAGAGAGAGAGAGAGAGAGAGAGAGAGAGAGAGAGAGACAGAGAGAAAGAGAGAGAGAGAGAGAGGAGGAGGAGGAGGAGGAAGAGGAGGAGGAGGAGGAGAAGGAGGAGGAGAAAGAGGAAATATATAGAAGATTACTTTTTTAAGAACAAATTTCTTCTCAAGACATAATTTTTCACAATCATATACATTTTCCTTCACTTTTCAAATTTGTTACTGTACCGTGCAGCACATGTCTATTTCAACCGCGATAATATTTAATACTCTTATTACAGAGCATTGAATATGATAAGTTGGTCCGTTATTAATTTTAAATGAAATGGACTGAAATGTAATTAAAAAGAAAAAACGGTCGCCTGGCGATGAAAGTGGCTGAAGTAAATGGCTC
>Ga0157363_1006337_pt1 | contig 11114 bp, 8 predicted proteins | sample AttsexASBM1_FD_111477 | JGI IMG/M metagenome (GOLD analysis project Ga0157363, IMG submission 111477) | Fungus gardens microbial communities from leaf cutter ant in Ribeirão Preto, State of São Paulo, Brazil - Atta sexdens ASBM1 | ecosystem: Host-associated > Fungi > Mycelium > Unclassified ...
AAATCTATTGTAGATCCGAGATAAAGGATCCTGTACTAATCGTATGGAAAATTAAGTCCCAATGAAATTATTATTTTTTCATATAATATAACTTTCAATGTGATAAAAAAAGGATGTCATGAACATAAAGCTCAATAATTAATCGATAACTTTCGAGCTATGATATATCAAAGGTGTAAAACTTGTGCTCACAGAGCATCTTTGATTCACTATAGCTTAAAAACTATCCATTATCCATTATCGAGTCTGTCTTCTATCTTTTATCACATTATAAGCTACATGATATATGAAAACTAACATATATCGCTAAGATCCAATTATAATTAACGCAGAGTCCTTTTATTTTAGCAATTTAATTTTAGCAAAATTGTTTTTTTCCGTATACTTATCTCAACTGAAATGTTTCATAGAAAATTGTCTTTGAATATCTGATTTGCATTTTTCTGACTGAATCTATCAGATTTCCAGTTTATGCAATCAGATTTCTTTTTCGTTTAATAGACATTTATAAACGGAAATCTATAAATTCAATAAATTTACGAATAAACCCCTTACGTACAAATCTATACTTACTTGTCGCTACACGCCGTGGGACATTTCGCGCGATCAACTTCAAGCGCTTACATCGTCGTTCTCCCCACGACCTCGAAGATAAAGTACTAAAGGGAAGTTAAGCTCCTTATCGTACGGACCAGAACGCCGGTCGCGGCTGGACCGATCTTCGGTCCGGTGAATCCAGGATTCTTTCTCAGACCAACGATTTTGCGAATGAATTCGGCCGAATTCATCTCCATTGCGACGGCGGCGGTCGTTCCGACGGCACAAAACTCGGAATAGAGGTAGCGTTATTCGCAAATAGACGGTGACAGAGGAGGTCGCTTTTAAGTAAGTGGTATGCCCGCGAATGCCTAAACTTCTAGGCGCTTGTCGAATGGAAACGTCTGCCGAAACTTTTCCAATTTCTTGCGTCAAAGGGAATATCCGATAAACATGGCCGCTCCATCGTAATTAAAAGTACGCAAAGCCGCGGAGTCGCATATATATACTATGGAGACGAACGATGTGAAACCGCGGATCTACTTAAGCTTGCGGATCGACAGAGACGCGAGAAATTCGCAGCGGGGTTTCTTTAAGTTGCACGAGACAAATGTCTTATCGTTGTGCGATTGGACAATTTTCACGCGAACAACATCGATAGCAAGATATCAAGAAATATAAAATGATGAAATTATTATAATTACAATTTTTAGGCTGTGTTCGAGGAGCGCGCTATCGCATTCTTTTACGTCTAATAAACAATAAAGATATAATGATAAAATAGCGCCAATAGCGCGAATTCTGTACGCAATATCTAAATCGAATCTACGTACAATTGTTTCATTAAACTAATGTATTATGTTTAATATTTAGTATATTACTGTACGTTGAAATGCAACAAGTATAAATTACGAAATTATCATATAAAATCTATGTCATTTATATAAATCATATATATATAAATCTATATCATATATAATCGTATATAATTATGCATATAATCATATTTACTCTTTGGAGCTGACGTCAAAATTTATAACACAGACTACTGATGCTCTGAATCTGTGAGACTTATTTAATTTATGTCAATTAAAAAGCACTAATTAATTTCAAGAAACTAAAATGACGTAACTCGTATGAAAAAAAATTAATACAAGTATATTTTATTAAGAATACAAGGAAATATGGTGCGCTGAAAGTAAAGTTTTTAGTAAAGTTTTTTTTTAAAAGTGATAATTATAATAATAATTATAGTCACAAATACCAAAAATTTTTCTCTCAATGTGGAAAATACCAGAAAAGAGTACTTTGCGCTTTAAGTTCGACATCTAATAGCGACAGAGATTTATAATTACATGTGAACATACTGTAATGTTTCGCGTTCGATAAATTCACATTTTATTTTGTTATTGGTTATATATCATGGATTTTTATTAATTGTTTAGCCAAATATTCAAAGTTATATTTTTCTGGACTTTCTGGATTTTCTGAGACTATTAACTGGTTACCGTTATTCTCATTAATTCTTCAGACTCTCTGATTAAATTCCCTCTCTTCAATAATAATGTAAGGTCTAATAGATCTACTATCAGCTTCGAAAAATAAAACTATTATCATATATAATTTATGTAAAAACGATCAGTGTAATTAAATCTGCTCATTGGATACTATATAGCTAGCATTGGATACTATACAGTCATTGATGATCTCATGTTATCAAAACGCAGTCATAAGAGCGACGGCAAAGTGAATCTGCAACGAATTAGCGTGTCGCGATAACAAAGGCACGATGAAAGACACAATAAATACACGATTCATCTGTGTAACGCATTATAAAGCATACATATAAACATGGACAATTGGATGAAGATAGTAAATGATGCACGCGGCGAATATTGTTTACGGATTTAATGGCGAGTTTTATAGTTTGATCGATGTGCGATGGATTAAACCGAATATGCGGATTTGATTCAAAGCGCGATTTGATATATATCGATTGCAAGCGACCGAGTGTTATTCATTATTTCCGCCAGATACATACGTATTCATTTTACGTTGGTTCTCAGATTGAAACGATCATTATATTACATGTGAACATACTGTAACGTTTCGCATTCGATAAATTTACATTTTGTTTTAGTGGATATATATTGTGAGTTTTTTATTAATTGTTCAACTAAATATTCAAAGTTATATTTTTCCATATTTTCTGAGATTATTAACTAAATACCGTTATTTCCATTAATTCTTCGAATTTGATAATGATTCTCTGGTTATGGTAGACCCCCCCTCTTTTCAATAATAAATTTCAAAAATGTTAAACTACTCAATTTTCTTAATGCTATATCTGCAAAAATTTGGATTATTCTTAAAATATACTTACAATTAGTATTCATTCTTTTTATATGACTTACGTATATTTGTCCCTTAAAATTAATTTTTAGTTTTAGGGCGGTGGCCAACTCTTAATCAGTTAATTTTAGGAGATCAATTTTTTAAATATCGAGAAGCAACAAAAAAAAATTTTTTTCATTGGTTTCATTGGATTTTTTACATTGGATTATAAAATACTTGGTGTAATATTAAAATTACAATCATTAAATATAAGTAATGTAGCTAGATAAATAAAATATTTATATCTTAATAATTTTTATAATTATTTTTATAATATATAATTTTTATAATATTTATTTCTTTTTTAATAAAATTAATTGATAAAATTAAATAATAATTAAACCTATTTCTGCGAGTTATATGTTGGCTTAATCGGAAATTGGTGAAAGCTTCAATATACTAACAAACTTTATGTTAATTTATATGATGAATTGAGATAAATGGCGTCTCTTCTAAAATTCTTTCGGAACGTCTTTATAATGTAGAGAATCGAAAATCGGGATCTCCCGCAAAATTCGGAACGGTTGACTATTGATCCCAAGTACACGTGATTTTCCGATATTACTATACACGATGAGTCGTCCTAAGTTAATTTTCATAACTTTTACAAGTACACAAAAGTTGTGTGTACATATAGTTTAACGCCCTTAGAATATATTTGTAAAGTTGTCTATTAAAAAAAAGGAAAGAATAGAAACCATTATTTATTTAGGTGCTTCTTTTCAAAGAAAAAAAAATGCATAGGATACAACTGACCTAATTATACTAACAATAATTGTAGGATTATAATGTAGGATTAGTGTCTTTTAAGGAGATGCTGCAATTACCAAATTGTCGGGACATTCCAGATCGATATAAATTTCTGAATTTATTAAAAAGTCCTTTTACAGAATTAAAGTAGACGCAAAATTGGGAGGTGTTGCAGTGGACTTTATATTATAATAAAATTGAAAAAAGTTAAAAACTTACATTTTTTTTTAAAATTCATAGAGCCGTCACCTCACGTAGATATTTCCTTAATACAAAAGTTTTATAGTTCATATGGACAAAACGATAAATACCCAGCGTTTTACGTGAACAAACAATACTGAGTTTATAAAATTAAAATTAAAAGCTTAAGAGTCGACAGGAGTGACAAACCAATTCATTTACACTTCATTTGTAGTGCAACTACATATCTGCGCTCTATCAGAGCTCTGATCTAGATATATTGTCTAGATTTATTGTCTTTTACAAGAAGTATTTTGTCATAAAACTCATTTTGGCTCATATTTTATGAAACTATAACGAAGCTTATTAAAAATATCAAATTTTACAATTTCATTCTTAAAAATATTTTAATAAATATAATAATGCACTCTTTATTTACGGTACAAGTATATATTTTTGTGCTATTATTATATGTTTTATCTCCAAAAAGTAATATCACGTTAAAACCTTTTGGTTTCTTTTATGAAGCTGCGAAGGCATACAGAGCCGAATTTTGCAAATTTGATTTTTGAAAATTTTTATTAATGAAATTATATGTACACCTTTTTATTAACTGCATTATTATACACATCAAATAAAATAACAGAACAAATTTTTATTTTGCTCTTTTCCAAAAAAATCGTTCTAACCTTCGAGCCTTCAGGAACCTTTTCTGATTACGAATATCGCAATTAACGCGATTCATTAGTAATACATATCCAATATTTTAAACATAATTTCAGCATAAAGAAATTGATCGTCTTCGACTAAGAGTTTCCACAATCTCTCCTGTCGACCTTTAAAAAGAAAGATTTTTATTGATCTGCAAATTACGTGTATAAGAATGCTGAGCGAAGACTCAAAATGATAAAATAATAAATAAACAAAGCAATCATTTACTACGTTTACACGGTTTACATCGATGTTATGAAACTGGCCAATCATAGCCATTTTTCAGAAGAATGAAATGACTGTGATTGGTCAGTTTTCTAACATCGATGTTATAACTTCAGCGTAAAGAGATGACATTGCAATATGTTAAATAAGGACAGAGAGGATGTAAGCATTGGTGGAGTGAAACAATAATGTAAGAAATGAATAAAAAATCTCACTATTATCAATTTTTTGAGATTAAAAAATCTGTACTATCATAACATTAATTAAATTCGACCGTCACTTCAGCATCCCATTAATTGAGAAATGAATCTTAGACATAACGTCAGTAACTGCAGTGTTACAGATTTTGGCGTTAACTCCGGAGGATTAATTTCCCACTATCAAATAAAATAAGTTTAAAAGTTCTACCAAAGCAAATTCAATTTGACGTTACACACAGAATGTAAATTTATTCGTACCCGCGTTCGCGGAATGTAATCAAGTCGATAATATTATCGAGATAAATTCGCGATCGATCCGCTCACAATAGGATCTACTATCGACTAAGGATCGGTTGGCAATTCTCTCGAAGTTTTATCAGGACTAGGCAGCGATGAGAGCGCGGTTTTCGCGTATATACATCGCAATAATAATAATGGCGCAGGATTTATTGCATTTTTCGGTTGCACAACAATGCCGAGGGCAGGACACGAGCAAGCAAGTATAATAGTTTCCATCCATATTGACGCGTGCGAACTTATGCAGAATGTTCGTGTCTGTGGTAACACACTTTTAGTTTGGATCTTCGACAATAGCTAACGTCAAAAATATTGCTTTCAATAACGCGAGGATGGAGGACATTTCCCGTCCGATCGGTCCCCTTCAATCGAAAGGAGCTCTAACAAACGAGCTTTTGCGTTCGTGAGAGCTACAATATCATTGGCCTAGGGCGTAAATGCGAACGTATGCACACATGCGCGTGCGCGTGCATGCGTATGTGTGCATGTTCCTTTGCCTTGCAAATTTCACGAATTCGGCCATGCGTACACGAGTCGTATGTCAACGAGCTCACATTAGAGTCGCTGAAAACGATATCGTGTCACTCGGAATTATATTATTACGAACCGGGAATCATTTTTTGCATAGCACTGCCTTTGGTCTGCATGCAATTGGACAAAATCCGGTCATGCATGAACGCATACGATGAATGTGTCAGTAAGCTATCAGCAATTCGATCCATCGTTCAGGGGAATTTGAATTTCTTCAAGAAAAATTATTTTTCTCGACAGAAAGAAAATTTGTAATAAATCCGACAGTTCTAAATTGAAATCCTATTTCATGTCACAATTGATGAGAAATATAATAATATTTAAAAGATAATGATGCTTCGTGTAAAAATTAAAACATTTTTGAATTCATTGCAGTGTTTAAAAATTCTTATTATTATAATTATTTATTTAACGATTAATTTAGGTGCTATCAATGGCAGCATTACAAAAAACAGCTTCGTAACTGTAAAATCTTTAGTATGATTTGTTTATATATTTATATATTCAGTGAGAAACTAAGGTTAAGATTAATCATATTAAAGAATTTTGCGACAGTTGCTTTTTTGTTGAATACAGCCGATGTTTCAGCATATTTAGAATCATGCGTTTTAAAACTGGCTATTCAGCGCATTAAAGTATCTAAAAATTTAGATAGATAGAGATATGAAAATAATTTTATTGGATCAAAATCAATATGTAAGACGTTCAAACTGATTGCTGGAATAACTTTTGCTTTACTCATCATGCTTGAGTTTCCTATAATTATTTCGAGGTTTTAACAAAATTATTTTTAGATGTATCTGTATCTATTTAAACTTTAAATAAAATCATTTTTCAGCAAAATCTTCCTGCGGAAAAATATTATTAGATATCAAGATATCCAGCGGTCCTTGATTCCTCTATTTATTTAAAACATTTTAAAATATTTTCCATTTGGAAAAGGTAAAAGAATGACATTTTCTCACGCAAATTTTATCTCGCGAAGATTAATGTATGGATTTGATTTCATTTCATTTGAGTTTTAGAAAAAGGTGAAAGAATTACACTAGTTTATAGTAAAAAATTACTTTGAATCGGACTAACAATAAATATTTCTTATAGATTTTTTAATGATGAAAACATGCGCGCATAATATTGCAAGCCAAAAATTTCCAACACGTTAGGTTTCCAAGATAATTAAGGTTTAATCCAAAAATTTCTGATAATATTTGATATTTTTTTTTGTCAACAAGATTAATGTTATCTTGAAATTTGTATTAAAAGCATAAATGATTGTTTATCTTCTATAAAGTTCATTTTTTATTTCATTGCCTTATTTTTTGGACATGTTATAAAGGATTCAAATGTAGAATCTTCTTAACAATAAGATGGCAAATTTTCCATCTATGAAGAACAATTTCTTGTTTGTGGCTTTATTGTTACACAGACTATACAACTTTTGCCAGAAACATTTTTTAATGTTTTTTCCATGAGCATTTAATGAAACTTTATGTGTAAATATATATGTATGTACATATATACATGTACACATAACGGAATCTATAACGGTGAATTGTAGTGTATATCGGTAGTCACAAACTAGAAATTATAAGTATAGGTATATAACTTCATCATTGTATACGAAGCTACTTTATTAAAAAATACTCTGTATTTAAATCTATCATAACATAGCTGAAAAGTAAGACATTAAAATAAAAAAGTGCATTTTATAAGGGATGAACATACATTCGTTACTTCTGATCAGAATTTCAAAATATCTTTTTTTTTTTTACAAAAAAGTCAAATATCACAAAAAAATCGTTTTTACACATCAAATCTTAATTATTCTGGAAACCTGACGTACTAGTAGTAAAATTTGACTTGCGGCATCGTTGTCGGCATCTAAAAATCTATATGAAATATAGATTTTTACAGATACATCATGTGTGGATAAAAGTAATTGAAAAAAAAAAAACATTTTTTGGTAAACTAGTAATATGTTATTTTCTCACGCTATTTTCATCTCGTAAAAATAATATACGATTTATAATGTCTTAATAGCCGTCGGTCGATGAAGTTTTTATCGTCTGAACAATGTAAATTCCAAAGTATCGAATCCTACAGAGCGTTGCATGTTGCGCGTCATTAGTCGCGCCGAACACGAGAGTTTCTCGTTACCGAATCAGCGGGTTCTAATCTCTTCGTCATGCGAAAAAAGCGTGTCTTGATCGAACACCGGACAACGCGATGCGTTGTCACTGCATGGCATATGGGTTTTTGCACAAACTGTTCGTATAAGCCTATCGATCTAGAACGCGACTCGATCAAACTAACGGCGCTTTTATCGAAAACCTAGAAAATCTTCATTAATCCTGGACACGTTTTTTTTTTTGAGCGAGACTTGGTTGTTTGCACGGCAATCACAAAGCAGAAATGTAAGTGACATATGTATAACATATATTCCATATTTTGCTCAGTGCAATGTGTTTGCCATAATAATTATCTTGTTATATGAGTGCATCGGGTTGAAATTAAAAATTCTGGACCATTTCTCAAAAAGTCCGGACCAAACTGCAACAAAATGTAATTCGACTATAAAATCACGTTCTGTAATTATAACAGATTTTACACGACATATCGGCCATTAATTAAACATCCGATAAATGATTGGAAAGAACTGGAATTTACGTCAACGCAAAATGAGAAATGTGCAGCCGCATTTAGCACTGCGGCAAAACGCGGCAAGATTACAAACCATTGTATCGTATTGTAGCAGATATCAAATTAAAGCTCTACGATAACTTACGTGGAAGCCTCGATGTTGGCACAGCTGCAAGATGTAACCTCGTCGTTTCGATTTTACGATCGCAAATCATGCGCATCGGAGAACAAGTTTACGCACTACTTTTTTTTTTACAAATCCCAGTTAACTGAATGTCGATTTAATAAATTTTGCGAAGCTCTCCACGGTTTTATCATCAGAATTGAATACGGATATTTTGCTGAAGTATCTAAAAATTTAGCCGGATACAGATAATCTGAAAATAATTTTATTTGAACCGTCAAAATAATTATGTCATTATAAGGATGCTCAAACTGATTACTAGAATGTTAAAATTTCTTTTGCAAAATTGTCATTAACGTTTATATCCTATACGCAAAAAAAGAACTTAGTAATATCAGCTAAATATCAGTTGCTGATTCAAATTTTGCTATTATTGATTAAAAGTTGGATATTAAAGATAAAATACATTTGCTGTCGATATCCAATTTTATTAGTTAAAATTAAAAGCGTACTTAACATGAATAGCTAAGTAAGCAACTATATTCGTTACTATCTTAGCCACGTAATCAAACATTCCATTCGCAATTGTTTCTGGAATGTTGCCTGTTACCACTTTACTCTAGAAGAGAATGTTTTTCGCTGCACCTAAATTTTAGCAGTTAATAAATTGAGTTAATGTCGTTGCTATCAAATTATTAATTTGATAGGAACGATATAATTATTCTTATTATAAGGATACGTTTTAATCACACAATTCTATTTTAGCTGCGCTGACTAATCTTTTCTCTGCGTGTACATAATTATTTTGATGGTTCAACAAAATTATTTTTAGAGAGAGCTGTATAGTTAAATTTTTAATTACTTTTTTCTTGAATTACATTACTTATGAAGTAATGTAATTCAAGTAATAAAGAAAAAAATATAAGTACTAATTATGATTACTCGAGTATGTAATCTTGGATATAATCATTATGGTAATCATTGGTTCGACTATATAGAGCGCATTTTTTTTAACGAATCGAAAGGCGTGGTTGAAAATTGCTGTGGCAAAGTGCCTCAGGTCATGTCTATCGGGTAGAGCAATTTCGTCGATTCGTGGCACGAAGAGAGAGAGAGTGGAGTAAGAGGATCGGGTGATGGAAAGATACGGGGAAAGAGAGCCAGACGAGGTGCCGCGCGCGCGAGGAGACCAGAGGCGAATGGGAGATATAGAAACGAGAACTGTCACGGACAAACCTTCGGTCAATTATAAGTTGCTTCGGGACGTGCCTCGTTTACGAAAATCATTCGGTACATTCTTAAACCGAGACGTAGATAAGGCTGTTCGTTGTACATTGAAACGCAAAAGGTTGCACGAGGGAAGGTGTCAGCTACGATTACGCAAACGGTCGCAATGGTGCAAGCTCGAAAAGACTTCACTTGCCAATCCCCACCTCCATTAAGGCATATAAAACATGAAAAGTATATCTCGTCTTCAATCATCTAATATTTTCAAATAATTCATATATTATAGAAAGGTTAGGGATGAAGTTTTTCTTTATGTTTGGAGGACAGTGGTCAAATTATTTTCATTATATCAGATCACCAGCAAATATAACGTGTGTGATCATCAACTTTATGCCATTTATTAATTAATTTATATTTTATTATGTAATATACAATACCTGAATAATTTTATAATGGGAACTACGGTATAATTATAAGCAAGAAGTATAATTATAAACAAGACTACTCAGATATTCTATTACATGATAAAATATCTTAATAAATTGTATTAAATTACATTAATAAAATATCTAAATTACTTAATGAATAACATGGAGTTCATTGTAATCACGCGTTGTAATTACTGGTAATCTGATAATGATAATAATATAAAGAATAACTTGTATTAAAATATGATATTTCAGGCATAAAAGTCTTGCAGAAGAATAGATATAATATTGATTGTGCTCTGAGAACTCTCAAATAGAAATAACTGAGGAGGCAAAAAGAAATAAGTTCGACGACGACATCTTTATCGGACATTATTATCACACTTAGCAATATAAAACGATGTACGAGAAATACAGTGTTGATTTTTCGTATGTCATTTTCGAAAAAATTTAAGTAATCGTTCCGTCGAATTGCTTCTTCCGAAAGTTCTGGGAGGCAAACGGTTAACGTAAACGTGATTTTATCTAAAAGCTCGATATCAAGCAATACAAAAAAGGAATGAAATTACCGATCTATCAAACTATCGAATAACCGCGTAGAATCGATTTCGTTGATGCTGCAGCACTCCGCAAATTTCATCGATATCCTATGTTTCTCTTCTTACTTGATATTACTTCGCAACTAAACGACGAACTTAAGATCTTATAGGAAGAGCGAAGAGAGAGAGAGAGAGAGAGAGAGAGAGAGAGAGAGAGAGCGAATCTTTCTGAATCGCTGAAGATCACTGTTATATTCTGCCTTCTAGTGAAATCTCTGCATGAAGATTTTATTAGTCACGATAGAATTGAAAAGCTAGCGAGTATGTGTGT
>Ga0157363_1006338_pt1 | contig 11113 bp, 5 predicted proteins | sample AttsexASBM1_FD_111477 | JGI IMG/M metagenome (GOLD analysis project Ga0157363, IMG submission 111477) | Fungus gardens microbial communities from leaf cutter ant in Ribeirão Preto, State of São Paulo, Brazil - Atta sexdens ASBM1 | ecosystem: Host-associated > Fungi > Mycelium > Unclassified ...
AGGACTGTTTAATTAAGGCATTTTTTAAAAGTCAAATATTTTATTTACGTTATAAAAATATTTGTACAACTAAACAATTTAATTTGCAATATTATAATTTTGTTTGGTATATTTTAACTTAAAATTTTCATTTGGGACATTTTAATCATATTTTTATCGTTAAATTTTACAAAATTTTGTTTAAAGAACGAAACATTTTTCCTAATATAGCCATTGCAAAATCGGATAAAATATGTTGCTGCATTTTTAATTATTTTAATTAATTTTAATTAATTATTATTTTAATTAATATTTTAAGTTTCTTTTAGTATGAAAAATTTTTTATGCTTTTTTTTTACATGTTTTTATATATTTAGATATTTTTCTTTTTAATTTTTTAAAATGTAAATTTCATAAAGAGTAAAATTTTGTCATATATTTTATTATAATCTTCATAGATATAACTATTACAACACTTGGAAATAGACTAGAAATGTTTTGATTGTTTAAGGCGCCTTACATATTAATTGTGTTATCTCGGCTAAACACGTATTTCATTTATGTCGCACTTGTACACGTATCTGTTGCATGCTGTCTTGAGACCATTAATTTATGGTGACTGCAAACGTAACTGTACTAACGGTCGAAACATAGTTTGGGTAAGATGTAACGCTGCACATTTGCAACACGTAAACCATTATACCCGTTTTGCAACAATAGATCATTGCGACTTTGTTGTTGTTCCATAAGGATAATAATGTTACAATAATGTTATCCCAGCAGCAATTTAGAATGTAGAAATAATAAAGGTATTTGATATTCAGAAGATTGCATGGAACATAATTATCTTCCTTCATTTTTTATACTTGAGTAAGTAAGATAATAATGTAACATTATCTTATTTTATCCAAGACCATTCGTTACTTAAAACACATAATTAATTAATCGTAATTAATAATATTACTATTAGAAGTTACATTTATGAAGTAAGTCACATTATTATTTTATTTTTAATATCACTAAATTTTTAACGACTGTTTTTAAATATAGTATATATTAACACAATAAGAACAGTGTTCATCTAAATTTAATATAATTAATAAAGTTGAATCTTTCCTTAAAAAATATTTTGTTCTCCGTATTTTGTGCAAAAAAATTATTTTTACTAAATTTGTTATACTCGAAATGATAAGAAGAATAAAAACTAAGAAATTTGTAAAAAACTTATGTATTAGTTATGATATTTTTTGCGCATTTTTTTATGTTAAAGTTGGAGAAAATTGTATTGGAATATTTGAGAAAAGTTGATAGATAGATATTTTTTTACATAAAATATTATATAAATTTTTATGATTTTCATAAAATAAATTTTCGAAAACAAATTAAGTTAGTTTTTAATGATTAATTTAAAAGATTTAGAAACAAAAGCAGTCCGGAATATTCATATTTAATGGTCACAATGTGAATATGCATATACTAGTATAATAATTATTGCAAAATTATTATACGTGTATAACAATTTAAGCAAAGAAGAAGAAAATTGAATAATCTAAAAACTTTGCCATTATTTTACATTTCTAAATTTCAATAGCGATATACAAATAAAATATTTTGATTTCACATTTTCTTGTTAAATATAATATACGTATTCATATATTGTAATAAAATCATTTTTCTCAGTGAAAATTCTTTTAAGAATATTAATTTTTTATAATCATTTCAAATATTTCTGTCAAAATTCATTGGCAATTGGATCGTTTTCGAAAGTTTATTTCATTTAAATTGTATAAATAAACATTCATAGAAAAATTTAACTCTGCTCTTACTTCAGCAGCAAAGCTTTCTCTCTTTTATCGTACATTTTTACTGCAGAAGTATAATAAATTTTACAATCTTCTATACTAATATTATTTTTATAAATGTAGCGTCATAAATCTTATATAATGACGTCTGTTGAACGCAAAGTAATTGATTTTGTAAATATTTTCCTAAAACTACTTACGTCATTAAGAGATTAAAGGAAGACAACGTTTATTCTCACGAAGGTACAAAATGCCAGTCTCAACGAGGCAGCGCGACGCGCCTTACGCATGAAATTATTAATATGCTCAGTGCGGAGTAATTCGAATTTATGGTAGCGCGCCAATAATGGTGTCGCTGAATTATTACCCCGACGTTGTAGCAAACGGTGTACACTCAGGCACGAGGTAGCGCAGGGAACATCGAGGCAAACGCAACTTTGACGGCCCTATAAACATTCGACGATTTATTGTACGCGTCACCCGCGTACGGTTACTTCTCATCGTCAAGAGCTGGTCGGTCTCCTTATTATTAGCCACCACGCCATTGTTTCGGGGGTGTGCGACAGGCAGCTTAACGGCCGCTTTTTACGTGTCGTGACGTCGAATTAAGCGCAGTCCCCAATTTACTCCGGCGTACTTTCAAGAGCGCGCGAGAGCAGTGGCTGTTTTGCAGAGCGCGAGAGCTGTAAACAGAGTTTCGCCCTCCGCTAGCATAAATTGCAGCCGCTTTTACGGTCCCGTTACCACGTACGCAATATCTTCTCGGTAGAACGTTGCGAGTCCAAAAGCTCATCTTTTTAGAGATTTTTTTTTAAATAAATCCGCAAATAAATTTTCTTCATGGAAACAAAATCTTGATCTCTGTGAACTTCAGATTAAATTAGAAAGATAAACCCGAGTTATAATTTATAAACATTGTATAATATATAAAATTACATCAATTATATTACATCAATTATATTTAATATTAGAGTTTTCAACAAAATTATTGCATTATTGTGTCTAATTATACATACAGTTTCAATCAAATTGTACTTTAAAATGTATAAGTCTTTTATGTAAAATTATCCCGCGATTCTTTTTTTGCCGATTACAAATAATTGTATTAAAAAACTTGATTTGAATTATTTTATTCTGTAATTTATAAATTATTAATTTTTACGGGATTGTGTATATACCAAATAATATACTTTTTATTATGAGATTATTTGATTTATGAGATTTGAATTTCTCATAGAAATATTATAAATTGCAATCAAAAAAATTAAAGCTGTAAATGAAATAAAAAGTTTAATGTTTTGTAATTTTTTTATTCTTATATCATTTCCTTTAACTGTTATAAGCAAGCATAGATTTTTTGCAATTAATTTTTTTAAATAAAGGTATTATGAAAAAAGTAATTTTAAAATATAAACGATAATAAAAATGAAGTTGATTTCAAAAATAAAATTTCAGAGCCGTATACAATGTTATTCTTTGTTTTCTAGTAAATTTCACATAATATATTTGTAATTTCAGGATTATTTACAAAGTGAATAATATTGAAAATTTTAAAAGTGATATTCCAAATGATATTTTTAAATATTTTTTGTAAAAATTATATTGATATTATTCAAAGCATATGGATGAAAGACAGCTCGATAGATATGAGATATCATCATGAAATCTAAATTTATATAATATTAAATTATAAATTAATAATATACATTATTTAACAAATTTGAATATAATTATTTCTTAACAAGGAATATATGTAAAATGTATTCGTGAAAACTGTGTATATTTATAGCTTTGTATTAATGAATACATTTCAAGAGGATTCATTAGCATATATCAATAGTGAATTACCATAGTCATAAGCCGATAACCGGTTGCCAACAACGTGCGATAGTATTATAATATATTTAGTGGCGTTAATGCTACGAAAAATAGAGCGAGTCCTATACATATTGATAGACTTCTTATGCAAAACTTGTAGAAAGCAGCTATCTTAAAGCGTTCTCGGAGTATATAATACTTAAATTCTAATTTGCTACACATTAATTGATACAGCGAATAAAAATTTTAACGTCATGATTAATAATTTTAATATGTTGTATTTATAAAAAACTTAACCTTTTATTTTTGAGCCTTTGTATTTCAAGGTTACTTTGCACGTATGAGGTTATAATTTTTCTTATCCTTATATATGATCCTGAATAGTTTATTGACGTTGTACGTGCGTCAATATAAAATTTAAAAAATTATTTCTTATGTATATCATCATAATATTTCTTTAAAGTTCAATTCATTCAAATCTTTGAAAAAAATGCTTTAATTGCTTATAAATTGAAAAATATTTTTATGTAGCAAAATAAAAAAGTAATAATAAGAAACACTATGTAAATACTTGAACAGATTGAATAATTTAATCAATTATAATTATAATTAAGAGCAGCAGTAATAACGTTTTTAAAACCTGCAGAAAAAATATATCTAAAAAAATATTCTTGTCATAAACATTTTTTTTCTAGAAATAAATATATTCGCGAATTTGCATTAAAGTGGAGGTATTATGCAAAATATTTTCAAATACATATTTAACAAAGACTGCGTAATTGTTTATGTTATGAAACAACATTTTACTGATAAGTTATTTATCAATAAGTTGAACACGGAAGAATATAAGCATATATAAACTCATTTTTTGCAAGAAACATCTATAAAAATTTATTAATGACTTGATTTATTAATGAGTTAAAAATTTCACTTCGAATAAATTAAATAAATAATATTAATAAATTAAAATTAGCATGCGGGTATTAAAACTAATAGATCTTTACGTTTATTTCAATTATTTTATAATGTCAAAAAAACATGTAGAAAATTCGGTGATTTTTAAATCGTTTATTCTGCAGAGTGCATTCTCGAATTATAATGTCGACATATAATACTTTAAGAGCTGTCAAAAATGAGGGCGCTTTTCACAAATTAAGTTACAGAGATGCGAAAAAAATAATGAAACGTTTATCCAATTTAAAATGAATTGTACTTTAATGCAGAATTTTAATTTAAGATTTAAATATTATATAATTAAATATTACAAAGTTGAAAAGTTGTAAAATTGTATGATAACTTCTTTCTGTATTTTTATTTAAAAAAAGATGAATAAACTGCAAATTCATAAGTAAATAAAACGTCGCAATGTCTACCAATATTTGAGATCGATACTTGTTACAATTTATAGAGTTTGTTTATTTTAAAGTTTGTTTGTGCTTGATATTACAAAAATGTTTTAACTTTGAACCTATCTATCCGTTGCTTCTGAAATATGGGATGTGTACTAAGTGTATCTACGGAAAATGAAACGGGATAGCGAATTTCGTTGCGTTTTGACGCGCCGGAAGAGTCAATAAACGCTGGGCAGGAAATCCGGAGCAAAAGTGTTGTGAAGCGTCGGCAAGGATACGTCAAAAGATTTTCGCGCGCAAGTCAGGCGGTAAATGAGCTAAACGGCCCTAGGCCAAAAGCTGGCGTCAAAGGAGAATTCAGGAGCTGCGTTAGGTGAAATTCTTGACTCTACCCTTAGGACAGTGAATTACCACCTAGCACGGCACCCCTAGATTGCTATTCGCGTTGCCCTGCGTTAACTGCGTGCAAGGGGCTCTTCCCATGTTGCTATGTTGAGAGATGACATTGCCGTGTGACAGGGAGAACATCCTTCTCCCTTCAGAGATGCCACGTCCATCCTTATTAACGTCTTTGTCTATTCATTACGTTTATGAATGCAGAAGATACCGAAAATACGCGTAATGTTTTATTATACATATCCAAAGTCTACATTCTGAAAAATGTAGAGTTTGGAAGAAGCTATTTCAAGTAAAAAGCTTTAAAATCTTGATTAAAATATGTATTTATAGTTCCGCGATATAATTAAAAGCTTTATCTGTACAGCGGTTTCATCTTGAATTTAAAAAATTTTTAAACAAAAAATGTAATATCTGTTTAATTATATTTAATAATCTCTTCAGGACACTTCAATTACACATATACGCTACCGCTAAGAAGTTTCAGCACGTTTTATCTATTTTTGCTCATACATATGATTTCATTTTTTATTTATAAAATATGAAATTATAATAGATATTACATACTTTTTATTTTTGATCACGTAAGTATTTAGAGTCGCAAATTGCCGGAAAGTAATTACAAACGAAAATTTCTCAAATAGATGTACATCGGTTAAAATTAAATAGGAGAATGGAAACAATATATATATTTTTTCACAGAAATTAAGTGCTAAGGGCTTATTAAACATAAATTTTAAGACATTTGAAGAACTTATCGACAGAATGTCAAGAATTTTGGCTCCTATTATCAAAAAAATCCAAGGAAATTAAGCTTGAAGAAATAAACAATCTGAGAAAAAAAAATTCTTTTTCGTAATTTTAGAGTGAAAATATTTAATAAGAAATTTTATATATATATATATATATATATATATATATATATATATGTAAAATAATAATAATGTATGTAAATTGTATTCATATTTTGTTCATTTTATTACGAAATTTCCATAGATGAAGAGTGTGCTCAAAATTTTGAAAGCGATAATGTAAATCTATATTATATAAATCATAATAATTAATTTATTTTACTAAATTACAGAGTTTTTAAAGTGATATTTTTAGATATATGGAGTTTCGTGATTAAACATTTTTTCAGATTTCTACATTGCTGTTATAGTGCTTCCAGTAAATTCGGTCGTTTCTGCACTTTTATTAAAAAATAATTGAATGTCAACTCCGTTATTTCTGTCCGTAGCTTGTTGTGAATGGATCTGGCATCAGAAACGCTTGATGGAATAAATACACCGGAAACGCGAGAATATAAAATTAAAAAGACATCTGATAGAGTGGCCACTTGTCGTCGATAGTCTAAGTATTATCGAATATGCATCATCATTTGCAATTGGCAATAGTACATTGTTGGAAAAATAGGATAAAGAAATGGGAAGTGACACGATAATTAAATTTTGTGATTTTGCATGTAAAAAATTGCGAAAAATTATCTCCGTTTGAAAGCCACATCGTGTAAATGAAAGTCTAATGGAATTAATTAATTAGATTAATTTCTTTTACACGTTGACAATTATGATTACTTTCATACATTTGTAATTAGTCAGCATCGTATTTTGCAGTTCATAAACATCAAAAGGTTACCGTGATTGATTTGTACTTTGTACTAAATTTGTACTAAAAAGTACTTTTTGATGTTTATGATGTTATCACGGTCAAAAGTAAATAATTTAGCAAGCGTGTAGCGCGCATTTGTGATTATAGTATGATAAAAATTACATGTTAAAATAAGTAAGACAGTTTTTAACAATTTTGTCAAATATCTTCTTCATTTTTTATAATGTTTGGTTTTTTCATTCCCATTATTTACATTGTGCAATAATTTGCGTTATTCTCTATACATATATATAAAATAAATTTTATATTCATACTTTACAAAGAAAGAAAAATACAGTTTATATATATTACAGTTTAAAATATTTTTTGATAAAACGAATTAAAAAGAATTATTAAAAAATGTACATTTCGAGATAATCCATTAGTACCACCACAATCCCATTAATCGCTTTGATTTGTTGAGAATGTGCCATTCCGTTTAACATGTCCTCTCGACTCAGATCCACATTTCAAGCAAATTTTGATAGACATTGATATAGTCGATTTTCTATACGCGTGAAATAGCTCTTTCATATTGATGCAATAATAGTCCGATCAAACTACCAATCTTATTTTGTCTTCGGTTGCCAAATTGTTCGTATACAATCTAGTGAGTTTAACCGCATAGAATGAAACATGGTTAAATCTATCAAGTACTATTGCACTACAGCGAATAATTGAAATCGCTCAAGTTACAAAAAGAATGGCGGGAAGTTTAATGATCTTAAAGTAAATTTAAACATAAGGCAATGTTTTAATAAAATTTGTTGATATTATAGCTTTATTTATTTCGTATATAAAAAAGATAATATCTGAGTATTTTAATAAAAAACAAAAATTAAAATAATAAAGAATCCAAATAGATAAATTAAAAATTTTAAATAACTTTTCTGGAGCCACAAGTTATATATAGTTTAGGTTTATTATATCTATGCGTTCAATGTTAATTATTAAATTAATTAATCATATTAGATTATTTATTAAATGTGAAAATTTTGACGCATGCGAGTTAATTTTTTCCGTTATATTTTCTCCAATATATGCAAGTTTTAGCATATTCTCAGAAATTAAAATTTTTCAATATTTGGCAACTTATACATTTTTAAAACAAGCAAATATATATGTAAAATTTTGAATATTTTGAATATATTAACTAGCATTTAATCTTACATATTAATCTTACAATATTCTTGAGAAACAGAGATAAAGCAATTATCCATTTCACGTAATGAGCTCGTAACTCTACTCTCGCCCCATGTTACACGTCAGCGTACATGAAATATGCATATACACCAATGCGGAAATGTATCTATATTCTATCACACTGTACAACTAAATCTCGATATTCGAAGCACGAGAGCGACAGCTTATTGCGAACAATTTTATATTGAGACCGTAGAACACGTGGGAATCAAGCCTTATGGAAAATTGGCATGGCATGATATTCGCGTTAACTATTGAAAGCAACGTATCGGATTTATCCGAGATCTCTCATCGCTGCACAACGTCATGGATAAATTTCTAATCGCATCACAGATTCGTGATTATTATCATATCGCTACGTGCAGCAGCAATCTCGTTCTGAAAAATTATATTTTGGTGATATTATACTAGAATAATTTTTTTATTTGTAGTCAAGTAATTATTGCGACTAGCAGTATTTTAATATTACATTTTTGTCCAAGAAATAGAAAAAGATATAAATTTCGATTTAAAAGTATTCTTTGGGAATAATGAATGGAATTAGGAAAATAATTATTTTTAAAATGTTAAATTTTTAAAATAAATTTCTAAAATAAAAATTTAATTTAATCTCTCAGTTCAAATTTTAATTAAAACTTGTTATAAAAATAATAAGGTCCGGCTTAAAAAAATTTGATCTAAAAGGATTCAAATTATTTATGCAAAATTATTTATGCAATAATTCTTAATTATAAATTTTTATTCTGTTACATTGTTTTGCTTTTAATTAATTATATTTTAGAATTTTAATTAAATTTATAATACATCCCTTTCTAACTTGCAAAACTTTTTTTAACAATTATCAAACTATCAACCAAATAATTTTTGATATTCTTTCTTCTGTCTGTCAGAATTATAATAAGAAATAAAAAGTTTAATTCGAAATTTAATCTTTTAAATAAATATGTTTATACACACATTTTTATTACAACACTTTTCAATTCAGCATGTATGGGAAAATAGCGAAAGATATTTGAGATAAAAGAAGAGATTGAGAACTATATGCAGAGGAGTAAGTATTCTCTCGGTATTTCGCGATGGCGGAAAGAGGCGAGAGCGTTTCTCCTTTCACGTGGCTTCCATTGGCTCCATCGCGTCGTTACTTCCACTCGTTCCTTCCCTCTCGTCACTTCCGACTCGATTGTTTACCACGGCAGCACGGCCGGTGCAAGATTGGGAGTAAGTATCGATTTGGCGCGCGGGTAACTTCCGCTATTAAAGCACAATGCCGTGGTCCAGGATCGCTGGTTAACCGCTGGAAAATCGTGCACCTGTTTCTAAAAGCTGGCGCAAGGATACCGGCCGTTGAGACGACAAGCATTTTCTAGACGAGTTATTGTCGAGCGCTACATTATTTATTACTGTAACGTTTTCATGGCTATTTCAACTCATCTACTTCGGTATTGCCCTACTTGTATGAGAGCTACTCTCAAATACGAGGTGCTACGATGGTTTCGATAAAAGCCGGGGATGAAAGCGCACTTTGACGAGACTTTCGGATGTACTTTTAATACGCGAAATTACGTTTTCCTTTAGACCTCGTGAATTATTTGCGTTATCAATCGGAGAAACCAATGAAAACAAAAGGTAAAAATTAAATTCATTAACTGACGTGAAAATAGGTATTAGTAATTTATAGCTTTGTAAATTCTATGAATGTGAAATTATGATATACATGTAACATATTGCCGCAAAGATAAATCTATTTCATAATTATTTTTGAAGCTTTTATAACTTTCATTCCAATAATTAAGTAACTATTAAATTTCACTAAATATATAAAATTTGTATGCCTATATTATATCGTCATGAAAATAACATTATTAATATAGACACTATTTGATTATACAAGATATTAACTGATTTGCGCATTTCTGCGGAAAAAACTTTATTTTGTCATAAAATTTAAATTCATCCATTTTTAATGGAGATATAAAATAGATTTTAAGAATAAGTACAATCATATAAATGATATACATACATATGATAGAGAACGTCAATAATCAGTCGAAGTTTGATGTTTTGAATAATACAATATATATTAATTTAAATTTAATTATCTCAGATATGACTACTTTAAACGTTTCAAACTTTAAACACAATCGATCTGAGACGATAATAATATAAATATATGATAAGACTCCGAAACATTCAGATATTCCTATATATGAAACAATCTCTAAATTAATTAGAAAAATATTTCGCAGTTATTTACCGTTTTTTCTAGTTAGGAAGGATTATTTCATATAGGAATGTCTGAATGTTTGGTGCCCTATCATATATATGTATATTATTGGCGTCTCAGATCGATTGCGTTTAAAGTCCGAACGTTTCGGCTCATAGTCATATCTAAGATAATTAAATTTAAATTAAGATAATATATTATTCAAAACATCTAATTTTAACCGATGACTGGCGTTTTCTCTCATATTTGTAGATAAAATAGTTTATTTTGGAAATATATTGTATTTATAGTTGACATCTCTTCAATAGAAAATAAATTGAAAAATACTAACAATAAGTATTTTGTAATTAACATTTTTATGTTATTTATATGTTTGGTATTATCATTAACACGTTTTTACATTATTTTTATGTTTGATACATTATAAGTATCGTTTATCGCAACAAGGACGAATGCTATTTAAATTATAAAAGAATAGTCGATTAAAAAATGTAGCCTATTATCTCGTATTGCGTAGTTTTATCATGGATTGTAATCTCGCGGTTTCATAATTCAGATTTCGAAACGAACCGAATTAACCAGTTGGTCGCTCGCGGCCATATGTATGTTTAATTCTCATATTGTTACAAAGCGACGAGAGAGAGAGAGAGAGAGAGAGAGAGAGAGGGGGGGGAGGAGAAGAGAGAGAG
>Ga0157363_1006339_pt1 | contig 11113 bp, 3 predicted proteins | sample AttsexASBM1_FD_111477 | JGI IMG/M metagenome (GOLD analysis project Ga0157363, IMG submission 111477) | Fungus gardens microbial communities from leaf cutter ant in Ribeirão Preto, State of São Paulo, Brazil - Atta sexdens ASBM1 | ecosystem: Host-associated > Fungi > Mycelium > Unclassified ...
AAACAGTTAATCGCCAAACGCTATCAACAACAATTGATCGATTTGAACCGTTCGCTGCTTAAAAAACGACCAGAATACCAAAAGAGGCAACACAAGATCATTTTTCTCCATGACAATGTTCCATCACATACGACAAAACCAGTTCGGGACATGGAAGCACTCAGCTGGGAAATTCTACCCCATGCGGCTTACTCACCAGACTTGGCTCCTTCTGATTACCACTTGTTTCGATAGGTCACACACTCTGTTGAACAGAGCTTTGGTTCGTACGAAGACGAAAAAATGGATCGATGAATGGTTCGCGGCAAAAGGGAAAGATTTTTACTGGCGTGGTATCCACAAATTGCTCGAAAGATGAGAAAAATGTATAACTAGCAATGGAGTATACTTTGAATAAATCTCTTTTTATCATTCTTCCGAATTTATCATTCTTCCGTGTTTTTTTTGGGAAAAAAATCGTCATTTCATACTTGTACACCTGGTATATGTATATATATATATATTTATATAATGTTTTGTGTTCACAAAAAAATAGAAAAAATATAATAGCAGAAAATTATCTGCCTTTGGCAGAGAAGATTATGAGTGCTTTCTAACAAACGATTCATTCAGTACAATACAGTGATTATCTTATTCTTGTACGAACATTCTTGGCGAACAACAAGACTGTAATGATGTTTTCTTCTTGGAAAGCATTCTATAAAATCAAAATTGATTAAATAGTTACTATCATATATATTTCTTGTTGAAAGGCACTCTATAAAGCCAAAATAGGAAAGATTAGTATCTTTCATTCGTGAAGATATCACTTTTATCATAAATAATATGGTTAATGTTATAACAATAAATTATGCTTTGCCTAATTATGATCCAATGTTAGAGGCGTTCATCGTGGGTTGACTGTTTTTAATTTACTGCCAGAGGCGTTAATTGTGGATTAGCGAGTTATAATCGTAAATCGTGCTTTGACTAGTTATAGATAAAGTCAGAGATGTTCATTGTGGACTGACTATTTTTAATTTATTGTCAGAAGCACAATTATTGATTATTAACTCTAGTGAAGTACGATGCTTGCGGAACCAATTTGTAGAATTTTACGTCTGCAATTGAAGAAATGTGAATGGATGCGTTGTCATGATGAAATAAAAAACTGATTGCTTGACACGACGAAATAAAGAAACTAACATATTTATCTGAAATTTTAATAGTAATCCTGAGAAGGATTAAACTTTTCTAAAATTGTAGCAGTTTGATATTTGTGGAATCATTTCTGTATTAGATCATTTCTGTATTAGATCGAGAACTTTTCGAACTTATACCCTCGTATAAGTCAACATATCAATAATAATTGTGTATTAGAATCTACAAATAAAAATAGCATGTTTCATTAAAAAAACATAGATGTGACTTTGATTTGACCCTGCAGATGCCACTCAAGGTCAAATTGAATATCAGTAAATAAAAGGCTTCTTTCAAACCTTACAACTTTTGTTTGAAGCGTTTCTTCAAAAAATGTTATGTAAGAGCTTTAGCACAAAGAAGGTCATAATTTAGTCGTAGAATGTGAATCATAATCATAGGTCAACGCACTATATTTTGGCGAACTATGTATATTAATGCAAATAGAATTCACATTCCTTCACAATTAGTTATAGTCATCTTTATGTTCAGTTCATAAATCCAGAGTCTTTTTGGACATCTTATATAATATATATGATATACATATACAGAGTGTCCAGAAAGTTTTTTTGCAAATCGCTTTTATGTAGATAAAGCCGACTAAATTGAGTCGAAAAGTCCTCTACTATTTTGCAATTTTCGCAATAGTTAGCAAGATATTAATTAAAAATTGCCAAATATTGGTCTTGAATAATTTTTTACTCAAATACTATCAACTTTATAGAAAAGCTGCAAGAGACAAAAATCATTTATTTTCTTCTCATAAAGTTTTAAGAATTTTTTCAGAATTTTTTAATACCATATTTTTTCATGTTGATAAGAAAATACAATACTAAAAAGTTGATAAAAAATTATTCAAGACCAATATTTGGCAATTTTTAATTGCAATTGCGAAAATTGCAAAATAGTAGAGGACTTTTCGACTCAATTAGTCGGCTTTATCTACACAAAAGCGATTTGCAAAAACTTTCTGGACACTCTGTATATGTATACCATATATATTATATAAGATGTCCAAAAAGACTCTGGATTTATGAACTGAACGTAAAGATGTGACAATAAGTACCATATATTTTTACTAAATGAACACTCTAACTGACATAGATATATCTCTGGATGCAAACATATATTATATTTAAAATACACGTGTAATGTAATAGCATTTTTTTCTTTGTTCCCAATGCCATTTTAATTTAGGATGTAACGTATTATCAACACATAAATATGTTGTACAGTTATATAGCTATTCCATCTCTTTTTATTATGTTTAATGGGCCTTTTACAATAATAAGTCATTAGTCATAAATCAGAAGTCAGACGTTAAAAATTGACGACTATGATTGATCAATTTTTAGCTTCTGACTTCTTTATTATGATTTATGATTAATAGCTTGTGGCTCATAATGAAAAGAGATAGAACTTACTCATACTTAACTTTTCATGCAGATATAGACAGAGATTAGTTAATATTAGAATTATATTTTATGTGCATTATGATGTTACTCATGTTGAGATAATCATGCAAATATTATCTATTTATACGCAATATTAGAATTTTATGTACGTACATTGTATAATGTGTGTGTATTCACATCGCACAAATATAATATTTATAATTCTAACATTGTTGTAACAAATATAAAACCACATTATTAGTGAATATAAATTATAATTATATTTTATATGTACAAGGTGGGCCATTTAAAACGCATGAATATTTTTCAAAGTTTATGAAAAGGTAGTACATTGCCATTAAACATGAAATACAATTTCATTCAAATGACTTCCACGGCTGGCTGCACAATACCCCATTCTATCAACCCAATTTTTCAGTACATTTTCCACTGTATGGGCACATATTTCATCGATGGCAACTTTGATTTCATGTTTTAATTCTTGAATCGTTTCTGGTTGGTTAGGCGTAACTCATCCTTGACGGTTCCCTATAAAAAATAGTCCAGCGGAGTCAAATCGCTGCGAGGCGGCAATTGACATTTCGACTGATTATGCGATTTTCGAAGACAGTGCGCAAAAGATCGATTGTAGCGTTGGCTGTGTGGCAAGATGCGCCGTCCTGTTGAAACCAAATGTCGTCTGTGTCCTCCTCTTCAAATTTGAGAAGCAAGAATTCGTTTAGCATGGCGCGATAACGCTCGCCATTGACAATGATGGCAGCTCCTTGCTCCTTTTCGAAGAAAAATGGCCCAATGATGCCGCCGGACCAAAAACCACACCAAATAGTCTCTCGTTGTGGATGCATCGACTTCTTCATGACGACGTGCGGATTCTCTGACCCCCAAATACGACAATTCTGCTTGTTCACCGAGGTGAAAATGAGCTTCGTCAGAAAAGATGATTTTTCGATAAAAATGCTCATCTTCAACCAAGCGTTGTTCAACCCATTGAGGGCTGAATATCGAAAATAATAAGCGAATCGAAAACGCAGTGGATGATCATGCGGCTTCAATTCTTGCACTAATTGAACTTTGTACGGCTTCATACCGAGGTCTTTATTCAAAATTCTTCTCAAAGAAGTGCGTGAAATGTTCAAGTTTTGAAAACGATGGCGAGTTGATGTTGATGATTGTTCAAGTACACTCTGAGCAACAGTAGCAATGTTTTCGGTTGACCTTACTGGACGAGCACGTGAACGAGTTGCTTTATCCAATAAGGATCCAGTTTGCCGAATTCGCTTCACAAATTGATCCACAAACTGCGTTGAAGGTATTTCTTTTCTACCAAATTTTCCACTGTAAGTTTCTTACAGTTTGGGTTGAAGACTCATCACTTTGGAAGTAAGTTTTCAATATTTCCCAATTTTGTTCAAGTATAGCGACCCATTTCGTAAATGTCAAACAAAAAACTAAATTTCTGATACATCATAAATGTTATTACGCCTTTCAAACTCAAAATAACCAGTAGTTGAAATTCCAAATGGTAGCTGGCCCACCCTGTATTATAATTTACAGGATGCGTCACCAAAATCCGAACAAATCGACTAATTTCTTTAAACAAAATATTTTTAATGAAAAACTCAATATTACAAAAAATCTGTTTACATGGTACTTGGAGAATCCCTAAAGAGCATAATTATTCGATATATCCCTCATTAGTTTGAATGACAGCCTATTCTTAGTCTGAAACGTTCGCATGCTATAATGTAGCGCTGTCTATGCCGACAAATGCTATCTCAATAATGGTCTTTAATGACGTCACATTGGGATGCCAAGACTTGTTTGTGACCCTTTCAACTGCGCTCCATACGTAGTAGCTCAAGGAATTTAAATCTGGACTGTTAAGAGGACAGAATGAGAGCCGAGATGAGTAATTCGACTTGTCTCAGCAGCCTCAGAGAGCATCTGTCGTATCTTTAATATGTACAATTTGTATCTTCTTCGGCAATTCGATGCATTGTTGGCTCATTTACACCAATCGATGCTAATTTTTGCAACGATTGCCCAATCGAAATCAGCGCTTGAGCCCTTTCAATGACTGCAAGGGTCCTCGTGGTGCGTTCTTTCGAGTGACTCTTCTTCGCTGGCATATTGGAACCTTCGTTGGACTCTTCTAAAGTCGTATTTTGTCATAGACAACGTCATAAATGGTTGATCTCGAGTGTCCAAAGAACCGAATTATTTCCGTTGCTGAACGCTCAGCACGAAGGCCTTCGATGATCTCGGCTCTTCGAAACTCCGCACTTGGTTTCAACATCGCGACCATTTTGAGAATATAACTGTTTACTAGAAGCATCAGATTTTCTCGGATAACAACCTCTGACAGAGGCACAATATATAATATTAAAAATTTAAATTGAAATTTGTCCGGATTTTGATGACGCACCTTACACACCGTAATAATGTACCCAAAATATAATTTTAATATTGCATATATCATTAATTTATGGTACTAATATGTCTATATGCAATAATAGAATAATATTTTGTGTCATTGCGCATGTACACATACATTATAATATACATAAAATGTAATTGTAATTCGTATTCATGAATGTCTTTTAGATATGTTAGAATTAAATTTTATATATATCATTATACACATTATATATTATAAAATTCTAATATTGCATAAAAATGGACTTAGAGAATATCTGCATGAATATCTCAGCATGAGTAATTTTTAATATATATTTACTGACATACTATAATACACGTACAATTTAACATATTACGTATAACGTATAAATAGATATTGGGCTTGTCTTAGCGCTAAGATACTATCGTGTTTTCAAATCAATATCTCTATATAATATCTCTATATTTGAGCATTGATAATTTTTATCTCTCTTTTTGATAGATATAGAAAAAATGGAGTAGCTACATATGTACATACACAAATATACATATATGTATATGTGTAACACGTGCCCATATATTGACAATAATACGTGTTACAGCTTGACCTAAAATGACATTGGTTATAGGAAAAAGTAATATTACGACTGTGTACCGATATAGACTGCGAGTACTGAAAATATATACGTAACTATAGATTTTCAGTATTGACACATGACTGTAATAGCATTTTTCCTTTCGTACAATGTCATTTTAGGTTAGGATGTAACATGTATTAGCAATACATAGATATATATTATACATATAATATATGTAGCTACTCCATTTTTTGTTACGTTTAATAAAAAGATGTAGAAATTACTCATGTTAAAATATACAAATATTAGTGGTGTGTATGTATACTTAAATATAATATTACATATATGTATACTATAATGTGTAAATATACACATATGAATATACACACATTACAGATAGAAATTATTTATGCTGAACTATTTATTTATTCTCTATGTTTAAATATGCAATATTAAAATTGTATGTATACATATAAAATATAATGTGTATATATATATGTATGTATATATATATGTACACATAAAATATAATGTGTATATATATATATGTACACATGTAAAATTTAATTGCAATATTTTATACAAATAAACTTCTAGCTCTAATTTGTATAGATATTCACACATCATAATATACACACATTCAATATTCTAATATTGAGAAAAACAATTATTATATAGGGGACTTTAAATCTATAAAATATAACTAAATCAAGATTAATGAGGCAATATACAACGATAGAATAGATATACAACGAAAAACTCATATATTCAAAAAGATTGTGTCATTCACAAATTGCCAAAGATGAAATGATGTAAAATTTTAGTAGATAGATTTGTAATGTAATGATTTTTTGATTTGATTGAAAATTTGTGATTAATTATGTATCAAAGCTACTTGACATGCTTCTTATCTATTAAAATTTTACATCATTTCACTCTGGCATTTTGTGAGTGACAATCTTTTCGTATTTGTGAGCTTTTCATAATATATTGCTGAAGAGGACTCCAAAGTGAGTTGAAATGTATAAAATAAAGAAGATATCATTTATCAGAGGATTCATATTATAATTTGATTATTTTTTTTAAGATGTTACGTCTGAGCATCTGCGTTTGAGTCTCATTAGCTTTGATTTATGTTAGTTGTATGTATATTCTGATATTGAAAATATAAAAATATGTATGTATGATTAATATCTGTACATTTGACCATAAAAAACATATCTCTTTTTATTATTAAACGTAGAAAAAAGAGGTAAAGTAGATCTTGGACATAGGGAAAAATACGTATTACGTATACTGCTATATACTGCCAGTACCGAAAATTTAATATAACGTAAACTATGGATTTTCATTATTAGCCGTTAGCCATGTTATTTATTAAAACGCTTTGAATATGATATACTTATATACATTTCATAAACATACAATGTCATATGAAAATTATGCATGTGACTATTGACTGTGTAATGTATGTTATATATATGTATAGCACATATGTATGTATAACATATCTATCATATAGGATTTATGAGCTGAACATACAGATGATTATAACTAATCGTGAAGGAATTGTACTTGCATCAGCATACATAGTTCGCCAAAATATAGTGCGTTGATCTATGATTATGATTCACGTTCTACGACTAAATTAGGCTTTTCTTGTGCTAAGACTTTAACGGTTTTTGAAGAAACATTTCGGACAAAAGTTGTAAGGTTTCAAAGAAGCTATTTACTGATATTCAATTTGATCTTGGGTGGTGTCTGCAGAGTCAGATCAAAGTCTATTTTTTTAATAAAACATGCTATTTTTATTGTAGATATATTTTAATAAAACATGCTGTTTTTATTGTAGATTCTAATACACAGTTATTATTGATATGTTGACTTATACGAGGATATAAATTCGAAAAGTTTTTGGTCTACAGAAATGATTCCACAAATATCAAACTGCTATAATTTTAGAAAAGCTGCTATAATTTTTTATCCTTCTCAGGATTACTATTAAAATTTCAGACGATGTGTTCATTAGTTCTGACATTGAATCATGAATTAGGCAAAGCACAATTTATTGTTAGAACATTTAATTACTTGTATGATAAATAAAAGTGATATTTTCACCAATGACATAAAGATATTAATCTTTCCCATTCTGGCTTTACAGGAAATACATATGGCAGTAACCTTTTAATCAATTTTGCCTTCATTGGGTGCCTTCTTACAAGAGACACAGCGTGACACGGTGCATTATTACTTGTTGTTCGTCAAGAATAAGATAATTGTGTACTGAGTGAGTTGTTTGTTAGAAAGCATCCATAACCTTCTCTTATCAAAGGCAGACAATTTTCTGCTACTATATTTTTTCTATTTTGTGAACACAAAACATTATATAAATATATACATACACAAATATATATGTGTAGAACACTACACTGAATTGATAATAATGATACTGTTGCGCAGCAACGATATTGTAAACGTGGGTCATATTACAGCTGATTGACTCGTATAACACCGTTGTTTTCTATACGTCACAAAACGGTGGTATGCATGTGGATATAGACACATACATACAAAAAATTTGCATTTTTCACGTTTTTACCTTAAAAAAAATGATACATAATCGATGCCATGATCACGTTATCTTCTTTTTAATGATGAATTAAGAAAAGATGTTCATCATATCTGGATCTACGTTATTGCAAAAACTCTTTATTATCTTTGAAGTTCTGTTATTGATACGTTATTTAAGTGCATTCTCCAAGTTTATTCTATTAAAAAAAATACAAACAAATAACAAGATAATGACGCGATAAAGTAAGATTCTATATTATATTCTGTGGCACAAAAGTATGATCAGTAGCTCTTTAAAAGAAATCGAATGTATCATAAAAATAATAAAGTAAAAATAAATATTTTAAAAGTGCATTACATTCAATAAAATGCATTTACTTACTAACATTATGTTCAATCATCACATTATTAAAAAAATAACATTTATGGAGGAAGGAAAATATTTTCATGATAATTTGCTGAAAGGTATAGTCGCAGCATGTTTCTTATACTATGACGCTCTTGAGATGCACGTCAGCGCGCGATCCCGTGGTTCGGTCGTCGAACATTGAGCGATTGTGAAGGAAAAGTAGGCAGCACTTCAGAAATCGATCTAAAATGCGCAACTGATTCGGAGCACAATGAAGTACACAAGTATAATTTCTATAATTTTATAAAAAATATATTTGGAGTAATATGTTTATTAATAACGTTATTTATTAAAAAAAAAAAAAAAATTACGAAAAAGAAAAAAGTAGAATCGAGCATAGGAGCTCTAACACCCAAGATCACATTGAGTTCTTGCGGATCACCTCTACAAACGCAATACATAAAGCACAAAATCGTAAATATTATCTCGTCTATCACATTTCATTTTTGCTATTATATGTTAATGAGAAAGATATGATTAATCCTTTCGCTTACAATATTGTGAGAGACTTGTGGTAAGAAAATCAGGCCAAACATAAGTATCATGAGTGAGAGCCATAATACGTCTATTGAGCCAAATGTAAACAAGCTGTTGATTATGACACGCGCGGCACTTAAATCGTAGGGCAAGGGAATAATATAATTTAATAAAAGTTAAGTATTCTAAAATGTTTCTTTCTCCTTTTTATTCCTCTCCTTTTTATTTATGTGAATAGAAGGCATATAGAATAAAGAAGACATCACGGAGTTATTGAAATTAAGTTATCATCCACATTGAAATTATGCACCTCGTCCTGTGTCGACTCTTATTAGTCTTAAATTGTTATTATTTTAAGTAGTGAGAGTTCAATTAAAATTTTCAATTTTTGTATTTTAATATAGAATTTTACTTTACCGCGTCATATATTTGATCATCAATTTGTATTACTTTTTAGTGGAATAAACTTGGAAAATACACTTAAAAAACGCATCAATAATAGAGCTGCAAAGATAATAGAATTTTTTCAATAATGTGGATCCAGATACAATGAACACTAAAGTCTCATTATCCTTTTCTTAAATAGTCGTTAAGAAGAAGATAACATGACTATAATATTGATTATATATCTTTTTTTTTACGGCAAAAATGTATGCGTGTGTATGCATAGATATATAAAATTTTTCATTTTTCATGTTTTCGCTCTAGAGAAATAATTACTTGATCGATACATTTAGCGTTCATCGTATCTGGATAAACGGTACTGTAAAAACTCCCTAATATCGAAAATTATTGTCATTATAATTGTCATATTGTAATTATTGTATTGTAAAATGTATTTAGATATATATATATATTTTAGTCGAAAATTTGATTTAATAAAGAAAATTATAATTATGTAGGAAGAAAAGTAAAACATTGATAATTTGCTAAAAGGTACGGTCGCAGCATATTTCTTATAATGCAACACTCCTGAGATATACATCCGCGTGTAGCTCAGCCGTCGAGCGGTGACTGATAAAAGGCGGCGAAGGAAAAGAAGGCGAGGCTTCAAAAGTGAGTCCAAAATGTGCAATTTCCGAGCACCAGAAAATTTAACAACGTGTATTCCAACAACTATAGGAAGAATACCGAATCACTTCAATAGATAAAAAAAAATTATTTGTATATTGCAACATATGAATGCTTTTTAATTTGTAAACTATAAAATTATATTGATATCATTCTATTATTATATTAATCATCGCGATTAACTTTTGCGATTTGTTCATTATCAGAATTCAGGATGATAGTTATAAAAGAAGCACACAAAAAGTATTGATCGATACTAAAAACGTAATATTACTACAAAAACATGATTTCTTTTCGGATTTTTTCTAAAAGTAAATAGATTTTATTTACATATAAAAATTTTCTATCTATTCGATGCATATTACGTCGAATTATTTTTGCTACAATTGTCGATTTAATACTTTTTAGAAATACACATATAATTTCAATAATTAAATAAAAATATATTTGGTCTGTAACATGTGTTTATTAACAATGTTACTTATTTAAAAAAAAGTTACGAAAAAAGAAAAAAAATCGATCGTGGGATCTTTAATATTCTGATCTCGCACCCTACGCGCGAGACCACTTCGAAGCCTTGCAAATCATTTCTATGAACGTGATATATAACACTCATGGAAAATCATAGAAATATTTTGTAAATTATCGTGTTTTGAAATTATTTTTACTATTATATATAAATTGGAGAGATATATGATTAATATAATTTATTAAAACTTATATGTTATCTATAATGTCCCTTCTCCTCTTACTTATGCATGTTGAGCGGCCGAAATTGTCGACAAAGCATTTTCGGTCGCTAGAAACAAGTGACCATAGGAAGAGAGAGACAGAAGGATAAATTGTTTTGCTTGACGAGCCCAGCTCGGCATACGGAGTCTCACCGTACAGGCGGGTTCTAATCCATGAGGTTAGAGGGGAGCGAGGGGGCGCGGGGGGGGGGGGGGGGCCTCTGGGGCGGGGGGGATTTGGGGGGGCGGGGGGGGAGGGGGGGGGGAGGGGGGAGGGGGGGCCCC
>Ga0157363_1006340_pt1 | contig 11113 bp, 8 predicted proteins | sample AttsexASBM1_FD_111477 | JGI IMG/M metagenome (GOLD analysis project Ga0157363, IMG submission 111477) | Fungus gardens microbial communities from leaf cutter ant in Ribeirão Preto, State of São Paulo, Brazil - Atta sexdens ASBM1 | ecosystem: Host-associated > Fungi > Mycelium > Unclassified ...
ACGTTACTTTGCACCAACGTTACTTTGATTTTAAGTGAGGCTTGAAACTCTCTCTGTCTCTTTTTCGACTTTAAAATGAGACAGAGAGAGTTTTAAGTTTCGCTTAAAATCAAAGTAACATTGGTGTAACCGGGCCTAAAAATCTTAAATAGCTATTTATGAATTATCATTCTATAATCTTGGAATATAACAACTATCATAATGCAATCACTCCGTATTATAATACATTAACTGTCATATATTACAGTATGTAATAATTATATCTTATATAATAATTAAGTGCGATGTAATAACGAATCAATCGATCGAGACGATACGTACAAGCTCTTTTGTTCGGGGAGAAATCGTGTGCTATTGTTTCGAGAAGCGTTCCACGATCGTGTAAATTCTCCCCGATCACTGATCGAGATTCAATCGCTGATCGTCGATAGATTCTGGAGGTGCCATAAGAGAATATCGATCGGCGTCGCGAGGTACAGGAAAGAAAGGAAGGAAAGGCGCGTAAACGGGATTCGACGAGACGAGAGAAAAAGAGAGAAAGAGAGAGAGAGACGAGTACCGATCTCGCTTGCGAGGACAGCGCCTCGTATTCAAAGTGTGAACGGATGCAAATCCCGTATCTCATGAGCGGAATTTTCAAGGAAGCTGAAAGATGGATGGAAGACGCCAGCGGTACCGAACAATCGACGATATTTGCATCTGGTACATAATTCAGTCACCGTTGCTGCCCCCGACGTACCGGCAGCGAATGCTGCTCATAGACCACCATAAGACAGTCGGAAATACTAGACTTGCTCTCGTTCGTGATCAAAAAAAAAGATCACCAACAAAGTTTCGTCGACAGATACGATTCCGCTATTGAGACTTTTTCAATTTTATTCTCGAGAGAAAGTAAATCGCTTTTCTCTTTCGTATAATTTAACAAGCAATCTCTAAACACATAAAATGAAATTAGCAAATAGTTTTTCACATCAATATATAAGGATATATAATTTCGTAGATTATTTAATTTATTTATTAAATTAATCGGGGCCTTTCTAACAGTCTTAAAACTAATATTTTGTTTGAGGAAAGATCTATGATCCAGAACAGGTTCGCGCGAGAGTAACGGAGGAGAATTGCCGCACGTACCAGATCGAGACCAAAAAAAAATCGAAAAGTTATTTGAAACGACTGTCGGGATATAGCGCATGAATTAAACCGTAACGTTGACGAGTCATGAGAGCAATTACCGGGCCGCGCGGTGCATTATGTGGAAATTTTCATCGCTCTGGAGCGTGTGTCTGTCTGTATAAAAAGCGAACGCGAAGGGAAATTTTCACGGCGTGCGCATGCGAAAAACACGAGCTGGTCGCCGCCACGAATTATACTTTCACGCGGTGGAATAATCGAGTTCGCGCACCGGCAAGACGTATTCCAAGTCATTGCCCGGATTACTTTGCGCCTTTACAAGAATCGCAAGCGCACTTGCAGAGTACCACGCGCCCTTTTTACCTCCCTTTTTTTTAAAACACGTTCAATCACCGTCACGTAAGTGACACACCAGGGCGTCTACGAGTCTTAAAAGCGAGTAGTCTCTAAAAATACGCCCCGTAACGACGCAACGCGGCTAGGAAGGTTGTAAACGACACTTTATCAAGTCATCAAAAGCCATTAAAAATTCACGCTCAATTATTATGCCATTTATGCCGATTTTCCTAGCTTCAGCTAGGAAAAATAAGTATCAGTTTCTAGTAAATGAATGTAGAGTCATTGGCCAGTTGGTTTGTTCTCCTATACTCTGTCTCTGTCTCGTTCATTTGTACGAAGGTGCCTTTAGTGCTTCGAAAATACAATGCGCGAGTGCGGGACATCAGACAATTTCGACTCTGGCACACAGAACACACTATTCATTTTCCGCATGGAGATCGATGAGGATAACCCTTTGCACTCGGGGATCTTCGCCGCTCTTTCGCTTTCTCGTTCGCGCGCCATCTTGGCTACCTGAAGAGTCGAAGATAAAATCACGCCGCAAAGTTCGGGGTCATTCCTCGCTTCGTCACTCCTTGAATTCGAACGGAATGGTTTCTCGAAAATCTTTTGACGTTTCTGAAGTTTGAATGTAATTTTTGAAACCAATTCGAAGCATTCATTTCACATAAATGTCTTCTCGCAAGATAAAGTCGAGATCTGGTTAAATATAATCATCTTCGACTCAACTATTTCTGAACGATTTTCTCACGAATTTCCGACATTTTTCTCATGTATTACTAAATTCTCCGGTGACAGCAAACCTATCGCGTGTCTTTAACAGAGTTTAACAGGTTTCGCCAAAGCTGCTGTTTCTGTTATAGCAATGGCAGCGTAGTTTCTGCTGGTATGCCCAGGAACGCCTGGAGAACCGTAATTCGACGAGCATTGCTTGGCATGGACTGGGCATGGGCTCAGATAAGCATCGCCACAGGACGAGAAAGAAGAAAAGGGAAGCAGGGGAGCGTGTAGGACAGTCGTTAACGAGCGACTCTGCGCGCAGAGTTATTCTCTCTCCTTCACGCTATGCCTTCCTCTTTTCTCCTGCGACTATGAGACTCGCGCGGCTTGTGACTTCGACTAAAAGATCATCTCTTCGTGTAATGGCGAGGATCGATTCCGGTAGCGGATCCGGAATTACTTCCGCATTACTTTCTCACATGGATACGAAAATAATTATTATAATTAGGAAAATAACATGGATTGTAAAAATGTTTATATTTTGAAAACGAGAACAGATGAGAAAAAAATGTAACTATTAAAGGAATGTTAGATCAAACATTTTATATTTAAAATGTTTATCGTTCTTGAACACATAAAACATTGAATTTATAAAATTAATGATATAATGTCTCAACAACATCATATAAGATTGATAATCTAATTATGTTGTATTAAACAACTCAACTAATATTTACTGTTGCATGGAAAGAACAATTTTGCTGAAGTATCTAAAAATTTAGCTAGCTACACTGAAAGAAAATCGCTGCAGCAAATTAGATTAAATATGGCATTTTTAATTAGCAACCAATTTTTGGTTATGTCAAATCCTATACTGACATTGCTAATACAACCAACAATTGGCTGCAGCAATCAAAAAATGGCTGTTGCAATTAAAAATGCTATGCCATATTTTACTATTTAATTTGCTGCAGCAGCCAATCTTTCTTTCAATGTAGATCTTCAAAATAATTACATAGAAATCTCAAGCAAGTAATGCTGCAAAAAGTTTCGACCAGCAATTACTTTGAGCAACAAAATTATTTTTAGATCCAGCTAAACTTTTAGACATTTCAAAAATCTTAAGGCTCCTGAGTAGTTGCGTAGCCATGTTGGAATCGTGACATCAGAAGCGAGGAATGACATTAATTTATGCTGCAAGCCATTTGTAAATAAAGACAATTTGAATAAATCTAAATGACGAGATTGTTTTAACTGTAAAAAAATGGGCAGAAACTGTCCTTAATAATCAATAAATAGTCGTAAAAGACAGGTAAAGTGAGTCTAATTTCGCAAAAACACACGATTTGAACAGCTGTTGAATTGAATGAAATATATGTTTTTATAAAATTCCAGAATAATTATAGTTTCTGCCCATTTAGAATTCTTCGTAAATACGAGATACGTCACATTTTCACAATTAAGCAAATACAATAATAACGAAATGGCATGCAGCACAAATTTTGTTGTCACTTTTCCACGCCTATAAGTTCAGCCGAGGCGCTGCAATACACACAAACACAAGCCCATGTATATATGCTTTCGGCGTTTTCTGCGCTTGTGTGTGGCTACCGATTTTGTCACATTTCGTTAGGCCGTCGACTGATTTTGAATCGCATGCTGACTACTCAGGAGCCTTAAACTATGTAAGAATCACATTAAATTGTATTGTATCGTACTCCGCGTACGTTTCACTCATAAAACGGCAGGTCGACGCCATATCGTCGACATGAACGTAATGTTGCACTCCGCGCATGTACGTGAATATATAGGTAGGTATAGCCACCCTTGGCGCAAACGGAGAGCAAACGGAGAGCAACAGGAAGAAAGAACGGGTGAGGCGGAGTAGAAAAAAAAAAGAGAATCAAGGGGAGAGAGAGGTTAAAAAAAACACGAAAATTTCCCAGCTGTTCAAGCCGGCGTTTTATCTTCCTGAAGGATCAAACATGGCGGACGTCGGTCGCAACGGGAGGGAGGGGGTTGCAACCCTTGCTATCTGCCTGATCGAAACCTCGCCGTCGCAGGAGTTCACGGCGCACGCGTGTGCGTACGTGCGTGCGTATGCATGTACGGAATTTCCGTGTAGCTCAATATGTACAATGGAAGAAGAGGACACGAGCAGTGGGCAATATATGCCACGACTTTATTATATACAGGGTGGTGGGCCGCGTGCACACCCGCGTGCGTATACCTGGTGGCCGCCTTTTGTTTCCCAGATCGTATCTGCGCTCCGTTTTTCGGCGACACATCTGTGACTGGATTCAAACCGACGCACACTAAAAATGAAACATATTGTGGAGGCATATGTCTTTGCGTGTGTTCCCCTTTTTTTCAATCTTACTTTGGGAGCTTTCTAGCAAGTGAGACATATCAACATAAACTGTCATTCTGTTTTTTTTCTTTCACTAAATATTGAACAAAGACAGAATAATTCCTGTGTTGATATATCTCTTGCTAGAAGGCTCTCTTTGATATTTGAAACGTGAGCGACTAGGTTATGTTAATCATACTTTTTTTGAAAATAAATTAAGTTTCTCACTTTACACCAAAAAAAAAACTAATTTCTCGCTACGAGAATTTGATCTCCTTTGTGAAAGTCTAATTCTGTCAGTTCCTCTGGTTAAATGAAGCTATCATAGTTTCTGACTATATTTTCTACATAGGTATTAATCGTTGAATAATGAATGGATCATATTTTCGTAATGTTTTCTCCTAACGTGGAATACTATTGTTCGCGGCCTCGTTTACTAAATGGGATCGATTAATCGATCGTCGTGAACGATCATTTTACCAGGACACCGGGATAATCGGGAATGAATTTCGGCTGAGTGGCTGCATGAATTTTTAATCCGGAAGTAAACAGGGACAAGTAAGGGGCGCGGTGAGTAAGGGCGCATTCACACCTTGATGGAAAAGCAGAAAGCTGAAAAGCAATAGCTAATCAGAACTCGCGCTGGTAGTCGACAATTTCGGTTTTTTGTACTACTTACCATCGCGAATTTTAATTAGTTGTTGTTCTTCTGTTTTGTGCTTTTCCACCAAAATGTGAATGCGCCTTAAGAACATTGGGGAAAAAGGATATCTGGAGTTCTCGCGACGGGGAAAAATGATGGAAAAACCGAAAGTGTCGCACGCACGTGCGTACGCCCACTACTTTGAATCGATACATATTTTATCGACCGGTCGCGTTTTTACGCGCGCACGTCACGCACGCACACCGCACCGCCGCGCCGCGCGTGCACGCGGATGAATGATGGGTGGGCGTGTCGGTTCATCATCGCGTCGGAATATTTGTACGGGTCGTCATGGCGAACTCGCGAAACGATTGCTTCTGTTTAAACGGTGACAGCAAATGAATTATACACAGCAGGCAGGGTATATATCTGGGATGTATGTAGAATGTCCTACTCTCTGACACTTAATGATTGATTCTTTGATGAATTTCTTCCTTTTCCTTTTTTTAATCTCCGTCTATTATCTAAGTCTTCTTTTTTGCGCAAGTGAAATTTCACTCTCAAATTTTATCCTTCACTCAAATTTCAATTTTTATTAAATAACATTTGAGTTCAAAATTATTTGGTAATGTAATGGAGATATTGAAAATTAATTTATCTGAATTTTTTTCCATATTTTTTGAAAGCCTAGAACAGTAAAAAATTTGAACTGAGCAAAAAAGACAAATTACAGAGAGAATAAAAATATGATTGCAGATAGAGAGTTAAATAACTACTATCTATGAATAACTGCGGAAATATATATATATGTATAATCAGAAATTTACAATAAAATGCACCGAAATTCGCACGATTTGATCGAGCGAAATCACAATGAACTCTACGCGTTTCATAAAAGAGAGTGATCGTGATACGTTAAGCGAGCAACAAAAAAATAATAGAACGGAAAATTATAGGAGGCGATGTAATGCTGTTTGTAAAGCTTCGTCAATTAACGAATACATTGAGTGCAGCCGCCATATCTATAATTACTCGCGAGGCGACGCCGGCCGGTGAAAAACTTTTGAATTAATCAGCCTTGCTCTATCGCGGACCAGGGAGAAAGTGCGATAACGAGAGGGATAGTGAAACGTCAATACGCGCTTCTGCATCGAAGGTATGCCAGTCCGTTCGTTGCATTTCGTGCCGCTCTCGACGAGGCGCGCCTTCGCTTTGGAATGAATGCTGCAAACCGCGAATCATTGTGATCTGAGAAATGGAGGATTGACACTCGTGAAAGTGCACGCCTGGAACACATCCAAACATCCAATGTCCACTTCTATCACAATGTATAGGTCAATCTCCGAACTTACATTTTAGCCTTTTCTATTTCTAAGAATCAGAAAAAGATAATGAGTAAATTAAATCGAGATTAAAATTAAATTATATTGATAGAAATGAACATAGCTGGTTTAACAATCTTTTGACCAAGAGATAGATTAACTTTAACTTCCGTTTAATTTACACTTTTTATCCTTTTCTCATTCTAAGAATCAGAAAAGATAATGAGTAAATTAAATCGAAATTAAAATTAAATTATATCGGTAGAAATAGATATAATTGACCGAACAATCTTTCTTTTTCACAGAGATTGCGTGCTTCACCACTATGATACTTTCGATCGCTTAGTCGATATTGACACGCACATGCTTCGCGAATATTCTAAGAATATCTCCATCAAAAGGACTCTTGTATCAATATTTGAAAATCACGATTGTAAAATTTATAATAAAAATCATTTGTGTGTTGAAAAATATTAAAATTATTGTACATAAATTGCAAACGTAAAATGTAGTTCGCGACGCTTGTCGCGACAACCAATCAAAAGCAGTCACTGACACTTCTGATTTTATGCAAGTAACGATTGTTGCAAACTACGTTTGTGAGTTATGTAGCTTAACCTTTAGTCTCCTTTTGCATTATTGTATTATAATATAACGATTGTATTATATTATTGTATTATAACGATTCAACCACGCTGTAAAAAAGGAGAGTTCGATTTCGGATAATAAGTGATTAGAGAGACGGAAAGTGTAAACCCCATAAAACAGACGTTTCGTGATCGATTCCGCGAATTTTCGTGAGTGTTTAGTCAGGTCGAATCGCTGTTACGAGGAGAGTCCGAACGATGGAAGAGGAAGCAGAGCCGGTGGTATCGAGTTTCCGCATCGGTACTTCGAACGAGGCTGCTCCATCTACATAGGTGCTAGCCGAGTCGCCAAAAATAGATCGAGTTCACACGAATTCTACGAGCCGATCGCACGAAACCTCCGGCTACCGTTCGTGATATCGATCGAACTGGCGGCGACCTGATATGTGCGGAACTCGCCGCTGCCTATAACGCGCTATTGAAAACGTGCTCATGAAAACCATGTATCTAATTTAAGAATATAAGTAATGTTCTTGACAAACTTATGATTAATGTTAATAATGGAGATATAATGTATTCCTTTTTTAAGCACATTTAACTCAATCTTGAGAGTTAAACGTTCATATCCGTTTTCTGCGAGAATGTATTCAAGCCTATAAATATTTTATATTATATTCAAGTCGATTCGAAGTTATATAGGCTGAAATATTTATATAGTCAAGTCTTATATTTAAAAACTGTCTTAAGTGTAGTCTTAAGATCCTGAACCAAGCACAGGTCGGTATCCATAATCTGTTCTTATATTTAAGATCGTCTTAATTATAATCTTAAAATATCATGAATCAATTAGAAAGCTATATTGGCATCATTATTTAAGATGATCTTAAAATAAGAACCGACTATGAATATACTACATATGTATATATATATATATATATATATATATATATATATAAGCATCTTAAGATATTATCTATTTAAAACGGTCTTAAAATAAAAATGCTGATCATAGTTTTTAAAACTATTCAATCTTGATTTGAAATATTTCTATTTATATATTCCACACTCGACTTAGCCTTTCACATGATGTGGAAAATTGCCCATTTCGCGTAAAATATCACGTATAGAAATTTACTCGGGCGTTATGTCTCGTTTAATTTAACGATCAATTTAAATGATGAATTTAAATTAATTGATTAAATCATCAGGTCTCATACTTCCGATTAAGGTGTTTCCAGATGTTCTTTTTAACTGAAGATTGCGAGGCAAGTTCTCCAATACACAATAACGGTGATTCACCGTACAAAAATCATTCGACCCGCCATCACCGGGCGCGTTGCGATATGGAGCTGCTAATCACAGTGGAGAGAAGCGGAGCGTATATTAATCAGCAGGTACAGGAAATTAACTTGGCCTTGTTTTATCTTGCATTCTGATTATTATATCTACACCGCGAGAAACGTATATCTTCGTTCTCTTTGCTATACATACGTGCTAATTAAGAATGTGTTGTCTTGCTTACGCGAAGGAAGCGATCAAGGACGCACTTTTACGAATAAGGTGTAGACAGAAGACGTAGGATTTTTTTTTCGAGATTAAGATCTCAAGTGTTTTAACAATAAGTTCAATAAGTCAATGTATTGAATTTTATCGCGCAAAATATGCATTTCCACGCCATTTTTCAATATTTTACATAATTATCTACTTAATGTAGCTATAATGAAGCAGATATGAATTTACTTATGAGTATTTGCTTATTAATCAGAAGCAATCGATTTTACATGTAAAAATGAAAATTGCCTTCTATTTATTTTTATATTGTCTAATCTTGCTTGATGGATACATATATATATATATATATATATATATATATATATATATATATATATATATAAAATCGTATTTCGTTTGTCAAGGAACTAACACAGCTTAGGTACTTACCAGTCGTCGTTTCGGCTTGATGAGGGGTCGATTCTGACCGTTCATCTTGTAATAAAGCCCGCAAGCGTTGCAGAGGTAGTGGCCAGTGCCGTCCCGTCTCCAAAGGGGTGTCGATGTGGCGCCGCAATTCACGCACTCGCGACCCTCTATCCCGACGGAACGAAAATAATATTAATTCGGCGCAGTTCATATCGCGCAGCGATATTACTCACTCGTGTTCGCGTGCGAAACGCGAGATCAAATTTGTCAAAGTGGGAACTGCTCAGGCTTCTCTTCGAGGACTCGATTCTAACGTTTCCCACGCGAACACGGAAGCACGTTGATCGCGCGAAAGGGCAAACGCATCGTTTTCTCAATGTCTTTCATCATACAAGCTATACTTTTGAAAATTTTTATGCACAAAATTCCACCTCTGTGCTTGTACTTTTCCATTTATTTTCTACTATTTTGATAAAATGATATTTTCTCCAACTAACATGGCCTTTGAAGATTATATAGAATAAATACATAATATAAATACATGTTACGCGATAAAACAATATTAATTTAACGTAATAATATATAGATTTGACTTCGGTGAATCAACGTGCGTTTACAGAGAGATTTGCAAACAGTCAGGTGACTCGTGAAAAAGAATTTGCATGCAGAGTTGCAGACATACCAATATCAAGCGATTACCAGAGCAAAAGCAGAGTCTCTTTAAGACCATGGGCGTTTATAGGATTCACGGATCGAACTTACGTTAGTGCGGTTGGTTAGTCCCCAAGGACACTGCGAGAGAAAGAAGCGGATATGAGAAGAAAAAGGATGGGATTCGTTCATATCTCCCGATCTATGATCAGACGACAGGAACGATGTTGCTTGAAAGATTGGCAAATTTATTTTCTAAACGTTCCTAAGGATCGACGTTATCCCTCCGGGATAATTGAAGACTCTTTAATCAAAGATTATAAAAGACTGATTATAAAAGAGTGTCGTTAATTTTCTTGCAAAATCTTACAAGTGATAAAAGATATGCTATCTCACTTTGCAGTGATAGAAAGAGAGAAAAAACATGTATGCTCGTTGTAATTAATATGAATTGCCAGAAAATGTCGGACCAATCAAAAGTACAATGGCCGTCTCTGATTAGGATCCTCTATTCACAATAAACAGGCAGCGTTTTCTTTCCCGTGGAATTAGAAAATAAATTTAGATCTCTCACAACGCGCGACTCTGGACGGAAAAGAAGAAAGAAGGATCATGGATAAAAGGATCACTTCTCCCGAAATGCGCGTTTCACGTCCTCCGAGCTGCATCCTCCGCGGAGATATAGCCGAGTTTATCGGCTGCTACTGAAAATGATTGCTATTAAATTGCATCGTCGAATCTCTCGTTGACGCACAAGAGACCGAATTGTCGACTGTTACGCGATACGATTGAGTAAAATTCGAGGTAAAAGTAAATGGCTCCGTTCAGTGGCTGTTAAACAATCTTAACGATGATCATAAAGCCACCCTTTGATTGCCTCTGCGATTAGGTCAATTCTATTGTTGACATCTATTACTAGTGTGCGTTTGGATTTTGTAAAAAATTTGTAGTGTAATTTACTGCGAGAGATATATTTTATAAAGGATAGAACAATTGGAAATCATATCAATTCCAAAAAGATGTCGTGCCGATGATGACGATATCGATTGAACGCGCGTCGCTGATTAATGACTCGACCTCAATTTAACGCGAAATTTGACGGCGGCGGAATAATTCTAGCACATGTAACGTAGGTCGCATATAATTGTCGACACGCGAGCGGCTCGTTTGCGAGTCCACCATGTAGATGAATCTGTAACCGAGCAATCGAACGTCAGTCTTTTCGTCAGGCTTGTCATACATATGTGTAAGATTTGAGGAATGCGAAGCATCACAGACGAGATCACTGTACTTCAATTCTGTAACTCTTACTGATAATATCGGTAACATATATTTTCGTTGCGCAGATATTACACTGTTAAATGAGCAATGACAGCCCAATCTTTTATTAAATAACATTTTGTCATTTTTTAGCTTCCATTTGCATCAAAATATAAATCAATCCATTTCT